>ENA-OQNO01000844-OQNO01000844.1-human-gut-metagenome-genome-assembly--contig:-NODE-844-length-24173-cov-3.331906_pt1 | contig 24173 bp, 25 predicted proteins | sample MGYA00242629_ERZ504880 | MGnify/ENA primary metagenome ERZ504880 (study PRJEB26092, sample SAMD00036377) | human gut metagenome | host: Homo sapiens | study: EMG produced TPA metagenomics assembly of... | reverse complement strand
ATAGACACATTGAAGAAAAAGAAAATTCTATGCTGGAGTTTCGTAAGGCAAAACATGACTTGAAGAATCAGTTGATTTTTCTTTTAGAACGATGTGAGAAAAAAGAGTATAAAGAAGTAGAACTGTTTTTGGAACAATTAATTGAAAAGGCACCTTTTGACAGTTTAACGATATCCAAAACTGATAATTCAGTTGTGGATGCATTAGTCAACTATAAATATACGATTGCCAAACGTTTTGGAATTGAGTTTATTGTAAAACTAGAGATACCCATGACCCTACCATTTGAAAATGCAGATATGTGTATTGTTCTTGGAAATGCATTAGATAATGCAATGGAGGCTAACATTAGGGCTGATATTGAAAAACGCTATGTAAAATTGAACATGCGCATGGATATGAATAATTTGGTAATCGTTATTGAAAATTCGTTCAATGGACAGATTAGTGAGGACAAGAAGGGAAAAATTTTGACGATTAAAACAAACAAAATAAATCACGGATTTGGACTGGATTCTATTCAAAAGGTAGTAAACAAATATCATGGATTTATGAGAACCAGCTATACAGAAACAGTGTTTACTATAGAGATTTTGTTATATGGCAAAACAGAATAGTGACACGAAATACAGAAATAATTACATCTTGTTGTATATGCAGCCCTTTTTATGATAAAATTAGAAAAAACTAAGGAGGTTATTACTATGAAGAGATTTAAGGAATTTGCATTACATCACATGAAAGCTTCAAATACTCTTGCATGCGTCGCTTTAGCATTTGCATTTATTGCCGCCAACAGCCCTTGTTGTTGTGTTTATCATCAGCCAGATAAGCCAAATCTCAAAAGTTTGAGGAAATTTTAATGGAATGGCTGGCGAATAAACTCACTGATTATATAATAAAGAAAGAAATTATAAGTAAAGAAAGTTATGAGATATATCGGTATGGAATGCTTACCGCGCTGGAGATGACTTTATGTATGGCTATATGTTTTATTATAGCCATACATTTAAAGTCATTTTTGGAGTTTGTGGTTTTGATCACGGTCTTTTTTTCTCTTAGAGCGTATGTTGGTGGCATACATCTAAAACATTATCTGGCCTGCCTTTTTTGTTCCTGCCTGATAATTACATTTTTATTGGTAGCTGCCCATACCTGGTATTTCAATATGCGGATAGCTGTGGTTGTTACAGCCGTCACTTTTTTTCTGATTGACTGGTTGGCTCCGTTGGCAACAAAAGAGAGAGTAAACGATCACGAAGAAGCAGTATTTTTTAATAGGCAGCGAAGGCGTATTTTGTTTGGTATTGCTGCCTTGGATATTGTTTTTGTATTATTAAAGCTTAGAGTGTTCTGGTCTTTAATATTGTACACCATGCTTGTTGTTTTAATTTCTATGATTTTAGGAATAAGTAAAAATGGATGGAGGTGAAGGGACTACATTGTATGGAGGTTTACTATGTGGTCCGATCTTTTGCAGGATTAATGAAGATATTGTTTGTGGGTGAGGAAAGTATGGCTATGCAAATTGGAAACATTTTGCACAAGGACGAATTCATATGTTGGCACACTTTTCGTGATTTGGACGATGGACTTGAATTGGGCGAATTTGATGTAGCCATTTTGGATTTTGGAACTGGAAAAGCTGATATATTGATCAACCTAATTAAACTTAATTGTCATAAGTTAAAACCTGTCCTAGTTCTTGTGGAAAATATTAGTGTCAGAGAAGAAAACTGTATATGGGGGATGGGGGTTACAGACGTTATTAAATTACCTTTTACTAAAGATGAATGTAGAAAAAAAATTGATAACACATATAGATGGAAATGGTATTATGACAGGTGTAACTGCCGTAATAAGAATACACTCATTGAATGGTTAAAGGAGAATGATTTGTGATGAATTATATTCGTTTAATTGCAGAAAACATTAGAAAATTGCGTGAGCAAAGAGACATGACACAAGAGGAACTGGCAGAATTAGCGGGAATATCCCAAAGCCATCTGAGTAAGATTGAAGCTGGTTCCAGAACGATTGGAATGAAAACATATGAAAAGATTCTGGAAGCATTGGGGGCCTTTCCCCTTTTGGTGTCAGAAGTAGAACGAATTGAGAAGCATGAGGAATTATTGGAGCGTTTTTTATGTATAGCAAAAGAATGTTCTGAGGTTGAATTAAGGTTTTTCATAGACACGTTGGAATCTATGAAGGATAATATGGATAAAATGAAATCAGACGAAGAAAAGAAAGAAGTTAAATTTCCACGCAGGTTATGCAATACTTGTTTGAGAGATCTGGGTGGGGAATGGGCTTCATGATATTTTATCGTTTCAGGAGGGTCACCATTATGGTGGCTCTTTTTGTTGTACATAAAAAAATGTCGTTATATAGCAAAAAACCTGAAATGGATAATTATAGGGGGAAATTATGCGGAATTAGTCCTGTCAGTCCGTTTAAAAATAGGCACTCATATTGTAAAATACTTTCAAACAAGAAGGAGGAACAGATGTAGATGATGACTAGCAGTTTTGACATTGCTCAAAATATCCGGTTGGTGAGAGAGACAAAAGGACTTACAATAGAGAAACTTGCAGAGTTAGCAGGCGTTTCAGCAAACCATATGAGTAAAGTAGAAAATGGTCTAAGGAATTTAAGCATGGAGTCATATTTAAATGTATTACGGGCATTAGAAATATATCCTGTTTTTGTTGCCGGGATGGATAATGGGGAAGAGACAGAGAAATATATTTTGGCTTTTATAGACATCATTAAAGATTGTTCCGGAAGAGAGGTAAACTTTTTATTGAATACGGCTGTAAGTATGAAAGAAAATATGATAAAAACCGGACTTACGGCAAGTGGAAAAAGATAAAAATAACTGGGTGAAATATGTTATACGGTGAATATGACATTTTTGGCATTAAAGGAGGAGAATAAGATGAAAAGATACATATATTGGTGGCCCGTTTTTTTCCTGATTGACCTTATTTTGATGTTAATTACCATCATTGCTTTTGTAATAACATTTATTATGACTTGGTAGGGAGGGGAAAATGCTGACAGTTGAAGAATTAGAGGAACTAAAAAAGGTTAATTTAGATAAAATTGATTTAAATACCTTGGTAGATCTGAGAAGTATAAGTGTTGATACTTCACAGCCAAAAGAAAAACGTATTAAAACATTATTGGAAAGCGGAATCAATCCTTATATTTTCCGGGTTGGAAATATGAAAATAAAAATTTCCTATTCAAATACAGGGAGAACATTATCTGATATTATTGAAAACTTAGTGGAAAAAGCGGAGATTTGAATAAAAATACGAGTGATAAAAACAAGAAGAAGGTGATGATGTTAGATGGGTATGGACAACTGATTTGGAATATGGTAAGATAAAGGCGGAATAGAACTAAAGATTAAGCAGGTTCCTGCCACTTATTTGGTGTATACCGTCCGTTCCAGGAGGGTTCATACAGCTAACTAATAAGTGGTTAGGAGCTATTTTTATGTTTAAAAAGTATAATCATATCTTTCGGACGTACTCTTATCTGCGTCTATCGGTAGAAGACGGTGATCAGATTGAGAGTGACAGTATCAAAAATCAAAGAGTTATAGTTAATCGTTATAGGGACAATCATCCGGAAATCCAATTAGTCGGTGAGGAAGTTGATGATGGATATACAGGTACTAATTTCAACCGCCCAGGGTTTCAGAATTTGCTGGAACTTATTAAAAAGGGGTTGATTGACTGTATTATAGTGAAGGACCTGAGCCGTTTGGGAAGAGACTTTACTGAAGTGCTGCGGTATGTTCAACGCCGGTTCCCCGAATGGGGGATTCGATTTATTGCAATTGATGATAACTATGACAGTGATGATGAATCCTGCAAACAAGATTTTCTGACATTACCCATTAAAAGTTTATTAAATGAAAGTTATCCAGCAAATACAAGTATCAGTATCCGGAATACATTAAAAGCGATGCGTGAGCAGGGGCTTTTTGTTGGGGCATATGCATATTACGGCTATCAGAAAGATCCGGAAGACCATCACCGATTGATTCTCGACCCCATAGCGTCTGGCATAGTCCGGGACATCTTCCTTTGGAAATTGTGCGGTCTTAGTCAAGATGCCATAGCAAGGCGCCTGGACAGCCTTGGCTTTTTGCCGCCTGCAGATTATAAGGTGTCACAAGGCATTCCATATAAAACAACCTTTAAATTATATGAACGTAGTCATTGGACGGCAGTGGCAGTGGGGCGGATACTCTGTAATATTGCCTATGTAGGAATACTGGTTCAAGGAAAAACTACAACTCCTAATTTCAAGGTAAACAAGACGATATACAAAGATGAGGAAGAATGGGACATTGTGGAAGGAGCTATTCCGCAGATTGTTAGTTGGATTGATTTTATGATCGTCAACCATATATTGGAAAAGGATACGAGGACTGCACCAGGTCAGGATACTGTTTATCTGTTTTCAGGCATTTTGGAATGCAGAGATTGTCATCAGTCACTTGTAAGAAAGCCTGCAAAGTATAACGGTAAAGAATACGGATACTATGTGTGTTCAACGAATAGGGACAATAAGAAACAATGTTCTTCACCACATAGGGTTTCTGAAGCAAAGCTTAAAAAGAATATGCTTCTGCTGATCCAGCACCAGGTTTCTGTGATGGCAGATTTGAAGTCAATTCTAAAATATGTGGAGACAATTCCCTTTTCAGATCGCAAAATCGAAAAAGATAGTAATCGGATGGAAATGCTAAAGAAGGAATATCAATGGAATCTGAAACTCTCCACATCTCTTTACGAAAGCTTTCAAGAAGGAATACTTACCAAAGAGGAGTATTTGCAGATGAAAAAGCAATATTCAGAGCGTTGCGGAGAATTGGAACAGTTGATGGAACAACAGGAGGAGGAGAGCAAAAATATATTCCGAAATATCTGTGGAAAAAATAACTGGATTGAACATTTCCTGAAATTTGGCCAGATTAAGGAACTAGACCGAAGAGTGGTGGTTAGTCTGATTAAAGATATACAAGTTACGGCCCAGGGAAATCTGGAAGTAACATTCTGGTTTGAAGATGAGTATATGCAAGTAATAGAAAAAATAAAACAGATTCATTCAGAACTGCCCAATGCTAAAATGCAAGGATTCCTAAAACAATTAGGTGAAGGAGGTGTCTTGTGTGGCTAGAACAAGCAGAAAAAGTTCTAAAGCGGAAATAGCAGTTACCGTTTTTAGTGAAATCAGGTGGGGGTCCTACGCGAGATTATCAGTGAAAAGCAATAAAGATGATGATTCCATCAAGCATCAATTTCAAATGAATAGGGATTTCATCAGGAAAAATATATCTGATGGCTTCCTGGCAGGAGAATATTCTGATGATGGTGTATCAGGAACAACATTTGATCGGCCGGGATTTAATGAATTGCTTAAAGATATCAAATGCGGAAAAATCAATGCAGTTATTGTTAAAGATTTTAGTCGTTTTGGAAGAAATTATATGGAGGCTCTTGAACTTCTGGAAATTGTATTTCCTGAACTTGGCGTAAGGTTTATTAGTATTGATGATGCATATGATAGTGTAGATCCGCGTTGTAGCAAAGACAGAATGATTTATATTATAAAGCATCTGGCAAATGAGTATTATGCGCGTATCGCATCAAAAAAACTATCACAAGCTCATGAACTGAATCGTGGTAGTGGAGAATTTTGGGGAGCCAGACCGCCATATGGATTTGCTCGTTCTCAAAAAAACAGCAAAATACTTGTCCGTGATGAGGACGCTGCAGTTATTATTATGCGAATTTTTAATATGTTTGTTTTAGAAGGATACACATATTTTAGGTTGGCAAAGCAACTTAATGAAGAGGGAATTCCCTGTCCTCAAGCATACTATCTTATAAAACATGGAAAACAGGATAAGGTAGAAAAGAATCCTCAAAAATATTTGTGGACAGGCTATACAATCTCAAAAGTAATTCAGAATCCAGCATACATAGGGTGTCTTGTAACTCATAAGACGGAACAAAGTTATTATAAGAACCAAAAAATCAGAAGAATCCCTCGGCAAGAGTGGAACATAGAGGAGAACGTTTTGCCACGCATTATTGGACAATCAATTTATAATGAAGCGCAGGAACAGGTAAAACGGGTATGGATGAATAATTTCAAAAAGGAAAACGACACCAAACTTGGATTGTTTGGTGGAAAAATAATCTGCGGCATTTGCGGGAGACATATGGTTCAAAACAGGTATAAGACTAAAAAGGGGCTGGGATTTGAGTATCATTGCCCAGGGCATGATGTAGCCCCTGGCATATGTAAAACTAAATTTATCAATGAAAAGTATGTTCTGAAAGCTGTAACAGTCCTCTTGGATAGATGGGTAAAAGCTGCAATGAAGGAAAAGAAGGATTATAAAAAAGGAGGATTTCTAACTAATCTAAAAAAGGAGGTTCAGCAGAATCAGGCAATAGCAGATATTGGTTTACAGAGAATAGCTGTGAAGCAACAGCAGATATATGAAGATTATGTCGGGGGCCTATTGGACAAAAGAGAATATCTTCAAATGAAAAATCAGTATTCAGAACAAAGAGAAGGGTTGATAGAGGAAAAAAGAAGGTTGGACATGGAGTTAAATGATGCAGTTCGGAAGTGTTCTGTGAGAAATAAATGGCTTTCGAGTTTACTGGATAACATGGGAAATATTAGTATCAATGCTGAGATAGTTGATGAACTGATTGCGGAAATTAGAGTAGTAGATAAAAAATCTATGGAAGTTGTTTTTAAGTTTGAAGATATATTTAGCATAAACGTAGAAGATAAGGCGGTGTGATTATGATAAAAAAATATTTGTTTTTCTATGAGCGTCTTTCCAAAGAAGATGGGGACGATGAGAGCTGCAGTATCAAGAACCAACGAAGATTGCTATATCATTTCCAACAGGAGGATAGAGAATTTTCAGATTATGAGGTAGAGGAATTTATTGATGATGGGTATGGCGGAACAAATTTTGAACGACCGGATTTTCACAAGATGATGGAGAGAATAAGGAACCTGTATGGTAATGAGATTGTTGTAGCAACCAAAGATTTTTCTCGTTTGGGGCGTGACACAATCGACACTGTGAATTATCTGGAGAAAATTTTTCCATTTTTAGGGGTGCGTTATATAGCGGTGAATGATGATTACGATAGTAAAGATTACCCATATGGTTTGGATTTTGAAAATAAATTCAAGAATTTAATTAATGGGATCTATCCGATGCAAACATCATATACACAAAAGAAAATAAAAATGGAAGAGGCCAAACAGGGAAAACATAATGGTCCAATTCCAACCTACGGATACCGTTATACAGAAGACAGAGAATATGAAGTGGATTGGGAAGCGGCTACGGTTATTCAGATGATAGTGGATTTTTTGGAGCAGAAAAAAAGTTATAAGTTTATTATAAAATTTTTGGCCGAAAAGAAGATAGACCCACCCAGTATTTATTTAACACGAAAGTATGGGGTGAAGTTGTGTACGGTCAGTAAAAAATCTGTTTGGAACAGAATCACGATTCGTAAAATTGCAAGAAATAAAACCTATTTGGGTTTTTCTGTGCGTCATAAGGTGGAATGCTATTTGCCAGGGAGCAAAAAGACGCATGCTGTCAGCAAGGAACAGCAAGTTTTGGTTCCTAACAGGCAGCCGGCAATAATCAGGCTGGAGCAGTTTACTAATGTAAATGATTGGCTCGATGAAAGAGCTGAGAAGAGTCGTACCAAAAACACTAAACAGCAGAGAGTTTCTGCATTATATAAAAAAGTTTATTGTATGAATTGTGGTTGTACTCTGACAAGGAGGAGAGATGGTAATTATGATGTATATATTTGCATGGACAAAAGAGAAAATCCTTTATCAAATTGTCCTTGTGAACCAATTAAGACAATAGATTTAGAAACTGCGGTTTTTGAAGCTTTACAATTAAATATCAAGATACTTGTGGATAATAAGAAAAAAATGAAAAGATTTTTACTGGATAATATTGTAGATTCCCAGGAAAATCTAATAAACTTTCGTAATACTGTGGAAAGGATCAGTCATAGAAAAACAGAATTATATGGTGAGTATAAATCTGGACAGTTGACTAAAGAACAATATATAAACAGAAAGGAGGAATTTTCTAAACAAATCTTTGAGTTGGAAAAGAAAATATCAAGAATAGAAGAGGATATTAATAAACATAATGAGGGAAATATTTTATTCAATTCAAATTATGCCAGTTTAGTTGATAAATTTAAGGAAGAAAAATCTTTATCTCCTGATCTGGCTGATGCATTTATTGAAAAAGTATTTGTAGATGAAAAACACAATATCGAGATAATATTTAAGTTTCAGGATGAAATAGATAAAATCAGTCAGGTAATAGTGGGGTGATGTTCTGCTTAAAAGGAGGGGAGTTGAAAAAATGCTCCCCTTTTTGTGTAAAAAAAGTTACATGAAAAACAGAAAAAATTACAGTTTAAAATACTGAATACAATGATATGGTATAATTATCCAGATATAATATTTTAGGCTAGGGAGAATGATTTATGCCGATGTATTTGAGAGTTGCTATATGTGATGACGATGAAAATGTTGATTCAGAAATCGAGGGGTTGCTTCTTGACTTTGGAGATAGATATAAAATTAAATTTGATATCACTTTGTTTAGTGATGGTAAAGAGTTAATTGATTCCTACAAAGGTGGGGAATCTTATGACCTTCTTTATCTTGATATAGAGATGAAAGAGCTGAATGGTCTTGAAACAGCTAGAATTATAAGGAATATTGATAAGTTGGTTTTAATTATCTATGTATCTGGTCATAAAAGTTATATTAGCGAATTATTTGAAGTGACTCCTTTTCGCTTTATCAGTAAACCTATTAACAGTGTGACATTTTATTCATATTTAAATATGGCTATTAAAAAGATACGTGACTGTGACGCATTTTTTTTGTTTGAATTTAATAAAGATTTGATCAATATTCCTATAAGGGAAATTTTATACTTTGAAAGCAGGGGAAACGTAATACAAATTGTATTAGAAAACAGAACTTATACTTTTTATAAAAGATTAGATTTAGTAGAAGCTGACATAAAAGAAAATTACAGTAGTCCCTTTATAAGAATACACAAGTCCTTTTTAGTCAATTATATTCATATAAGAAAAATTAGTTACTCAAGAGTGGAGATGTCTAATGGTAAAGAATTGAGAATAAGTGAAAATAGGCAGAAGAAAACCAGAGATTTATATAGCGAAATATGCATGATGAAATGTTCTGTTTTTTAAGTAAGCAATAGGATAATATTAACAAAAGTAAAATGGAGCTGTCGTATGAACTGACAGCCCCATTTTTTCTCAAACATTTTTAATTTTCAGATAATCTGGTGAGTCTATAATGATTCAAGGAAACCTGGGATATATTTCTGAAATGTATCAGATCTTAGGCTTACAAACCTATTCAGAGATTCTTTACGAGTTGTGGTTAAGCCGGCCTCCCGTAAAATGCGGAAATGATAAGAAACTGTAGATTTTGGAATATTAATGAAATCCCCAATTTCACCACAACTTAATTCTGATCCTTTCTGTTTTAGAACTCGAATGATTTGAATCCTTGTTTCATCGGCAAGTGCTCGGAATATCTGTACACGCTTTTCATCTTCTAAATTCATTTGCAATTCACCCATGTTTCTATCATACAACAATTAGCCAGCATTATCAATCATATTTTAGTATGTTTTGCACTTGAAACAGACAGTTTCATAAGATTTATTAAATATCCAGTTTCCAATTGCGAACATAATTAAGCCATTCTTCATTTTCGGGATCAACGGAATATGGATGGTTTGTATCCAGGGATTGTATTAGCCTAGTATCTTCATCGTCTAATTCAAAATCATAAATATTGAAATTTTCCTGAAGGTGATGAGCCTGTGAGGATTTAGGGATTACAATACTCTGTGATTCAAGATGCCATCTAAGGATGATTTGTGATATTGATTTTTTGTGCTTCAGCGCAATTCCCTTTAGAACCTCATTCTCAAATAATCCAGAATTGCCCTGAGATAAGGGTGCCCATGCCTCATGTTGTATGTTATTAGAATATAAAAATTTTTTCATCTCTTTTTGCTGATAAAATGGATGCGTTTCTACTTGATTTATTACTGGTACAATTTCTGCATGTTCTATCAAGCGTTTAAGATCTGGAATTGTGAAGTTACAAACACCAATGGCTCTTATATAACCAGCTTTGTATAATTCTTCTAAAGCTTTCCAACTGCCTAAATAGTCACCGACTGCCCAATGTAATAAATACATGTCAAGATATTCTAAGTGTAATCGTTCAAGACTTTTTTTAAAGGCTTTTTTTGTGTTTTCATATCCATAATCCTGTACCCAAAGCTTAGAAGTTATAAAAAGCTCCTCACGGTTGATTGTGGATTCGGTCAGGGCCTTTCCTACAGGTATTTCATTAAGATAAGCCGCGGCCGTGTCTATTAAACGATAGCCAACATTTGTGGCAGCCTCTATTGTGCGCATACAATCTGTTTCTGTTTCTACTTTCCATAAACCTAAGCCAATAGCTGGAATTTCAATACCATTGTTAAGTGTGAATGTTTTATTTGCAAGCATAAAATTCTCCTATCTAAAAGAATTATAAACGACCGTTTCATCTAATGATTTACGATTGTTATGATAAACATTTAAACTGAACGCATCCTCTGCCGGGTATCCTATGGCCAGGATGTTAATCGGTTCCAAATAATCTGGGATATTAAAGGCAGATTTTATGATGTATGGATTAAATAAGCAAATCCATACACTTCCTAAGCCTTGTGTGAATGCTTCTAGCATCATGTGATCGGTTACGATACTGACATCAATGTCAAGTAGATTTTTTTTATCGTAAGATCGTTCCCATAAATTACGATGGTCACCACATACTATTAAAACTAACGGTGCATGATAGGTATTGGTTGCACCGGTTAGCTTATCTAAATATATAGGATCTTGTATAACCAGGATTTTATGTGGCTGCACATTTCCGCTTGTAGGAGCCAATTTTCCTGCATTAAGTATATTTTCTAATTTATCATTTTCCACTTTTTTATCGAGAAAATGGCGTACAGAAAAGCGTTGAGTTGCAATTTCTAAAAAATCCATCGTGGCTCCTTTCAATTATTGCTATTAACAGGTTTAATAGATTCCTGTATAGATTTGTATTTAAATATTCTTGAGGACGAATAAATTAAAAGTGCGATTACATAAACTAATGCTGTAAAAAAGGATACTCCATAAAAACCATTCAAACTTGTAAACAGTATGCCACTAAGAACACCGCCTAGTGAAGTTCCAGCATACATTGTTGCATTAGAGAGTGCGGATACTGTACCGCGTGCAGTGCTGCTTAATGATTGCATTAATGCCATTAGAATTGGCAGCAGGCATCCACCACATAAGAAGAGAACAAAAAGAATTATTTCAGCTATCATGAGATTCGGTGAGAATGGTAAGACGCAATATAGAATTGCACTTATTATGATAGTTAATAATAACATTTTAGTTTCACCAATACGCTTTGTAATATTTATGCCAAAAAGTGAGCCGATTGTATTTCCTAATCCAATTACCATCATTGCAGTTCCGACACCACTCACAGATAAGCCAAAAGTAGTAGTGAACCAGGTTCCCAAAAATGTGTATGCTGTAAATGTACCTGTTTGGAAAATTAAATAAGCTAAGTAGTATTTTATGGAATTAGGTGTTTTAAAAAGGGTTGAGTATATGTTTACAATTGAAAGCTTTTCTTTTTGTGTATCAGGTCGCTTAATATCAGGCAAAACAAAAATAACGGTAAACATAAGTAACATAGCAGCAATTCCAATAACGAAAAATGGAACATGCCATGTAAGCGCGGCCAGATATCCGCCGATGGGTACTCCTAATAATTGGGCAATAAACAGTCCTGCACTAACATAGCTCATGGCTTTAACAATTTCATTTGGCTTTACAAGAACCGGAATTGAACCCCACATTTGAGGCGTTACAAATGAGGCACTTATACCAGCGCATAAACGACAAATAATCATCATAGGGAATGAAGTGGCAACTCCGCATAAACATGTTGAAATAGAAAAAAAGATCAGACCAGTGCACATTACTTTTTTTCTGTCCAGATTATCTGATATTGGCCCAGCAACTAACGCGAACAGGGCATATCCAATTGCATAAGCACTGACCATCCAGCCAGAGATGCTTTGTGGAATATCATAAATAACGCTTAATGTAGGTAAAAGAGGTGAGATTAAAAATGTGTCTGTGCCAATGACAAACATAACCATAAAGAAAATAAAAATGCTAAGTTTTGTTTTTTTGTTGTCCATAGTAGAACTCCTTCTTTGATTTAATAGTTTTAAAATTATGGAACTATAAAATAAAAAAAATTACACCTTTATGCCACCTCCTTTGAGTGTTGACAGATGTTTTAAATGTGATTACAATAATAACAAAAAACAAAACTGTTGACAAGTACGCACTTTTTTTATACTAGATAACAAAAATGTAACCTTAGAATTGGAGGTAAAACATGGCTAGATTATTGGAAATTGAGAATTCGTGTCCCATGGAAAAAGCACTTAATATATTGAGTGGGAAATGGAAGTTACAAATTTTATGGAGACTTTCTATAAAAGAACGCCGTTTTAACGAGTTGAAAAGCGAGTTACATAATATATCTTCAAAGTCTTTAACAATACAACTACGCGAGTTGGAAGAAGATAATATGATCGAGAGGGTGGTGATTGCTGAATCGCCTATTAAAGTAGAATACCATATTACAGAGATAGGAAACTCGTTAACTCCCTTTTTTAAATCTCTTTGCGAATGGGGAAAATATTATAAAGAAGTAACCAGTGTTCAATAATGATTTGCGGCGTATATTAAATATACGCCGTTTTTTTGCATATATAGTTCTAAAGTTCTAAAATTAGTGAATTATAGAATTTAACTCCGTATTTTTCATGAGGTGGGTAAATCGACAAAATTTTGTGTTATTATTCATGACAAATGAAAGAAAGGAGTTTATAAACATGAAAATTGTAGATAAAGAGGTGAATATACGTGGCTCAAGTATAGGTGATAGCACTTGGATCAGATTGGGAAGTACAGTAGAAAATACCTTCGTGGGTAATCATGTCTTCATAGGTTTTAATTGTTTGATTTATAACGCAAAGATTATGAACCATGTGCAGATTGCTTCTAATACACAGATAGGCAATGCAAATGGAGAGCAGGTATTAATAGAGAGTGCAGTTTGGCTGGGAGCCGGTGTGAGAATTAAAGCTGGCGTTACTATCGGGGAGGGTTCTGTTATTGGAGCAGAGACTTATGTAGAAAATAATATAGAGCCATATTCTGTTGTTGTAGGAAATCCTTGTAAAGTAATTAAGAGCAGAGACTGTGTTAAAGATTCTTTTCCTGTATTTAATGAAACCTTGGAAATTGCGTCATACCAGGAAAAAATAGGGCGAGGCATACAGCGAAATACAGAAGGAAATTATATTACTGCAGATATTAACGCAGAGAGTGATTACAAAATTGGCACAGGAAATATACTTATTGGTAAAAGCACATCAGGCGGAGGTATCATTTTAGGTAATAATGTTTCTATTGGTGACAAAAATATTTTTGAGGGATTTGGTTCTATAACATTAGGCGATAATGTCTGCATGGGAAATGGGAACCATATTTTATCCAATGGTCATGATTATACGAAATTGTCGATGCCGAGAACATCGTTACCTGTAGTAATAGAGAATAATGTTTTCATAGGTGATAATGTGACTATTCTTGGTGGATTAACAATACCACGAAATACACGAATAGACAGTAATATGCTTGTAATACAAGGGAAAAATCGAGAAATTAAATTGATACGGAAAGAAGGAATTTAGATGAAGATTTTATTAGCACCGAATCCAACCGGAACTGGTCATAATATGCGCTTGTATAGTATAGGGAAAAAGCTATTACAGCGTAATCCAGATTTAAAAATAAAGGTTTTGTTAGGTTCCATGCAAAACGTATTCGATCCTATGTTTAAAGAGGCAAATATAGGAGTAATAGACTTGAGCCCAACAGGAATCATAGATTATTCAATGGAATCATTACTTGAGGTTAAATTGAATTGGGAGACTATGATTAAAAAATGGATTGTACCCACTTTCTTCAACGGAGATAAAATTCTTCGTTACATGAATATTATTATGGAAGAAAGACCGGACTATATCATTAGCGATTATAATACCAATGCTACGATTGCAGCTAATCTAGTAGGCGTTAAAAATATATTTGTAACTGAGAGACATAATTATGCCGTTGTTGGTGTGGAAATGGGCGATTATAAATTGGGCGGTTTTGACGTGAATGAAGAGGAAATAACCAATGCCAAAAAAGTTCTCAATGTAACATTTGACTGGCTTTTGCGTAATTCAGAATTAATTATTACAGATAAACCGTATATTGATGTTTTGGACAAAAATAAACTGATACATAACTATGTAAAAGAAGATAAGTTTCATTTTGTTGGACCAATGTACGTTAATCGAGATACCGGCAGGGATTTTGAGTTTTCTTCATTAGGAATCAATGAGAATGCTCCTTATATCGTTGGAACCATAAGTGGTACAACTATGCTTAAAGAAGATAAAGAGAAAAACATTGAGGTCTATGTGGAGGTTTACCACGAATTAAAAAAACATATTCAGAATTTGCAGTTGGTTTTAATTGGAAATTTGGAGCGGGAATCTGAGGAAGGGGTAATAATAATACCATATATCCCAAATTGGACTAAGTTAATAGGTAACAGTATTTTGCTTATTTCACACCCCGGCTGGATTACAGTTACGGAGGTTGCCAAATTAAATATTCCAACACTGTTTTATTTACCTAATTTCATGGAATATCATGAGGTTGAGGCATACAGGCTTTTGGAGTATTTAGGTATTCCTGTTTTTCGTGGAGACAATGTTCAGGAATTTACCAAATTGATTTTATCAATTGTTAATGATCCAGACAAGAAAGCATTGTATAGAGGTTACGAAACTATTGCACCACCAAATAGCGATGGTCTTGAAATGGCAGTAAACCTGATAGCAAATAAGTTATACGAGGAGGCGTAACATGAAAAAGTTTGAAAATGTACTATCACAGTATATTATGGAACAGTTCTACGATTCGGAATTTGGGGGATTCTATGCTTCGATTAATAGGACGAAAGAGGATATCGTTACAGAAGACAAGTTGTTAAGTGACTTGGCAAGTGTAATTATATGCTTTTCTGAATTGGGTTTGGAATCTGAGGTCGAGAAACTGATTGCAGATATGGAGAACTTTTCTGACCAGATGAATGAAGGGTATCATGAATTACTTGACACTACTAACTGTATCCATAATGTTGGTAGAGTTAGAACTACTAAAACACAACTTCTGGCAGCATATGCAATAACCTGTGCCGGAGAACTTTTGAAAGATAAAGAGTTAGAAAACAAGGGAGCCAAATTAGTCCAGTATGTTTTGGAACACTTCGTATCAGGCCACTATGCATCTGTATTTAGTGATAATTGGGTAGAGATTATTGATGCAAAAGTTTTAGCATCTGATATTTCTATTGCTATACTTGTTTCCATAAGAACCAATTACAATAACTATTTGAAAGAACTTTTAAAGGTGCTGAATTGGTTTGAGGACGGCGAGAAGGCTTTGTTTTCAGTTGTATCTTCAGGAGGCGTACCTTTAAAAGAGTATGGGAAAAATCTGGAAGATATAGCAATTTACTCATTGGTATTGACAGAATTATATAAGCAGTATGGTGAGGAAGAATATCTTTACAAGAATGATAATCTTTTTAAATTTGTGGATAAATATATGCGCCATTCGCTTTTAGGCGGATTTTGGAACAGGTGTAGTGCCGATAATATACCATCTATGGATGGAATTGGTGCATATTATCGGAATCTTTCTGCATATCCATATAAATCATCAACAGCAGAGGCATTGTTGCTAATTGCTGTAAAAAGACATTTAGACAACAAGAATAACAAGTTTCTGTTTGATTTAAAAACGGAACTTGAAGTCGAAGTAAAAGATTATTATGATTTTAAAAATGAGGGGTTGAATATGGGGAAAGGCTGCTGGTTTGCCTCCGCAACAGATCCTACAGTACCTTTGGCGCGATTAACAACAGTCCCTACACACACTTTAGGAAGTTTTTATGTAGGTAATACAAATTATGTCCCATTACAGCAAAAACAGTTGCGTAGTCAAATTGTAGCAGTTTATGCATTGATGGGAGATGAACATGTTAATAAGAAGAAATATGTTCCGGTTGAGTATAAAAATGAGAAGTTGAATAAAGCAGATTATATCGTTAAGGGATCATTGAAGAGTTCCTACATTGATACCGATCTGTATGTAAAGTGGTTGAGAAAAACGAAATCAGGTCCAGGATACGGCTTAACAGCTTATAAGTCTCCTTTAGGTTTTAGAGCTGATAAATCTCCACAGAATTTTTCTGCATTGCATGTTGTTTCAGACTTGACAGTTCTGAATGAGGATATTGAAAATAAAGAAGAAACACTACAGACCATATCCAGTAGTCAGAATTCTGATGGCGGATTTGGAGAGCAGCCATCGTTATTGTCAGAAGTGTTTACGACATATTGTGTAGTTTTGACATCCTATATTTTGGGAAAAGCAAAATATGATACAAAAGGATGTATTGAGTTTTTGCAATCATGCCAAAATAGCGATGGTGGATTTGGAAATGCTCCAGGGTATCCGAGTGATGCATGGCATACGAATTTAGCAGTTTTATCATTACATATTTTAGGAACAATTCCATTGGATTACAATGGCGTTGTCAGCTTTTTAAAGTGCTGTATGAATACAGATGGCGGATATGGGGTTGTTCCGGGGAAAAAATCGGAGACATATTCAACGTTTCGGGTACTTAGCAGTTTAATTGTTTTGGAAGTTGAAATTGAGGATAAAGAAAAAACTATTTCCTGGTTACAAAATCAACAAGATATTGAAGGCGGTTTTGTCTATCAAGAAGGTAAGTTCCCAAGCTTTGTAGGCAGTTATCATGCTATTGCTGCATTATATTTATTAGGAACAGTTCCAAAGTATTTAGAGGAATGTAAACGATGGTTGGCGGCACATCAGATGAAGGATGGTGGATTTTCCAGAACTATTTATGGACCATCAGATACAACGGATGAAGGATTTATAGTAATACAGGCGTCCTTTATGCTGGAAAAACTTTTGAATCCTTATTGGGTGGCAATAGTGACGTAACTTATTAAAACATTATATATTTCCTTCGTATTTTTCAAAGCTTCCCTCAAAAGTTATGAAAAATACGAAGGGCGGACTGATGATGATTAAGACGGGAGGACAAAAATGAAGGGAATAGTTTTAGCTGGAGGTTCTGGTACGAGATTGTATCCTTTGACTATGGTTACTTCAAAACAGTTATTGCCTATATATGATAAACCTATGATTTACTACCCGCTTTCACTTTTGATGGAGGCGGGAATTAGAGACATTCTGATTATTTCAACGCCAGAAGATACTCCGCGTTTTAATGAATTATTAGGAGATGGTCATCAATTTGGAATAAGAATCCAATATGCAATACAGACAGAACCAAAAGGATTGGCCCAGGCGTTTACAATAGGTGAAACATTTATTGGCAATGATAGTGTTGCAATGGTATTAGGGGACAACATATTTAATGGGCATGGGTTGAAAAAGAGATTAATTAAAGCAACAAAAAAGCAAGAAGGGGCAACCGTATTTGGCTATTATGTAAATGATCCTCAACGTTATGGCATCGTAGAATTTGATTCTGATGGTAAAGTAGTGAGTATTGAAGAAAAACCGCAGGTTCCTAAAAGTCATTACTGTGTTACAGGTCTTTATTTTTACGACAACAATGTAGTGGAATATGCAAAAAAACTGAAGCCGTCTAAACGAGGGGAGTTAGAAATAACTGATCTAAATGCTATTTATTTAGAAAAAGGTAAATTGGACGTTGAGATATTGGGACAAGGTTTTACGTGGTTAGATACCGGCACTCATGAATCGTTAGCAGAAGCAACAGAGTTTGTCAAAACTGTAGAAATACATCAACAGAGAAAAATTGCATGTTTAGAGGAGATTGCATATAGAAACCAATGGATTTCTAAAGAACAATTAGAAATAGACGTTATTCCTTTTAAGAAAAACCAATATGGCACTTATTTGGAAAATGTACTTTCTGGCAAGTACATTGATTGAAACTATAGGAGAAAATTATGACTAAAAATATATTGATAACTGGTGGAGCTGGATTCATAGGGGCTAATTTTATTCAATATATGTTGAATAAATACCCAGAATATAAACTGACCAACTTGGATTTACTTACTTATGCAGGTGATTTGGACTCTCTCAAGTCCGTAGAAAAGAGTGAAAACTACAAATTTGTTAAAGGGGATATTGCAGATCGCTTGGCGGTATTTGAACTGTTTGAAAGAGAGAAATTTGATGTTGTTGTAAACTTTGCGGCTGAAAGTCATGTGGATCGTTCTATTAACAATCCAGATATTTTTATTCAAACGAATTTTGTGGGTACTGAGGTTTTATTAGAAGCTAGTAGAACTTTTGGAGTTAAGCGGTATCATCAGGTATCAACAGACGAAGTTTATGGCGATTTGCCATTAGAAAAAAAGGAACTCTTATTTTCGGAGACTTCCATGATAAAACCTTCTAGTCCATATTCAGCAACGAAGGCTTCTGCGGATTTACTTGTACAGGCATATGGAAAGACATATGGTTTGCCGATTACTATCTCCAGATGCTCTAACAACTATGGTCCATACCAGTTTCCAGAAAAATTAATTCCTTTGATGATTTTAAAAGCATTGAAGGGTGAGTCTTTACCAGTTTACGGCGATGGTAAGAATGTAAGAGACTGGTTGTATGTAAAAGATCACTGCCGAGCTATTGACATGATACTGCATGAGGGAACGGTGGGTGAAGTATATAATATTGGCGGCCATAACGAAAGAAGTAATATTGAGATTGTAAAGCTTATACTAAAAAAGCTTCAAAAACCCATTGAACTCATTAGCCATGTTGATGATCGTCTTGGGCATGATTTGCGATATGGTATTGATCCGAAAAAAATACAATCAGAGTTACATTGGGAACCACAAGTAATGTTTGAAGAAGGGATAGAAACTACAATTCAGTGGTATTTAGACAATAAATGGTGGTGGGAGAGAATATTGTCAGGGGAATACATGGGAAAATAGTTTTGGACTATAAATATTTTTATAAGAACAGTAAGGATTGTGTATCTGGGGAGATATACAATCCTTACTGTGTTTTTAGAAAACAGATTCGGTAATGCGATTGAGGCCAGTGCTATAGGGTTAGAATCCATTAAACTGGCATAGGAACCGATCCTGTATGGTTAAATTAAAAAACGCTTTATTAGAGTAGTCAAAAACTTGACAAAAGAGTAAAAAGGGAGTTAGTATAATAATAGACATATTTTTTAGTTGAATACGCAACATTAATGTCCCCCAAAAATGATAGTATAGAGGCGTATTATAATTGCATTTAATAAGGATAAAAAAAGTTACATGATATAACGATATAATTACATTATCCTAAAAAGGTGATTTTTGTATGATATACTTATTAATGTAAAAATAAACTATAATTAGTAAAGGAGATGTGTTTATGAAGAAGGTTATGGCATTTTTGTTATCAGGTTTGATGAGTTTATCTGTATGTACAACTGGATTTGCCGCTGTCCCTGGTGATGCAGTTAAGGAACCAGCAAATGCGGGTGTTAATGTTTATTCGCCGGAATTTCCCAATGCGTATATCATCACTGAAAGAACAGGTGACAGCAATGGTTTGACACGTTCTGGTGAAAATGGGATTGATGGTGTAACAGCTACTGTATTTGTAGAAGAAAACTACAATTATGATAATGGTAAAAGAGTTGTTACTGAAAGCAGGTTGTTATCGCAGGCCGAAGTTGAAGCAATCGGCGTAGAAAATTTTGATAATTTGGATACAAATAATCTTACGCGCAGCGCTGGAGCCAGCAGAGGTAAACTGAAAATTACCATTGATGGTTCATATACTGAACCGAGTGGTGGTATTAATGTTAAAATAAAAGGAAACGCCGCTTGGAGTGGTTTTAATACGATTTATAATTCAACGGATAATCCCGCTGTGGGCAAAGATTTCTTTGGATTAGCATGGTCTGGTGGTTATACAGCTTCACAATCAAGTTGTAGTGCTACTTGGAATACTGGTGGTTCTCCAACCGTTTATTTGTCTGAAGCAGCACCTAATGCAGGCAGGATTTATGAATTTACTGAATTTGCAGATGCAGGTGGAAAATATATGATATATGTTAATAATGCAAATTTGTCTACTACATTATCAAAAAATGTTCAGACAGGTGGAGGCAATAGAGCTGAGATTGTATTAAAGTATATCCATACATATCAGGCAACAACTGGAAGTATTAGTATAAGTGCTTCAGCAAGTGGTGTTGGTGCTGGATTTTCATTAAGTAATACTCCAAAGCAATGGAGTATATCTTGTGTGGCTAGTGCGCCATATTAGTATAATATTAGGGTTGTTGCTACGGCAGCAACCCTATACTATCTTTATTTTATAAGGGGAATTTATGAAAATTAAGAAAATAATAATTTTTTTTATCATAAGTATAATTTTGATAGTTATTTTTGCAATATCAAGGTCTAAAGAGTTACCATATGAGTACCTAATTAAAAACATGGAAAAATCAGATGAGAATATCGTGTCAGAAGTGTTAGATCAAGTTGAAGTTGATAAGAATGAGTATTTAGTGTTTTACTTAAACGAGAATAGTAATATCTGCTGTGCAACTATTAAAAAGGAATTTTGGAAATATAAAATTTTAACAATAAGTGGAGAAGTTATACTTGTAAATGATAGCAAGGACTATGATTATATTTACAGTTCGTATGATAATGGAAGCAATAGGGAATGGATAGAGTGGGGAATTTTACATAGTAAAGAAATAAAAACGGTTTTGATAGCTAATAAAGAGGCGAATATAATTGATTTGGAAAAATATAATTTGAGGCTGTACTATTTAATGGGAAAAAATACAAATGAAAATGTCGAACCAGAACATTCAATTATTTATAGAACTAAATAGTATTTCAACATTATAATTTATTTAGATAAATAGAGGTTTAGAAGATGAAAATAATAAATACTAAAAGAATGGTTACAATATCTATGATAGCGGCACTCTATACAGCTATATGCATAGCTTTAGCACCGTTTAGCTTTGGACCAATACAGGTTAGAGTTTCAGAAGCCCTGGCACTTCTTCCGATTTTTTCTATGGCAGGTGTATGGGGAATAACATTAGGTTGCGCATTATCTAATTTAATAGGGTTTTTAACCGGCGCAAATATTTTGGGCATATTTGATATTCTATTTGGAACTTTAGCCACATTCCTAGCTGCTTTATTAACACGTAAATTCCGTAATATACGAATACTAGGATTTCCATTTATATCGGCTATACCACCAATAATTATTAACGCATTGGTAATTGGTGCGGAACTTTCATTTTTATTATCAAGTAAAAATAACTTCATGGCTACATATATGATTAATTGTCTATATATTGGTGTAGGTCAATTTTTATCGTGTTTTGTCCTTGGCGTTCCATTGATTAGACTGCTTGAAAGAACAGGTACTGTAAAAAAATATTTTGATACCATAGAATAGTATCGAACTTTAAAATGGGGGAATGGTTATGGAACCTAAATTATCAATAATTAAGGCTGATAATGTTATTTTACGCCCAGTATGTGTCAATGATGTCGGAGCAATATACGAAATTTATAGCAATGAAAAAATATTTTATTTTATGCCTGGAAAAGCAATAAATGATAAAAAAGCAATAGTTAGGTTGATAAACGAATTTGAGGAAAAACATCAATCTAAGCAAGCTTTTTTTTGGGGAATATGTTTAGAAGATGAGCCTAAGAAAATTATCGGCATTATAGAACTTTATGATTTAGACTTAAAAGTACATATGATATCTATTGGATACCGATTAAATGAACGTTTTTGGGGAAAAGGGATTATGACAGCAGCGGTAAAAGCTATGGTTGACTTTCTGTTTTATACAACAAAGATTAAAAGAATTCAAGCCTTTGTATTGCCTATGAATGAGAGTTCAAAGCGTATATTACATAAAAATGGATTTAAAAAAGAAGGGGTACTTAGACAAGCTCAATACTGGGAGGAAAAAGGAATAGTAGATGTAGTGATATACTCTATTCTTCGAGATGATATTGATATAAAAAGTGCTCAAAGCTGATAAACTTTGAGCCTGCAGCTTTAGATCGCTAAATAACGGGCAATTTACCGGCTCTTTAAAATTAAGTTTTAATTTGTACCTGTTTTCTATTTCTATAACAGATTATCAGAAACATCTGAAAAAATGTTTCTGATAATCTGTTATTTTATATTATTTATGGACTAGCAGTCAATGGCTAAAAAGTGAGTATTCCTGTAGAATGAGTTTATATCACATGGATATTTTCTTTTAGTAAATATTGGATGCGATAACTGATATTAAAAAATCAGGACAATGTACTTTGACAATAGAATATCAGCACGGTGGAAGATTTTTGATTTTAATATGCCATAAATGGCATATTGCTGAAATCTTCCTTTAAGAATACTAAACATTTTGGGCATGCTTTAGAGCATGAAGAAAAGTAATCAGCTACGCCATAATGTACTTGCCTTATGGGTGAACGCTAGGAATCGTAATAGAAGACGCAAAGGTATGAGCGGCGCTTATTCATGGATTATTCAACCAATAATTTAAAAGCCAAAATGATAATGATACCTCCGTAATATAGAATCACGGTCCGGGTAGCGCCGGAGGCATGAGTAGTGAGAAAGGGTGCTGCAAAGTGTCAGGCAGGGTATGGTTAAACTGGTTCTACGTGTTCCTATGGTACTAGGGGTGAGATAATATACAGCCGCATCATTATTTTGATGCGGTGTACCATTAAAAAGTTAGAGTTATGTAGCAATTCTAACTGCTATATAATTGTGATTTTTTAATAAAGTATTATAGTGTTTTAATTTTTTTTGGTTCTTACTTGACACAGGCAGGAAAGTCAACGCTGATGAAAATCATCAACGGACTGTACCAAAGAGATTCCGGACAGATACTGTTGGACGGAAAAGAAGTATTTTTTGCAAGCCCGCTGGAATCCTTTTCGGCGGGGATTGCAATGATCTACCAGGAATTGAATTTCTTTCCCGACCTGACAATTGAAGAGAATATCTTTATGGGAAAACATCCTGGAAAAGCAGGTATCGTTGACTGGAAGGAACTTCGGAACAATGTGAACGCAATTTTCCGGGAAAATGGATTGGATTATGACCCAGGAATGAAGATCAAGGAGCTTTCTGTTTCAAATATACAAATGCTTGAAATTGTAAAAGCAGTTGCTTTTAAGGCGGAAGTAATTATTATGGATGAACCCACATCGTCTATCAGCAATCAGGAAGTGGAAGCACTGTTTGAGACAATTAACCGTTTGCGCAGCCAGGGAATCAGTATACTTTACATCTCGCATAAAATGGAAGAGATTTTCCGCATCGCAGATGATATCACAGTGATTCGGGATGGTCAGTCTATTATTTCAGGTCCGGCTGAAAAATTTAACAATGATACCCTGATTGCCCATATGGTGGGAAGACCCATATCCAATATCTATCCCAAGGAAGAGATTCCCCTGGGAAAAGTTATTTTTGAAATACGGGATCTATCCAGCAGGGATACCTTTGAAAAAGTAAATCTGACTTTGCGAAAAGGTGAGATTGTTGGAATGGCGGGTCTTGTTGGGGCGGGACGGACTGAGGTTGCAAGAGCGGTATTTGGCCTGGATCCATACGATTCCGGAACGATATTTTTAAATGACCGGGAGGTGGAGATAAAAAATGTCTCCCAGGCAATACGAAACAAAATTC
>ENA-OQNO01000839-OQNO01000839.1-human-gut-metagenome-genome-assembly--contig:-NODE-839-length-24215-cov-5.556584_pt1 | contig 24215 bp, 19 predicted proteins | sample MGYA00242629_ERZ504880 | MGnify/ENA primary metagenome ERZ504880 (study PRJEB26092, sample SAMD00036377) | human gut metagenome | host: Homo sapiens | study: EMG produced TPA metagenomics assembly of... | reverse complement strand
CCAGACCGCCGCCGACGGCGCGGGCGACCTCGAGGACGGCCTGACCACGGCGCAGGACGGCAGCAAAGCCATCACGTCGAACCTGGGCACGCTCAAGGACGGCGCGCTCACGCTCGACACCGGCTTGGGCACGCTCGCGAGCGGCGCCTCGGCCCTCGATTCCGGTCTGGGAACCCTGGCCGGCGGCACGTTCACGCTCAAGGACGGCACCCAGTCCCTCGTGTCCGGCGCGAACCAGCTGAAAGACGGCACGAGCCAGGTAGCCGGCGGGGCGAGCACCGTGTCGAGCGGCGCGACGAAGCTGCAGAACGAAGGCACGAGCCAGGTGGCCGCCGGCGCAAGCCAGCTCGCCCAAGCAACAAGCGGCCTGCCAGACGAAGCGAAGGTGGCGGAAGCCGAGGCGGGGTCGCAGCAGATTTCCGGCGGCATCGCGAGCCTCCAGGATGCGGCGGGCCAGCTCGCCGCGGGCGCGGGCGCGCTCAAGGGCGGCCTGGATCAGGTGTCCGGCGGCGTGAGCGCGTTGGAGACGGGCGCGGGCAACGCGCAGGCGGGCGCGACCGCTTTGAAGAGCGGTATCGGCACGTCTGATCAGACTGCGGCGAACCAAACACTGTACGGCTTGCTGAACAGTGCCCAGGCGGCTCTCGCGGGCGGCGACACGGCAACGGCCGCGCAACTCATCGGCGCCGCCCAAGGAGCCGCGGGCCAGCTGTCCGTTGGCGCGGCGCAACTCGAAACAGGCACGGGCGACCTGGTTGCGGGCGCGCAGCAGGTGCAGGCCGGCATCGGCACGCCGAGCGACTCGACGGCCGAAACGTTGTACGGCGGTGCGAACCTGCTCGCGGGCGGCATCGGCACCTCGACGGACGACTCGAACAAGACGCTCTTCGGCGGCCTCAACAACCTTGCCGCCGGCTACGACAACCTGTCTTCGCAGCTGCTTCCGCTTGTGCAGCAATCGCCGCAGCTTCGCGCGGCCATCTCGCAGCTCAGCTCCGGTGCTAGCGAGGTGAACGCCAATATGTCGACGCTTGTTTCGGGGGCCAACGACCTGGCTTCCGGCGCTTCCCAGGTGGACGACGGGGCTTCTTCGGCCGTTTCCGGGGCGAACCAGCTCAACGACGGCGCGACGCAGCTGGTGAGCGGCGCGCAGTCCGCCAAGGACGGCGCGGGGCAGCTGGCCACGGGCGCGCGCTCGGCCAAGGACGGCTCCGCGCAGATCGCCGACGGGGCGACGCAGCTCGAGGACGGCAGCGCCACGCTCACCTCGGGCCTCACCGATGCGGTTGACGGCTCGGGCACGCTGGCCACGGCGCTGTCCGACGGCGCGAAGACGGCCGCCGAGCAGACGACGAACATCTCGGGCAAATCCGAGGTCATGAGCGATCCCATCGAGCTGGTGAACGAGTATTACACCACGGTGAAGAACTACGGCACCGGCTTCGCCCCGTACTTCATGGCGCTCGGCCTGTGGGTGGGCGGCCTTGTGGCGGGCTTCGTGTTCAAGCCGCTCAACAACCGCCTCATCATGTCGGGCGGCAACCCCGCCATGGTGGCGTTCGCCAACTACCTGCCGGTGGCGTTCTTCTCGCTCATCCAGGCAACGCTGCTCATGGTGGTGCTGCAGTTCGGCCTGCAGCTGCAAATCGACAACGTGCCCGCGTTCTACGCGATGGGCTACCTCACGGCGCTCGTGTTCGCGGCCATCATGCAGATGCTCATGGCGGCGTTCGGGTTCCCCGGCAAGTTCGTGGCCATCATCCTGCTCATGCTGCAGCTCACGGCCTGCGCCGGCACGTTCCCCATCCAGACGACGCCCGACTTCTTCCAGGCCATCAACCCGTTCATGCCCATGACGTACGTGGTGCAGGGCATGCGCCAGATCATGACGGGCTTGGATTACAGCATTGTGGGCTTCGACTGCTTCGTGCTGTTCGCCATCGGCGCGGTGTGCTTCGCGCTCACGTGCCTCGTGGCGTGGCGTCGCCGCACGGTGCGCATGGAGGACTTGCATCCGGTGCTGCAACTGGGCTAGCGCAAGCTGGTACACTGGGGGATAACGACAACGTACGGCCCGGCGCTTCCCGCCGGGCCGCGGGGGTGATTCCATGACGGGAAAAAGGCGCAGCGACAAGGCCGACGCGACACGGCGGCAGCTGCTCGACGCGGCGTTGACGGTCATCGGCGAGAAGGGGTACTCGGCGGCGACGGTGGACGAGATCGTCGAGGCGGCGGGCGTGTCGAAGGGCGTGGCGTACTACCACTTCAAAAGCAAGGCGGCCATGGCCGAGAGCATCCTCGAAGCCGGCCTCGGCGAGCTCATCGAGGGCTTCGAGCGCTGTGCCGAAGAAGCCTCCAACGCGCCCGACGCGCTCACCGGTATGATCGAGCTGTTCGCCACGCGCATCTTCGAGAACAAGGCGTTCGGGCGCTTCTTCGTGTCCGAGCTGTGGCGCGAGGGGCGCGTGTGGTCGGACTCCATGCGCAACTACGAGGGGCGCCTGCTCGACGTGCTGGAAGGGCAGCTTGCCCGCGGGCAGCAGGAGGGCATCATCCGTCCCGAGATCGACCCCGCGTTCGAGGCGGTGGCGCTCATCGGCATGGTGCTGACCACGACGCTGTTCTACATGGGCGACGAGGGGCCGCTCACCGGCACCCCGGCCCCGTCGCGCTCGCGCGGAGCCGCCCGCCCGAGTGACGGGAAAGATGCATTTATTGAGCGAATTTGCGACTTCGTACGGCACGCGAACGCCCGCCCGGGGCTTATCCATTAGAATAGCGCACGTCAAACACCGCTTCCGCGTTGCGCGTCGCGTGGCGCACTCGTGCACGCGACGCATTCCGCGGCAAGCCCCGCGCGTTAGGAGCAGCTCGCATGTGTGGAATCGTTGGCTATACGGGGTCGCGTCCCGTGCAGAACATCCTCATCGAAGGCCTGTCGCGGCTCGAGTACCGCGGATACGACTCGGCGGGCATCGCCGTCGAGCAGGACGGCAAGCTTGAAGTCGTGCACTGCAAGGGGAAGGTGAGCGGCCTCGCGCGGCTCGTCGAGCCCCTCAACCTCACCGGCACCTGCGGCATCGGCCACACGCGCTGGGCCACTCACGGCCGCCCGAGCGAGGCGAACGCGCATCCCCATACCTCCTGCGACGGCCGCGTGGCCGTCGTGCACAACGGCATCATCGAGAACTTCGCCGAGCTGCGCGAAGAGCTGGAGGGCCGCGGCCACACGTTCACGAGCCAGACCGACACCGAGGTCATCGCGCACCTCGTGGAGGAGAACCTCGCCGAGAGCCACGACCTGCTGCAGGCCGTGCGCGATGCGGCCGAGCGCCTCATCGGCGCGTACGCCATCGCGGTGATCAGCGAAGAAGCTCCCGGCACGCTCGTGGTCACGCGCAAGGACTCGCCGCTCGTGGTGGGCCTCGCGGACGACGGTGCCTACGTGGCCTCCGACATCATCGCCATGATCGACGACACGCGCGACGTGGTGGTGCTGGCCGACGGCGACATGGCGAAGCTCACGCCGGACGCGGCGACGTTCTACAACGTGCGCGGCGAAGCGTACGAGCCCGAGGTGACGCACGTCGATTGGGACCTCGACGTGGCTGAGAAGGGCGGCTATCCCGACTTCATGCTCAAGGAGATCCACGAGCAGCCGCGCGTCATCCGCGACACGCTGGCCGGCCGCCTCGTGAACGGCGCGCTATCCATCGACGAGCTGGACCTCACGCTCGAGGAGCTCAACCTCATCGACCGCGTGTACGTCATCGCGTGCGGCACGAGCTACCACGCCGGCCTCATCGCGAAGAACCTCATCGAAGGCTGGGCGCGCATCCCCACCGAGGTGGAGGTGGCGAGCGAATTCCGCTACCGCAACCCCATCATCACGCCATCGACGCTGGTGGTGGCCGTGTCGCAGTCGGGCGAGACGGCCGACACGCTGGCCGCCATCCGCGACGCGCGCGTGAAGGGCGCGAAGGTGTTCGGCATCACGAACGTGGTGGGCTCGCCGGTGGCGCGCGAGAGCGACGGCGTGATCTACACGAAGGCGAACAAGGAAATTGCGGTGGCGTCCACCAAATCGTTCCTGGGCCAGGTGGTGAGCCTCACGCTGCTGGCCATGCTGCTTGCCCAGGTGAAGGGCAAGCTCAAGACGAACCAGGTGCGCCTGCTGTTCCACGAGCTGGCCGACACGGCCGAGCAGGTGGAGCGCATCCTGGCCGACTCGACCGCCATCGATGAGGCGGCGCGCGCGTGCAAGGACGCCTCGAGCGCGCTGTTCGTCGGACGTGGCATGGGCGCCGCCATCTCGTACGAGGGCGCGCTCAAGCTCAAGGAGATCAGCTACCTGCACGCCGAGGCCTATCCGGCCGGCGAGATGAAGCACGGCCCCATCGCGCTCATCGACGAGGGTTTCCCCGTCATCGCGGTGGCCACGAAGAGCCCCGTGTACGACAAGCTCGTGTCGAACCTGCAGGAGGCGAAGGCGCGCGGCGCCATGGTGGTGGCCATCGCCACCGAGGGCGACGACGACATCAAGCACCACGCCGACCACGTCATCTACATCCCGAAGGTGCGCGACGCGTTCAGCGCCATCACGGCAAGCGTGCCGCTGCAGCTGTTCGCCCGCGCCATCGCGGTCGAGCGCGGCTGCGACGTGGACCAGCCCCGCAACCTGGCGAAGTCGGTCACCGTTGAGTAGGGAAGCGGCGGCCGAGCGGGCCGCAACCTCAAGCGCTGCCGAAGCCGCGTCCTCGGCCTTCGAAGGCGTCGAAGGCGCCGTGGGCCTGGGCGTGGACATCGTGGAAATCGCGCGCATGCGCCGTATCCTCGAGCGCACGCCGAGCTTCCGCGAGAAGGTGTTCTCCGAGGAGGAGCGCGCCTACTGCGACGCCACGGCCATGCCGGACGTCCATTACGCCACGCGCTTCGCGGCGAAGGAAGCCGTGCTCAAGGCGCTCGGCACCGGATTCTCGCGCGGCATCGCGAACCACGACGTGGAGGTGCGCCGCAACGCGAAGGGCCGTCCCTTCGTGGTGCTTCACGGGCGCGCGAAGGAGATCGCGGCCGAGCAGGGCGTGCGCGAGCTGCCGCTGTCGCTGTCGTACACGCACACCGACGCCGTTGCCTGCGCGCTTGCCATCACCGAGGATTCGGTGCGCGCGCAAGAGGAGCGCGTCAACCCCATGGAGGAGCTGGCGAAGCAGTTCAAGGAGGCGCGCAGCATGCTCGACGAGCTGGACAAGCCCGCCGCGCCGCAAGCTCCCGAAGACGCGCCGCGCTGACGCGCGCGTGCATTTTGCCGCTGGGGGGGGGTAGGCCGTTCGTCGTGTATCTCGGGCGAAACCATTGAAAAGGGTCCCCAAACTCGGTAAGTTGGAGTGAAACGCGCCAGGGGAGAGACGAGGAGACGCTATGACGCCAACCCACGACACGCAGGGCACGCACGACACGCAGGGCGAACACGGCGAGCGCGGGGCCGATCCTTTCGATGACGCCAACGGGTTCGCCGCGCCGTCCGACGAGTTCGCCTCGTTCGTGCCGGCGGCGCGGAGCGCGCGCCATGGCTCCGGCGACGCACGCAAGCCCGGAAAGCCGCAGCTCAACAAGAAGGTGGGTCTCATCTTCGGCGGCGCGGTGGCGGCCCTGCTCGTCATCGTGTACCTCGGGGGCGCGTTCACCTTCATGGACCGCTTCATGCCGAACACCACCATCATGGGCAAGGACGTGTCGCTCAAAACCTCCGCTGAGGTGCAGGACCTGCTCACCGACGTGGCGAAGAACTACACGCTCGACGTGTCCGGCCAGGACTTCTCGCTCAAGCTGACGTCGTCCGACATGGGCACCGGCATCAACAGCGAGCGCATCACCGACGCCATGCACGCCGACATGAACCCGTGGGCGTGGCCGGTCGAGCTGTTCGCCGCCCACGACGAAACCGACAAACTGGCAACTTCGAACGGCAAGCTGGACGATGCCGTGCGCGCGGCCGTCGAGGCCTTCAACGCGAACGCCACCCCGCCGCGCAACGCCGGCCTCGACTACGACGGCGGCGCGCATCAGTTCGTGGTGCGCGAGGAAACCACCGGTCAGACGCTCGACGCGGACAAGGTAGTGGAAACGGTGAACGCCGCCGTGGCCGAGCTGAGCGCAACGGCCGTCATCACCGAGGACGCGCTGCAGCAGCCCACCCTGTTCTCGAGCGACGAGCGCCTGACGAAGGCTGCGAGCGATGCGAACGCGCTGCTCAAGGCCGACTTCAACCTCAAGCTGGCCGATACGGTGGTGGCCGAGGTGAACGCCGACCAGATTGCCGACTGGATGCGCCTGCAGGACGATGCGTCGGTGGCCATCGACAGCGACCTCGTGGCCGCGTGGGTGCAGGACATCGCGTCCGAATGCAACACGTACCAGGCGCGTCGCACGTTCACGCGCGACGACGGCAAGAACGTCACCGTATCGGGCGGCGTGTACGGCTGGATCGTCGACAAGAGCAAGCTGCAGGAAACGGTGATGAACGGCGTGAACGCCGCGCAAACCGGCGACGTGCCCATCCCGTGCGAGCAGGAGGCGGGCGCCTTCGACGGCCTGCACGGCCGCGACTGGGGCAAGCGCTACGTCGACATCGACCTCACCGAGCAGCACGCCCGCTTCTACGACGACGCCGGCGCGCTCGTGTGGGAGTCCGACGTGGTGACGGGCACGCCCGACGGCGAGCACGACACGCCCGAGGGCGTCTACGTCATCAACGGCAAAGAGAGCCCCTCGAAGCTCATCGGCCAGATGAAGCCGGAGACGGGGGAGCCCGAATACAAGACCGAGGTGCAGGCGTGGATACCCTTCGTGGAGAACTACATCGGCCTGCATGACGCCGAATGGCAGCCGGAGTTCGGTGGCTCGCGGTACTCGTCAGGCTACGGCAGTCACGGGTGCGTGAACCTGCCGCCCTCGAAGGCGACCGAGCTGTACGGCCTCGTCGAAGTGGGCGACGTCGTGGTGAGCCACTGGTAGGATCGCGGTCGGCGGGGCGCGTGGCGCCGTGCGGGACGCCTTAGGCGCCCACGAGCTCCGCCAGGGCGGCGGGCACGCACTCGATGACGTCCTCCGCCGTCGCGGCGATGGCCGACCAGCGCGCCGCCGCCGCGCGCCCCGCGCGGGCGTGCAGCTCGGCGCCGAGCACCGCGGCCTCGAGCGGGTCGAGCCCCTGCGCCAGCAGCGCGCCAATCATCCCGGCCAGCACGTCGCCCGTGCCCGCCTTCGCGAGCGCCGGCGTGCCGTGCGCCATGCGCACCGTTTCGTCCCCGTCCGATATATAGGTGACGGGCCCCTTCACCACGGCGATCACGCCGTAGGCGAGCGAGAGCGCCTTCGCGAGCGCGCACGGGTCGTCCACCGGCAGGTCGAGCGGGCGGGCAAGGCGCGCCGCCTCGCCGCCATGGGGCGTGATCACGGTGGGCTGCCCGTTCAAGAAGCGCCGCTTGAGCAGGCGCCGTCCCTTCGCGGACGCGAGCGCGTCAAGCCCCGTGCCGTCCACGAGCACGGGCGCGTCGGCATGCTTGAGCGTGAAGTGCACGAGCTTGTCGGTGGCTGCGTCGTCGGCGTCGAAGCCGCAGCCCACGAGATAGGCGTGCGGCTTGCGCGGCACCGAGGAGGCGAGGTTCGGCCCGAGGGCGGCGCGGGGGCGCACGACGAGGGAGGGGCGGAAGCCCTGCACGAGCGGCACGGCGGACGGGTGGGTGAACACTTCGGTGTAGCCCGCGCCCAAACGCTGGCTCGCATAGGCCGAGAGGCACGCCGCGCCCGGATAGCGCTCGCTGCCCACGATGGCGGACAGCGTTCCGCGGGCGTACTTGTTCGTGTCGTCGTCCGGAAGCGGCACGAGGGCCACCAATTCGTCAACGCTGTAGTCTCGAACGTCCTCCATGGGCGCACCGCCTGTTCTGTCGAGAAAGCACGTGAGCGCATTCTACCGCGTATCGCCGCGGCGCGCGAGGGTGCGGCGCGTTCGTCGCCGTGTGCTAAAAGGCCCGTAACCGTGCGTAAACGGGTTGGCGAGGCGGCATTCCCGACCTTCGCGGTGCGTTAAAATGATGGAAACCTTCGAGAACGTCGCGCACGCCGCCCCTCGGGAGTTGCGCGGCGCACCTCATGACCATCAAGGAGCACATCTCATGGATACCACTTCCAAGCACGACTGGGGCCTCATTATCGCAGGCGTCCTGCTCATCATCTGCAGCATCTTCTTCCTCATGGCGCCGGGCCTTGCCCTCGTCACCATCACGGTGATCGCCGGCGCGGCGTTCCTCGTGTCGGGCGTCTTCGACATCATCAACTACTTCCGCTTCCGCACATCCATGAACCTCTCGGGCTGGGCGCTGGCCTACGGAGCCCTCGACATCGTGCTGGGCATCCTGTTCCTGCTGAACCCGCTCGTGTCGGCGGGCGCGCTCGCATGGTTCATCGGCGCGTTCTTCATCGTGTTCGGCGTGTTCGAGGCCATCGGCGCCTTCACCGTGCGCAAGGCGGGCGTGTCCATGTGGGGCTGGATGCTGTTCTCGGGCATCATCGGTGCGCTGTGCGGCATCACGTTCTTCATCGCGCCGGCCATGCTGGGCATCTTCCTGTCCGTGTTCATCCTGATGCGCGGCGCGTCCCTCATCTTCTTCGGATGGAACACCGGCAAGGCCATCACGGCCTAGCGACGCGAGCGCGCGCCGTCCGCGCGTGAAACGTTTGCTGAAACCCTGAGCCCAGCGCGTGGCGTATGGCGGCTCGTGGTAGAATTCTGACGAAACCTAGCGAAGGCCCCGATACGCTCGGGGCCTTCTTCCCGATTGCGTGAAACGGTGACCATTATGGCAGACGAACAGCAGACCTTGCTCGACGAACAGGCGCTCGCGGAAGCGACGAGCGACCCGGCCGCGCGCATCGACGCGCTGCGCCGCGAGATCGAGCACCACAGCTACCTGTACTATGCGCAAGACGCCCCCGAACTGTCCGACGCCGCGTTCGACTCGCTCATGCGCGAGCTGCGCGTGCTCGAGGCGGCGCATCCCGAGCTCATCGACCCGTCGAGCCCCACGCAGCGCGTCGGCGGCTACGTGGGCGAGCAGTTCGCCCCGGTGCGCCACGAACGCCGCATGTACTCGCTCGACAACGCGATGGACTTGGACGAGCTCGACGCGTGGATCGAGCGCGTGGTGGAGGCGTTCGGCCGCATGGTGCCCGTGGTGTGCGAGCTCAAGATCGACGGCTCGTCCATCGCGCTGACGTACGAGGACGGCCGTTTGGTGCGCGCGGCGACGCGCGGCGACGGCGCGACGGGCGAGGACGTCACCGCCAACATGCGCACGGTGAAGGACGTGCCGCTGCGCCTGCGCGAGGGCGCGCTCGGCGCCGTGGTGAACCCCGATGCCACGGTGGAGCTGCGCGGCGAGGTGTACATGCCGAAGTCGAGCTTCGACGCGCTCAACGTGGCCGCCGAAGCCAACGGCAAGCAGGCGTTCGCGAACCCGCGCAACGCCGCCGCGGGCAGCTTGCGGCAGAAGGACCCTGCCATCACGGCGAACCGCGACCTGTCCACGTTCATCTACGCGGTGGCCGACGAGCGCGCCCTGGCCGTGAGCGGGCAGTGGGAGCTTTTGGCGTGGCTGCGCGAGGCCGGCTTCCACGTGAACCCCGACGTGGAGCTGTGCGAGACGCGCGAAGCCGTGCACGCGTTCTGCGAGCGCGCCATCGAGCGCCGGGAGGACCTGCCGTACGAGATCGACGGCGTGGTGGTGAAGGTGAACGCGTTCGTGCAGCAGGAGTCGATGGGCTACACGGCGCGCGCTCCGCGCTGGGCCATCGCGTTCAAGTTCCCGCCCGAGGAGAAGACGACGCTGCTGCGCGACATCACCGTGCAGGTGGGCCGCACGGGCAAGCTGACGCCCGTGGCCGAGCTCGAGCCGGTGGTGGTGGCGGGTTCCACCGTGGCGCGCGCGACGCTGCACAACGAAGACGAGGTGCAGCGCAAGGACGTGCGCGTGGGCGACACCGTCATCGTGCGCAAGGCGGGCGACGTCATCCCCGAGGTGCTGGGCCCCGTGCTGGCGCTGCGTCCGGACGACGCGCAGGTGTGGCACATGCCCGCTGCGTGCCCGTCGTGCGGGTCGCCGGTGATCCGCGAGGAAGGCGAGGTGGACTTCCGCTGCATCTCCATCGACTGTCCGGCGCAGGCGCTGGAACGTCTGCTGCACTGGGCCAGCCGCGGCGCCATGGACATCGACGGCATGGGCGAGGAGATCGTGTCGCGCCTTGTGGAAAGCGGGCGCTTGTCCGACGTGGCCGACTACTACACGCTCGACGAGGTTGAGCTGTCGCTCGTGGACATGGGCCGCGTCAACAAGGACGGCGAGCCCATCCGCCTCGGGGCCACCGTGGCGAAGAAGCTCGTGGCCGCCATCGACGAGAGCCGCGGCCGCCCCTTCGCCCGCGCGCTGTTCGGGCTGGGCGTCCGGCATGTGGGCAAGACCATCGCCGAGCTGCTGGCCGCGGCGTACCCCTCCATCGAAGCGCTCATGGAGGCATCGGAGGAAGACCTCGCCGCCATCGACGGCGTGGGCCCGAAAATCGCCCGCAGCGTGTTCCTGTTTTTGCGCACGCCCGACAACGTGGCCGTCATCGAGCGGCTGCGCGCGCACGGCGTGGCGCTTGCCGACGCGGCCGTGGACGCGGGCGAACAGCTGCCGCAGACGTTGGCGGGCCTCACGTTCGTGCTCACGGGCAGCCTCGTGGACAGCGGCATGACCCGCGACGAGGCCGGCGCCGCCCTCAAGGCGTACGGTGCGAAGGTGAGCGGCAGCGTGTCGAAGAAGACGAGCTTCGTCGTGGCCGGCGAGGCTGCCGGCTCCAAGTACGACAAGGCCGTGTCGCTCGGCGTGCCGGTGCTCGACGAGGCCGCGCTCCTGCGCATCATCGAAACAGGCGAGGCCCCCGAAGCCCCCGAAGTCCCCGAAGTCCCCGCCAAATAGCACCCCCAAACCTGCCGTTCGCCTGGGGGAGTTACGGATAACGGATTCGTAACACCACGATGACCGTTCCTCTGCTATAGTGTGTTACGCAATTTTGATTCGTAACACACCGGGAGGATTCACATGGCATCTTTGACTCGACGTCAATTCGCGAAGGTGGCCGGCGCGGGCGCGGCCACGCTGTCGCTGGGCGGCTTGCTGGCGGCATGCTCGAACGGCGAGAGCGCGGAAGCTCCGGCGGCCGCGGCGGGCGATGCGGCCGCGACGCAGCCCGCCAACCAGGTTATCGTGTCCATGACCACGGGTTCCGAGCCCGCGGCCGGCTTCGACCCGCTCGTGTCGTGGGGCTGCGGCGAGCACGTGCACGAGCCGCTCATCCAGTCGACGCTGATCACCACCACCACCGAGCTCGACTTCAAAAACGACCTCGCCACGTCCTACGAGGCGTCCGAGGACGGCATGACGTGGACGTTCAAGGTGCGCGACGATGTGAAGTTCTCCGACGGCCAGCCGCTCACGGCCAAGGACGTGGCCTTCACCATCAACGGCATCATCAACTCCGAAGCGTCCGAATGCGACATGTCCATGGTGAAAGAGGCCGTGGCCACCGACGACACCACGGTTGAGATCAGCATGAACAAGCCGTTCAACGCGCTGCTGTACACGCTGGCCGTCGTGGGCATCGTGCCCGAGCACGCCTACGACGACTCGTACGGCGACAAGCCCATCGGAAGCGGTCGCTACCTGCTCGAGCAGTGGGACAAGGGGCAGCAGATCATCCTCAAGGCGAACCCCGACTACTACGGCGAGGCACCGAAGATGGAACGCGTCGTGGTGGTGTTCATGGAGGAGGACGCCTCGCTCGCCGCGGCGCAGTCCGGCCAGGTGGACGTGGCCTACACGGCCGCAACCTACGCCGCCAACCAGCCGACGGGCTACGACCTGCTCAACTGCGCGTCGGTTGACTCGCGCGGCATCTCGCTGCCCACGGTGCCCGCAGGCGGCACCAAGAAAGACGAGGGCGGCGAATACGCCACCGGCAACGACGTGACCTGCGACCTCGCTGTGCGTCAGGCCATCAACTACGGCGTCGACCGCGAGAAGATGATCGAGAACGTGCTGAACGGCTACGGCACCATCGCCTACAGCGTGGGCGACGGCATGCCGTGGTCCTCGCCCGACATGAAGTGCACCACCGATGTTGAGAAGGCGAAGAAGCTGCTCGACGACGGCGGATGGGCGGCCGGCTCCGACGGCGTGCGCGAGAAAGACGGCACGCGCGCCTCGCTCGAGTTGTACTACTCGGCCGGCGACTCCGTGCGCCAGGCCATCGCCGCCGAATTCGCCAACCAGATGAAAGAGCTGGGCATCGAGGTGAACATCAAGGGCGCGAGCTGGGACGACCTGTACCCGCACCAGTTCACCGACCCGGTGGTGTGGGGCTGGGGCACGAACGCTCCCACCGAGATTTACAACCTGAACTACTCCAAGGGCACGGGCAACTACGCGTGCGAAGAGAACGCGACCGTGGACGCCTACCTCGACGAGGCGCTGGCGCAGCCGAAGGTGGAGGACTCGTTCGAGTTCTGGAAGAAGGCGCAGTGGGACGGCGAAGAGGGCATCGCGCCGCAGGGCGACGCGCCCTGGGTGTGGTTCGCCAACATCGACCACCTGTACTTCGCGAAGGAGAACCTCAAGGTTGCCGAGCAGAAGCCGCATCCGCACGGTCATGGCTGGTCGCTCGTCAACAACGTCGATCAATGGAGCTGGAAGTAGGCTATAGTATCCCACCATGCCCCGATTCATTCTTCGCAACATACTGAAGTTCCTTCTGCTGATGGTTGCCGTGAGCTTGGTGACGTTCGTGCTGGTGAGCATTTCCCCCGTCGATCCCGTGCAGGCGAACGTGGGGCAGGCGGCCTACATCAACATGAGCGAAGCCAAGCGCGCGCAGCTGGCCGAGTACTGGGGCGTGAACACGCCCCTGTGGGAGCGCTACGTCAACTGGATCACGGCGGCCGTGCACGGGAACCTGGGCACGTCGCTGCGCTACAACGCGCCGGTTGCCGACGTCATTGCCACGCGCGCGCTCAACTCGCTCGCGCTCATGGCCACGGCCTGGGTGATCAGCGGCGTCCTCGGATTCGTGCTGGGCATCCTGGCCGGCGCGAACCGGGGACGCCTCGTCGACCGCATCGTGAAGGGCTACTGCTTCCTCCTGGCCTCGGTGCCCACGTTTTGGCTGGGGCTCGTGTTCCTCATCGTGTTCTCGGTGTGGCTCGGGTGGTTCCCGTTCGGCTTCTCGGTGCCCATCGGCGTGGCGGCGTCCGACGTGACGTTCGCCGACGCGCTGCATCACCTCGCGCTGCCGGCGCTCACGCTGTCGGTGGTGGGGGTGGCGAACATCGCGCTGCACACGCGCGAGAAGACCATCGACGTGCTGGAAAGCGACTATATGCGCTTCGCCCGCGCCCGCGGCCTCAGCACGTGGGGCGCGCTGCGCCATCACGGCCTGCGCAACCTCGCGCTGCCGGCGCTCACGCTGCAGTTCGCGTCCATCTCGGAGATTTTCGGAGGGTCGGTGTTGGTGGAGCAGGTGTTCTCGTATCCGGGCCTCGGGCAGGCGGCCGTGACGGCGGGCCTCGGCGGCGACGTGGCGCTGCTGGCCGGCATCGCCGTGCTGTCGGCGGCCTTCGTGTTCGGCGGCAACCTCATCGCGAACATGCTGTACGGCGTGGTGGACCCGCGCATTCGCCGAGGGGAGGCGAAAGCGCGTGCCTGACGTCATCGAAGGAACCCGCCCCTCTGTCATCCTGAGCGGAGGCGGCGAAGCCGCCGGAGTCGAAGGATCCCTCTCAGGCGTCCCCGCTCCGGCTCCTGTGCTGCATCGCCCGCGCAAGGCGCGGGTGGGCAACCGCAGGCTCACGTTGGCGGCCATGGTGTTCGCCGTGGTGGCGCTTGCGGCCGTCGTGGTGTCGGGCATGCTCGTGACCGATGCCGCCATGGTGAGCGACTTCGCGCAGAAGAACCTCGCGCCCAGCTTGGCGCACCCCTTCGGCACCGACTGGATGGGGCGCGACATGCTGCTGCGCACGCTGGCGGGCCTGTCCACGAGCGTGCTCGTGGGCTTGCTGGCGGCCACGGTGTCGGCGCTTATCGCGCTGGTCATGGGAGCGGTGGCCGCGCTCGGCGGCAAGCGGGCCGATGCGGTGGTCACCTGGCTCATCGACCTCATGATGGGCGTGCCGCACATCGTGCTGCTCATCCTCATCTCGTTCGCGCTGGGCAAGGGCTTCTGGGGCGTCACCATTGGCGTGGCCATCACGCACTGGCCCAGCCTCACGCGCGTCATCCGCGCCGAGATCCTGCAGTGCAAGCAGTCCACGTTCGTGGCGGTGGCGCGCAAGCTGGGCCAGAACCCGGTGCGCATCGCGACGAAGCACATGCTGCCCTACGTGCTGCCGCAGTTCCTCGTGGGCCTCATCCTGCTGTTCCCGCATGCCATCCTGCACGAGGCGGCCGTGACGTTCCTCGGCTTCGGCCTGCCGCCCGAGCAGCCGGCCATCGGCGTGATCCTCAGCGAGTCGATGGGCTACCTGTCGGCCGGCATGTGGTGGCTCGCCGTGTTCCCGGGCCTCGCGCTCATCGCGACGGTGCTGCTGTTCGACGTGGCGGGGTCGAACCTGCGCAAGCTCATCGACCCGCACAGCTCGCAGGAATAGGAGGCGCACCATGAGCGAAACGAACCCGCTGCCCGAAGCGCTCGCCGCCCGCGAGCGAGCACTGTACGAGGCAGCCGCCGAGTTGGAACGACTGACCGACGAGCTGGTGGGGAGCGAGGGATCTTCCTCTGCCTCCTTGGCGCGGCAGGAGGTTGGGGATGCGGGCGTCGACGGCCGCGCCGAGTGCACGCCGCACCCGTCGCGAAGCGGCGCGGACGAAGCACCCAGCCCGCAAGCGCCACCCCGCGCCATGAAAGAGGCTGCTTCCCATGAGGCCACCCTTCATGAGGACATGAAAACCCACCATCATCATACGCATGCGCCCGTGTCCCATCATGAGCATGGCCACCACCTCTTGCAGGTGGAGGACCTCAGCGTGGGGTTTCGCATGTACGACGAGAACGCGCCGTTCTTTCGGGCGAAGCAGCGGGCGGTGCCCGTCATCGAGAATCTCAGCATCTCGGTGCATGTGGGCGAGATCGTGGCGGTGGTGGGCGCGTCGGGTTCCGGCAAGACGCTGTTGGCCGACGCCATCCTGGGCCTCTTCGAACCGAACGCCACCGTGTGCGGCCGCATCTGGTACGACGGCAAGCAGGAGGACGCCACGTCGCTCGCGCATCTGCGCGGGCGCGGCATCTCGCTCGTGCCGCAGAGCGTGAACCACCTCGACCCGCTCATGAAGGTGGGTCGGCAGGTGGAAGGGTTCGCCCATCCGGACGTGCCGCTGGCCGAGCGCCGCGCGCGCCGTGCAGAGCTGTTCGCGCGCTACGACCTGGGCGAGGAGACGGCGAACCTCTATCCGTTCGAGCTCTCGGGCGGCATGGCGCGCCGCGTGCTGCTGTGCTGCGCGCTCATCGACAATCCGCGCCTCATCATCGCCGACGAGCCCACGCCCGGCCTCGACCTGCCGCTCGCGCTGGCAGCGCTCGCCGACTTCCGCGACTTCGCTGACGCGGGCGGCGGCGTGCTGCTCATCACGCACGACATCGAGCTCGCGCTGCGCGTGGCCGACCGCGTGGCCGTGTTCCGCGACGGCACCGTGGTGGAGGAGACGGCGGTCGCGAACTTCGCCAGCCCCGACACGCTCGCGCACCCGTTCAGCCGCGAGCTGTGGCACGCTTTGCCCGAGCACGACTTCGCGGAAGGGGGCGCCCATGCTTGAGGCGCGCGATATCGCCTACGCGTATCCCGGTGCGCGCGACCCGCTGTACCGCGGCTTCAACCTGGCCGTCGACGCGCACGAGCGCGTGGCCCTCAGCGCCCCGTCCGGCTTCGGCAAGACGACGCTTTGCCGTTTGCTCGCCGGGTACGAACGCCCGCACAAGGGCGAGATCCTCGTGGACGGCGCGCCGCTGCCGAAGCGCGGCGCATGCCCCGTGCAGCTCATCCTGCAGCATCCCGAGACGGCCGTCGACCCGCGCATGCGCATGGAGCAGACGTTGGCCGAGGCAGGGAACGTGCCGCAGAGCCTCCTCGATGACCTGGGCATTCAAGGCAAGTGGCTTACGCGCTTCCCGCACGAGCTGTCGGGCGGCGAGCTGCAGCGCTTCTGCATCGCCCGCGCGCTGGCGGCGAACCCGCGCTACCTCGTGGCCGACGAGATATCCACCATGCTCGACGCCGTCACCCAGGCGCAGATCTGGCGTTTCCTCGTGGCCGAGACCGAGCGCCGCGGCATCGGCCTCGTGTTCGTGTCGCATTCTCCGGCGCTCACCGAGCGCATCGCCACGCGCGTGGTCGATTTGGCGCAGGAGTAGGCTTCTCACCGGAAAACATGCTGGGCTCATAATATTCAAGTTTGACTATAATCGTTCAAAAGAATAATATAAGGCGCAGTTCGAATGGGATGGGGTTCTGCGCTGTGCGCGATGTTCCTGATTCGAGCTCCGTCGGAATTGAGAGAGTCAGGGAAGGGAATCTATGAAGAAGCATATCCGCATTATGCTTGCGGCAGCCTGCGCGTTCGCCATGGTGGGCGCGTTTGCGCTGTTCGGTTGCTCGGCGCCCGCCGAGCAGAAGGCCGATGAGCCGCAGCAGCAGGCCGAGCCTCAGGCCGAGACCGAGAAGCACGAGGCTGTCGAGCTGCAACTGTTCGCCGCGAACTCGCTGTCGAAGGCCATGGACGCCGTGCAGCAGCTCTACACGCAAGATCATGACTGGGTGACGTTCAAGGACACGCAGTACCTGTCCTCGGGCGAGCTCAACGAGCAGCTGGCCGGCGGCGCGTACGCTGACGTGCTGATCTCCGCCTCGAAGGGCAAGATGGACGACGCCGTTGAGAAGGGCTACGTCGACGAGGCCACGCGCTTCGACATGTTCAAGAACGACCTCGTGATGGTTGCCGGTGAGGATTCCGAGCTGGCCGCCACCTACGGCGCCGATCAGAACTTCACGCTCGGCGACATCGCCACGGGCGACTACACCGTGGCCGTGGGCGACGCCTCCGTGCCGGCTGGCAACTATGCCAACCAGGCGCTTTCCACCATCGGCTGCTTCACCGACGCCGACGGCAAGACCGGCAAGGACAGCGCCGGCACCGACGGCTCCTACGACGGCACGCCGCTCGAGGGCAAGATCAACCTGCAGAGCTCCGTGGGCAACGTGTGCAAGCAGGCTCAGTCCGGCGCCGTTGACGTGGCGTTCGTGTACAGCTCCGACGTGTACCGCTTCGGCGGCGTGAAGGTTATCGGCGTCGTGCCGGCCGACACGCACAAGAATATCATCTATCCGGCCGCCATCTGCAAGGACTCCACGCAGGCCGAGGCCGCGACCGAGTTCATCGAGTGGGCCACCACCGATGCCGAGGCCAAGAAGCTGTGGCAGGAGTGGGGCTTCGAGCTCGTTTCCTAACAGCGACGCACATACGGTATAGTGACAAGGAAAGGATGGGATCGCTTGAGCCCATCCTTTCCGTGCGACAAGGACGCCCTATGAACAACACCCTGACTGACCGCATCGCCCGCGCCTTCGCGCGTCCCGCGATGCTCTTCGCGGCGTGCGCGCTGGCGATGACGATCGCCTTCGTCCCCGGCACCGCCTTGGCCGGCGCCGATGACGAGGGCGATCTCGACGCACCCAACGCGGCCGCTGCGGACGGCGGCGCGGGGGCCGCGACGGCGCAGGAGGACACGGCGGCCGACGACGCCGTGCACGTGGCTGCCGATGGAAAGGCCGCTTCGATGGACGGCAGCCCCTTCGCGCTCGAGGACTTCTCGCGCTCGCAGGTGGGCAGTAACGGCGACATCGACGGCACGTACGCGGGGTACCGGTACTTCGTGTCCGACAAGCCGGGCAGCCTCGCGGTCATCGCCACCGACGCCTGCATCGTCGTCTACGTGCCGAACGACGTCGCCGAGCAGGGCGGGTTCGACAAGAGCTCGTCGGAGAGCCGCTCGTATCTCAAGAGCCTGCTCATCGCGTTGGATTCCGAAAACTCCAAAGGCGGTTCGGTGCTGACGCGCCAGGGCAATTGGATATTCTCGAGCGAGCCCATCGTGGAGTACGAAGGCGTGGAGTACCGCTTCGACCAGGAGCTCAAGTCGGGCGAGTTCTACGCGTGCGTCATCGGAGCCGACGGCTCGGACGTGACCGATACGGGCAATCCGTCGCACGTGCGGCTCACCCATGCGGACATGGCCACCCTGGCGCCTGCCGACGAGGTGAGCGTCGTGGGGGCTCCTACCGGGTTCGCCGCGCTCACGTCGTTTCTGCAGGGCATCGACTACAGCCCGCTGTGGGTGACGCTCAAAACCACGCTCACCGCCATCGTGTTCATCTTCATCCTGGGCCTGGCGGCCGCGTACTTCAGCCTGCGCATCCCGGCGCGGGCGCAGGATATCGCCGACTCCATCTTCACCATCCCCATGGTGCTGCCGCCCACGGTGTGCGGCTTTCTGCTGCTGCTCGCGTTCGGCAAGAACACGGCGCTCGGGCAGTGGTTCATCGACATCGGCTTCCCGCTTATCTTCAGCTGGCAGGCCACGGTCATCGCGGCCGTGGTGGTGGCGTTCCCTCTCATGTACCGCAGCGCGCGCGGCGCGTTCGAGAACCTCGATCCGAACATGCTCGATGCGGCCCGCACGCTTGGATGGAGCAACGGCAAGATATTCTTCAAGCTCATGATGCCGCTTTCGTGGTCGTCCATCGCGGCGGGCACGGTGCTGTCGTTCGCGCGCGCCCTCGGCGAGTTCGGCGCCACGCTGTTCTTGGCCGGCAACTACTTGGGGATCACGCGCACCATCCCCATCGCCATCTATTTCGAGTGGATGAACGGCAACACCGACGTGGCCATGTTCTGGACGGCTATCATCATGGTGTTCAGCTTCATCGTCATCCTGTTTATCAACCTGTGGAGCAGGCGCACCACGAAGTACCGCCGAGGAGCTGATGCGTAATGAGCCTTGAAGTGAGCATCAGGAAGGCGTTCAAAACCTTCACGCTCGACGTGGCGTTCGAAGCGGGGGACGAGACGCTGGGGTTCTTGGGCGCGTCGGGGTGCGGCAAGAGCCTCACCATGCGCTGCATCGCCGGCATCGAGACGCCCGACGAGGGGCGCATCGTGGTGAACGACCAGGTGTTCTTCGATTCCGAGCAGCACATCAACCTCAAGCCGCAGCAGCGCAAGACGGCGTTGCTGTTCCAAAGCTACATGCTGTTCCCGAACTTGACGGTGGCCGAGAACGTGGCCGCGGGCATCGGGCGCGAGGTGTCGAAGGCCGACCGCGCGTCCATGGTGGCCGCCGAGCTCAAGCGCTTCGGCCTCGAAGGGTTCGACGCGCGCTACCCGGCGCAGCTGTCGGGCGGTCAGCAGCAGCGCGTGGCGCTCGCCCGCATGCTGGCGGCGCGCCCGGGCATCCTCATGCTGGACGAGCCGTTCTCCGCGCTCGACGCGCACCTGAAAAGCGTGCTCGAGCAGAACCTCGTGAGCCTGTTCGACGCTTTCCACGGCACCGTGCTGTACGTGAGCCACGATATCGACGAAGCGCTGCGCTTCTGCGACCGCATCGCCGTGGTGGAGGCCGGACGCATCATGGAAACGGGCACGGGGGACGACCTCGTGAACCGCCCGCAGTCGCTGGCCGGCGTGAAGCTGTCGGGTTGCAAGAACGCGACGGCGGCCGAACGGCTCGACGCGCACCGCGTGTCGCTGCCGAAGTGGGGCATCGAGGCCGTGACGCGCGACGAGGTGCCCGAGGACGTCAAGGCGCTTGGGGTGCGCGCGTTCTATCTCGAGCGCGCCGACGGGCCCGGCGAGAACTGCTATCGCGTGCGCGTCGACCGCGTGAGCGATTCGCGCTTCGAGCGCACCGTGCTGCTGGGCTTCCTCGATCGCGACGAGACGGCGACGCCCACGGTGGCGCGCACCGACGACGAGATGAAGTACCTCCATCAGCACCTGTTCTGGCGCGTCGACAAACTCAAGGTTGACGCCGAAGCGCTGCCGCACGAGGGCGAGGAGCTGTGGATTCGCATCCCGCCCGACAAGGTGTACCTCGTGTCGAAGTAGCGCCCCGGCTTCGCGCGCCCCTCGCAGCCGACCGCGGATATTGTCGCGATGGGCCGCCCCTTCATGCGGTATGCTATCCTCGGACGAGAAGGGAGGGGCCAGCCCCCATGAAAGACAGTCATGGTCGTACCATCGACTATTTGCGTATATCGCTCACCGACCGCTGCAATTTCCGCTGCATCTACTGCATGCCCGAAGAAGGCGTGCAATCGCTTGCGCACGAGGACATCCTGCGCATCGAGGAGATCGAGGAAGCCGTGCGCGTTGCGGCCGGCATGGGCATCCGCAGCATCCGCCTGACGGGCGGCGAGCCGCTCGTGCGCCTCGGCGTGGTGGATTTGGTGCGCGCCATCGCGCACACGCCCGGCATCGAGAACGTGTCGATGACCACGAACGGCGTGCTGCTGCCGAAGATGGCGGCCGACCTCAAGGAGGCGGGCCTGTCACGCGTGAACATCTCGCTCGACACGCTCGACCCCGCGCAGTTCAAGCAGATCACCCGGCGCGGCGAGCTGCAGCAGACGCTCGACGGCATCGACGCGGCGCTCGAGGCGGGGTTCAACCCCGTGAAGATCAACGCGGTGGCCGTGCGCAGCCTCGACCAGGATTACCTCGAGTTCGCGAAGCTGTCCATCGACCGGCCGCTGCACGTGCGCTTCATCGAGTACATGCCCGTGGGCGAGAGCTCCGGAAGCCACGGCTGCGGGTGGGGCAAGGACGATGTCGTGCCGAGCGAGGAGCTGCTTGAGATCATCAACGAGCGCGCCCGCGCTGCCGGCATGGACGAGCTCGTGCCCGCCGGCGCCGACCGTCCGCTCGGGTGGGGCCCTGCGCGCTACTTCGAGTTCCCGAACGCGATGGGCACGGTGGGCTTCATCTCGCCGCTGTCGCGCCACTTCTGCAGCGAGTGCAACCGCCTGCGCCTCACAGCCGACGGCAAGCTGCGTCCGTGTTTGTTCTCGGACGACGAGTACGACCTGCGAGGTGCGCTGCGCTCCGGCGACGAGGACGCGGCCCGCGCCGTGTTCGCCGAAGCCCTGGGCGCCAAGCCCGACGAGCACCACGACAAAGTAGGCACCGAGCGCGGCATGAGCCAGATAGGTGGATAACATGTCTGAACAGCAACTCACCCATATCGACGACAACGGCGACGTGCGCATGGTGGACGTGTCGCAGAAAGCCGACACCGAGCGCATCGCCGTTGCCGAGGGCTTCATCGCCATGCATCCCGAGACGCTCGCGCTCATCGTGGAGGGCAAGGCGGCGAAGGGCGACGTGCTGGCGTGCGCGCGCGTGGCCGGCGTCATGGCCGCCAAGCAGACGAGCTCGCTCATCCCCATGTGCCACCCGCTCAACATCACGAAGGCGAAGGTGGAGTGCGACCCCGTCGCGGCGGGGGAGCGCGCCGACGGCCTCGTGGGCATCCATGTGACCTGCACCTGCGGCGTCACCGGCAAGACCGGCATCGAGATGGAGGCGCTCACTGCCGCCAGCGTGGCGTGCCTTACGGTCTACGACATGTGCAAGGCGGTCGACCGCGGCATGGAGATCATGGACGTGCGCCTGCTCAAAAAAGAAGGCGGCAAGTCCGGTCTCTGGCAGCGCGCCTAGCAAGCGTCGGGAGCGCCCCTGTCAGGGGCGCTCTTTCGCATCCACCACGATTTCGGCGTTGCGGTAGAGCTCGGCCATGAGCTGGTGGCGGTTCGAGACGTTCATCTTGTGGTAGATGCCCTTCACGTGCTTCTTCACGGTGTTCTCCGAGATGTACAGGCGCAGGCCGATCTGCTGATTGCTCAGTCCCTCGGCAATGAGCCCGGCGATTTCCTGCTCGCGCTCGGTGAGGGTCGAGCGCTCCACGAGCGCGCCGCCTTCGTCGCGATGCAGCCCGTCGGGGTAGGCGGCGGCCAGCTGCGCGGAGAGGTGCCGGTTCAGCACGGTGAGGCACTCCTCTTCCTCCACGGTGAAATCCGGCGCGCCGCGATGGCGGAACAGCGTGATGGAGCCGTAAATCCTGCCGCGCGCCACCTGCGTGCTGCCCATGCTGAAATGGATGTTCATGGGCACCATCCATTCGCGATAGATTTCCGACTGCTCGCGCGCCTCGTCGCTCACGATGGTGGAATCGCGGTACACCACGGGGTTGTTCACCGAGAACAGCCAGGCCACGAAGTCGGCGGCCTGGTAGGACTGGTAGTACGACAGCAGCTCCTCGTCGGTCATGTCCACCGATACCGGATCGTAGAACACGAAGCGCTCGCTTTGGTCGGCGTCGCACAGGTCGAAGAAGCCCTTGTCGTAGGGAACGAGCTCCTTGAAGCCGGTCATGACGCGCCGGCGCAGGTCGGCGAGGTCCGTCGCTTCGTAGAACGTGAGCAAAAGGTCGTCGATCGACCTCCATCGGCTGTCGCTGAGTTCCACCACAGATCCGCTCCTTGCCTTCGCCTTCGACGGTTGCCTCAATCGTACCACAGCCGCGTCTTATCGGGAGTACCCGATCGGGTACCCCTGAGGGGCGGGGTACTGTTTGAACGCCCTCCTCGCGGGTACTGACCGCGTCTGCCGCGCGCCGGTAGGATGCAGTCAGTGGTTAGGATCGCCGCAAAGCGAACAAGCGACAAGCGAAGGAGCAGCGTCATGAAGATCATCACCGACAGCACCCCGAAAAAAGACGGCTACCGCATGCCCGGAGAGTTCGAGCCGCGCAAGCAGGACTTCCTCATCTGGCCCGAGCGTCAGGACACGTGGCGCAACGGCGGCAAGCCCGCGCAGGCCGTGCTCGTGGAGGTGGCGAAGGAAATCGTCAAGCACGAGCCGCTCACGGTGTTCTGCTCGGCGGATCAGTACGAGAACGCCCGCGCCCGCCTTCCGCACGAGGTGCGCGTGGTGGAGATGACCATCGACGATGCGTGGGCGCAGGACAAGGGCCCGTTCTACGTGGTGAACGACGAAGGCGATATGCGCGGCGTGACCTGGGGATGGAACGCGTACGGCGGACTTGAGGGCGGCCTGTACTTCCCGTGGAAGCGCGACCAGGAATTCGCCACCAAGCTGCTCGACCTCGAGAACTACGACGCGTACGACGCGACGAAGATGGTGTTCGAGGGCGGCGCCATGCAGATCGACGGCGAAGGCACCCTCATCGTCACCGAGAACAGCGTGCTCAATCACAACCGCAATCCTGAACTGACGAAGGAAGAGGTCGAGGAGTACTTCAAGGAGTACATGGGCCTCGAGAAGGTCATCTGGCTCAAGGACGGCATGGCCTTCGACGAGACCGACGGCCACATCGACGACGTGTGCTTCTTCGTGCGTCCCGGCGTGATCGCCCTTTCGTGGACCGACGACGAGGACAACCCGCAGTACCCCAACCTCAAGGCCGCGTTCGACACGCTGAACGGCCAGACCGACGCGAAGGGCCGCACGCTCGAGATCCACAAGATCCCGATTCCCGGCATCATCCGCATCTCCGAAGAGGAGAGCGCCGGCGTGGACATCTGCAAGGACGCCGCGTCCCGCGAGGCCGATCTGCCGCTGGCCATCACGTACATCAACAGCTACTTCGTGAACGGCGGCCTGCTGGTTCCGCAGTACGGCGACCCGATGGACCAGGTGGCGTGCGACATGTTCGCCGAACTCATGCCCGACCGCGAAATCATCAAGATCTACACTCGCGAGTGGTCGCTGTGCGGCGGCAACATCCACTGCATGGCGCTGCAGCAGCCCGACCCGGTTGCCATCGCCGCCCAGGCGTAAGCGAGCATCTCTCGACCTGAACCGTCCGCATCCGTTGGCGGGCCGCCCCTGCGCGGCCCGCCTCCTCGAAGCTAAGGAGAACCCGCATGACCGTGAAGGACTACATCGACACCAACGACTTCACCAAAGAAGAGCTGCTCGACATGATCGAGCTGGCCCGCTCCATGAAGACCATGATCAAGGAGGGCGGCCGCTACCCGCTCATCCTCAAGGACAAGA
>ENA-OQNO01000837-OQNO01000837.1-human-gut-metagenome-genome-assembly--contig:-NODE-837-length-24316-cov-3.198727_pt1 | contig 24316 bp, 24 predicted proteins | sample MGYA00242629_ERZ504880 | MGnify/ENA primary metagenome ERZ504880 (study PRJEB26092, sample SAMD00036377) | human gut metagenome | host: Homo sapiens | study: EMG produced TPA metagenomics assembly of... | reverse complement strand
ATGACCCTTCCTTACTAATGTTTCCCCATTTTTTTCTACGTAATCTTATTTTACCCGCTTTTTTTCCAGATTTCAATGTTTTTACCAAATTCTTTCTTAAGAATTTTTTAAGTTTCGAAATAGGTCGGAATATGAAGCTGAATGCTGTCGAAACCCAGTGAAATATGAAGTTTAATGCGGTGGATACCCCCTTGACAATGTAACCGCTCACGCTTTCGTGATATAAAATGACACCCAGCAAAATTCCGGCGATGGCAAATCCGCGAATTGCTCCATTATTTTTTTCATATATCATACAAAAAATGACGAAAGCGGTCACACACCAATAGAGAAAATCTTCCAATCCGGTAAGTATTGTTCCGTGTTTGAAGACCCTTCTTAAGATCCTCAGCAAATCATATGCAAATACCAGTAAAACCCCTGTGGCAACCGAAGTCAGAAAGAACCATGTTTCGTTTTGAATTACTTCACTCATAAGCGCCTACTTGAACAGCCTTCCAAGCAGAGAATCCCCCTGTTTCTTGGAATGTCCGTTTTCGGAATAAATCAGACTGTCTATCTTTCCTTCGATGTCTACTTCCCCTTTTTCCAGTGTTAACCGGTTCACATGCAGCTCTTTCCCTTTTATCTGTAAAGTTCCAAGATCCGTTTCTAAAACCACCTCATTTTCATCAAAAGAAAGCACATCCGATACCCCACTGATGGTTCCTGTCTTTCTTCCACTCATGGTCACCTTATGTGCTCTTACAATCTGTTTTTCATCCATAGAATCACCCCGCCTGGCAATATCTCTTTTTAATATATTAGCCAAAACGGGGTTTTATACATCTTTTTCAGATGCTTTTCTATTTAATTTTTTATGCCTGAAATCGTTAGGCAAATTCGGTCAGGAACCCCTTATGGAGTTTACATTGGTCTACAAATAACGGTACAGTTCCTTCGCTTCATCCTTTTTCACTGTTTCCTGGACATCCAGTACCTCCACTTTGACAGCCTTCGTGCCAAACTGAATTTCAATGACATCCCCTTCCTTTACATTTGCGGAAGCTTTTGCCACTTTTTCATTGATGAGTACTCTGCCCGCATCACAGGCTTCATTCGCAACCGTTCTGCGCTTGATCAGCCTGGATACTTTTAAAAATTTATCTAGTCTCATAATTACACCTCCCGCATACCTTAGAGAGGTCTGCGGTATACCCTTTCTACTGGAATATATCAAGCAAAAAGGGGAACCGAAGTCCCCCTAATCTTATCTTTTCTGAATTATTCGTTGATCAAATCCTTTAATGCTTTTCCTGCTTTGAACTTAGGTGCTTTCGATGCATTAATTGTCATTGTTTCGCCGGTCTGAGGATTTCTTCCTTCTCTAGCTGCTCTTTCAGACACTTCAAATGTACCAAAGCCAACTAACTGGATCTTTTCACCTTTCTTTAATTCTTCAGCAACAACATCCGTAAATGCTTTTAATGCCTTTTCCGCATCTTTTTTGGATAATTCTGTCTTTTCAGCAATTGCTGCAACTAATTCTGTTTTGTTCATGGAATAATTCCTCCTCTGATTTCTCTTATTGTTCTATACAGAATATATTTATATTTTCGAACTCTATAACTCGCCTTGCAAGTAAGTCCTTATGTCTATTTATAAACTCTCGTACAGATTTTGTCAAGGAATTTCCGCTATTTATTGGCGTTTTCATCAAGAATTAAGAATTTATTCACAACAAATATTGTGCCATTTCCGCTTTCGCTTTTGTCAAGGCTCTTTTTTGAATTTCTTCTGTTTCTATTGATTTTCCTTGTTTTTCCATTTTTTTTATATCTTCCCATTTTACAAGGACTTCCGCCGAAGTTCCGGCATTTTCACTTGCAAAAACATGAGGGTGACGGCGGATCATTTTCTCACCTGCACGCTGAATTACATCTTCTATGGAAAACAATCCCTCTTCCGATGCAATCTGGGTATGTAATACCACCTGCAGCAGCAAATCCCCCAGTTCTTCACAGAGGTTTTCACTGTCGCCTGTTTCATTATAGATATCTATTGCCGCAAGCACCTCCGCAGACTCATTAATCAGGCAGGATTTCAGGCTTTCATGGGTTTGTTCCCGATCCCAGGGACAGCCATCCTTGCCCCGCAGACGGGCAATAATCCGGCAATAGTCATCAAAACTGTACTGCTTGTCCATCTTAGAGCATCTCCTGGATCATAGCCAGTACTTTTTCACCCAGGGCTGCTGACTTCGTGTCTGCATCTTCCAGGGATGTTCCTTTTACACCATAGTAGAATTTTACTTTTGGTTCCGTTCCGGACGGTCTTACACAGAGCCATGCATCGTCATTTAAATCGTAATAGAGAACGTTGGAACCCGGGAGACCTGTAGGAGAAACTTCCCCTGTTTCCATATTTTTAATGGTATCTTTTTTGTAATCTCTTGCAGAGAGCACTTTGTAATCTCCAATCTTTGCAGGCGGATCATTACGCAGGGTCTCTAAAATCTCCTGAATCTTGGCAAGCCCTTCGATGCCTTTTAAGGTAATTGACTTAATATCATCTTTGTAATAGCCGTATTTTTCATACATATCAATCATAGCATCCCAGAGAGTCTTACCCTTGCTCTTGTAATATGCTGCTGCCTCACACAGCGCCATAGTCGCAACAATAGCATCTTTATCTCTGGCATGAGTTCCGATGAGGCAGCCATAGCTCTCTTCAAATCCAAACAGATAGGTTCCTTTTCCGCTGTTTTCAAATCCAAGGATCTGCTGTCCGATAAATTTGAATCCGGTAAGCACTTCTATAAATTTAACACCGTAAGCCTTTGCAATTGCAGCTGCCATATTGGTTGTAACAATGGTACTGATCAGAGCGCCATCTTCCGGAAGTCCTTTTTCGGCTGCTCTCTGACCGATTTCATAGTCTGCCAGGAGGCATCCGGACATGTTGCCGGTAAGCGTAATATATTCACCTGTCTTGTCATCTTTTACGTAAACGCCCAGACGGTCAGCATCCGGATCGGTAGCCAGAACCAGATCTGCATCCACCTCTTTGGCAAGCTTTAATCCCAGTTCGAATGCCTCTTTTGCCTCCGGATTCGGATAGCTTACTGTGGGGAATTCCCCATCCGGCAATTCCTGCTCTTTTACCACATATACATTTTCAAAACCAAGCTCTTTTAATACTCTTCTCGCCGGAATATTTCCGGTTCCATGAAGAGGGCTGTATACAATTTTCAGATTCTTCTGTTCCGCTTTAATGGCATCCCAGTGGATAACCTGGCTTTTCAGTTCTTCCATATAAGCATCGTCAATATCTTGTCCGATTATGGTATAAAGTCCTGCAGCTTTTGCAGCTTCTTTGTCCATGGTTTTCACTGTACTGTAATCAGTAACCTTCTTTACCTCGTCCATGATACCGGTATCGTGAGGCGGTGTAATCTGTGCGCCGTCTTCCCAGTATACCTTATAACCATTATACTCCGGCGGATTGTGGCTGGCTGTAATATTAATACCCGCGATGCAGGAAAGTTTACGAACTGCATAGGAAAGCTCCGGCGTCGGCCTTAAGGATTCAAAAACATAAGCCTTAATTCCGTTTGCAGCAAGGCAAAGTGCTGCTTCATCTGCAAACTCCGGAGACATTCTCCTGGAATCGTATGCAATCGCAACACCTTTTTCTTTGCCGCCAACGCTTGCTATGTAGTTAGCCAGACCCTGTGTAGCCTTCCGTACTGTATATACGTTCATTCTGTTCGTTCCGGCACCTATAATACCACGAAGTCCGGCTGTTCCGAACTCGAGATCTGCATAAAAACGCTCTTTTATTTCATTTTCATCATTTGCAATCCCTTTTAATTCCTCTTTCGTGGCTTCATCAAAGTATGGATTGCTCAGCCATCCTTCGTAAATACTCTTATAATCCATTGTACTACCTCCTGCCTAAGTTTATAATATACAGACGCTTTTCCACGTTAACGGTTGAAAATTGTCTCTGGGTACATTATATAATAGAAACAGGAAAAAAGGAATAATTATTCAAGTATTTTTAAGAAATAATTTCGCTGATCCTGCTGATTCATCAGGATATCCAGCTTTTCGACATTTTTCTGCGGGATCCATGCTTTATTCATGTTGTAGTACTGATTTGCAAGTTTACAGAACATCTCGGGTTAATACAGCCGGAGCATCAGATGCTCCATTTCCATGTCTGAAATCCGCCTGACACTTCCGTATTCCCCCAGCATTTTCATTCCCAGGGCAATATTCCAATCCTGTTTCTCCAGGATTTTACGCAGGAATTGATACAGATCTGATATGGGGATATCGTAGCGGCACTTATCAAAATTCGTAGTTGCCACACCATCACGTCCAATTAATATCTGATGCTGATTGTAGCTGCCATGTATTAACTGACCCTTTTTCAGAGACTCCTGACGCAGTTTCTCATAAGAAGATTCCTTAATGCGCCGGACAGAATCCTCAGCCTGTTCAAAAAATACCGGAAAGCTTTCCAAAAACTTGGATTCAAAAGCATTTTTACCTCTTCTGCTGCGCATAAAGGCACGTACCTTTTTTAACTCCTGATTATGGCGTTCCAGCTCCGCTGCCAGGTCACCGCCCTGGTATACCATGTCCTCATCCGTTCCCTCCATGCGCATTACCTTATGAATCATTGCCAGGTTCTTAATGGCAATTGCAATATCTTCTTCATTTTTTGTGTCGCATTCTTTTCCTTCAAACCAATCCTTAACGACATACCCATTCTCATCTCTGTCATAAGAAACCAGGTTTCCCTCCATATTTTCCAATATGTAGTCTACATTTGAAACACCGTTCTCCTTCAGCAAAGCCAGGACCTTATTCTGGAAGGCAAGTCTTTTTGCCGAACCGGAAAACTCCGTTAAGAGCTTCTTTCCCTTATCTGTCTCACAGATATAGGAGCCACGGCCTCTCCTGGTAGCGGCCACCTTTAAGTCATACTGTTCTAATACTTTTAAACCTCTGTCGTTCACTCCAATCCCCCCAATCCCTTACTCCCTCTATCTTATGCGGGGGTATTCTAAAATATGAAGGAGTGAATCTTAAAAAAACGCACACTAATATTTCAGGGCGATTTTTAGCAGTTCTTCTTTATTATTTTTCTCAGGGTCTTCCAGAACAATCTCCAGAAGTTGCCCAAGGCATGTCCCAAGCTCTTTCCCCGGTTTCATTCCAGCCTGGATCAGATCTCTTCCGGTAACCGCCAGATCCTTTAAGGACAGGCACTGTTTTTCTTCCAGAATCCTATGATAGAGTTCCTCAATACACTTAAGGTCATTCAGTTTTTCTTCCTGCTGATAAGTGCTCTGTGCCAGGACATCCGCTCTTTGTACCTCTAACAGCTTTGGAAATAGATCCTCTCCGATTTTATAAATCGCTTTTCTGACGCTCCTCGCATTGGTCCCGGGGTGATAGTCGTGATATTTTACCAGTTTTTCCACCTGGTATAGCGTTTCATTATCCAATTTCAGCCGTTTCAGCAGATCTTTCGCCATCTGGCTGCTCACTTCTGCATGTACGTAAAAATGATCGGTTCCGGACTCATCTGTAGTTCTCGTTTCCGCTTTGCCAAAATCATGGCACAATACGCTAAGACGCAGAACCTTATCTGCCCGCACCTCCTGCAAAGCCTTCAGGGTATGTTCCCCCACGTTTAAGATATGATGGGGATTATTCTGAGGGGTTTCCATCATGCGGTCAAATTCCGGAAGGATCACTGCGGTAATCCCAGCCTCACAGGCAAGGCGCAGAGTCTCCGGGTGAGGGGACACGATGAGCTTTAACAACTCCGTCTGAATCCGCTCTGCGCTGATATGGCTGAGATGAGGTGCCAGCCTGCGTATTGCCAAAAATGTCTCCTCTTCAATCCGAATCCCCAGCTGCGCCGCAAAACGCACTGCACGCAGAATCCGAAGTGCATCTTCGCTAAACCTTTCCTCCGGATTTCCCACACAGCGGATTATGCCCTGCTTTAGATCTGCCACACCGTCAAATTCGTCTACCAGTCCCCGTTTTTCACTATAAGCCATGGCATTAATGGTAAAATCACGGCGCTTTAAGTCTTCCGTCAGATTGGAAGTAAAGCAGACTTCCCTGGGATGCCTGCTGTCCTCATACTCGCCGTCAATCCGGTACGTGGTTACTTCAAACCCTTCCCGGTCTAATAAGACCGTCACCGTTCCGTGCTGGATTCCCGTATCCACCGTTCTCTTAAAGAGCGCTTTTACCTGCTCCGGTTTCGCAGAAGTAGTGATATCCCAGTCGTCCGGAATACGAAAAAGGAGAGCGTCTCTGACGCACCCCCCTACAGCGAAACCTTCATATCCATTTTCTTCTAATTTTTCTATAATTGTTTTCACCTGTTCAGGCAGTGTAATCTTCATAGTGTACCTCCAAACTGATCTAGGAGCGTGTTTGAAAATTCATTCCTGTCATCTGCACGCCCCGGACGCCGAAACACATTTTATCTCAGCATAAAAAATAGTAATACGATGATACCAAGTACGATCCGGTACCAGCCAAACACTTTAAACTCATTTTTCTTGATTTAGCTGAGCAGGAACTTAATAACGATAATGGAAGAAACAAACGCAACCACCATACCTACTAATAAAATAGCGAGTTCCCCTCCTGTAAAATTAAATCCGAATTTTACGATTTTCAAAAGGCTGGCTCCAGCCATTACCGGTATAGCCAGGAAAAATGTAAATTCTGCCGCTACGGTTCTGGACAATCCAACCAGAATACCTCCCAGAATCGTTGCTCCGGAACGGGATGTGCCGGGAAAAATTGCTGCGATCAGCTGGAATATACCTATCCAGATGGCAGTTGTATAAGTAATCTCTGCAAGAGAATTAATCTTAGGGCTTATGTGTTTGTTCCTGTTTTCAATTACAATAAACAAGATACCAAATACAATCAATGCAATGGCTACTGTCTGATAGTTATAAAACCATTCATCGAACTGCTCTTCAAACAGAAGTCCCACAACCGCTGCGGGCACACATGCCACTAAAATTTTAAACCACATTACAAAGGTATCTTTTTTAATAAAATATTGTTCTTTTGTTGAAAAGGGCCAGATTTTATTCCAGAATAGTACGACTACTGCCAGAATGGCGCCTAACTGAATTACCACAAGGAACATTGACAAAAACTCTTTGGAAACATTCAGTTTCACAAGTTCATCCAGAATAATCATATGTCCGGTACTGCTGATTGGAAGCCACTCCGTGATTCCTTCCACAATTCCAAACAACACCGCTTTTAAAATTTCTACTATATCCATAATCCTCTCCTTTGCTTTCAGAGCTTATATTGAGTTCTATCTGTCCGCCAGGAAAAGTTCAAACAGGCGAAAGAGCCTGTTTCAAAGCTTCAATGTTATAAATCTGCCAACCGGACGACGAACGTTGATAGTATAACATAATTTATGAGCCTGCGTCCTTATAAAATTCTTATTTTTTACTGATTCTTCCATTCTTAAATAAAAGTAAGATAATCTTACGTATGGACCGTTTTGTATCTTTGTCCAGATGCTTAAAGGTACTCAGCATCGCCAGGGTACTTTTATACCATTCTTCTGTAAGCTCAATTAAAGTAGCCGCCTCCGCACCTTTTATGATCTCAAACAATGAATTCACAAATACCTGTCTCTGATCGGATGGAATATCACAGATCCATTTATTAAAAGCTTCGTCTTTGTAAAGGGAGGTCTTATAAATCTCTTCCGCATATTCAAAATCACCATTTTTGATCACCCAGGTAAAGGGGTCATGCTGCAGAGCTCCGGTTCCGGTGCTCTTAACTACTTTGTAGTCAATTTGATTCTGGAACATCATTCCTACAAAGGATTTCTCCGGGACAATTTTCTGTATCCGGTCCGCAACAGCCAGATATCCCTCTTCTTTATACACATCATCCCGAAAGCCAGGACCGTCAAAGCAGTCTATTTTAAAAATCCGGTTCTGTATTTCATCCCGGCACTCCATCCCGGCATACATTGCCACGTTTCCGCCCTTGGAATGTCCTCCCAGTACGATTTTTCCTTTCCACAGATCCCCCGCCTTTTCCAGATAACGAAGCGCCGCCACCTGTGTGGGGATGGGACTCATAAATGCCATATTAAAATCTTCCTTCCATCCAACGATGGACTCATCCGTCCCCCGGTAGGCAATATAGATCCAGTCTCCCATAAAAAAGGTAACCGCTGAGAACTGCATTTCCATATCTTCATCCAGAATATCCATAAAATAATTCATAGAAATATCCCGGAACCTGGGACTGTTGTAAAGCGCTACATAAAAAGCCCGGTACTGCTCTTCAAATCTGGTGTCCCCATACAGGTGTTCATATTGGGGATGTCTGCGCAGGCTTTTGATGAAGACAGGCCGCTTCCCCTCTTCTAAGCCTCCCACAATTGTATCCAGTTTAAAATAGGATAGCTGGCATAATATTAAACTGTCAACCAGGTTGAATTCTTTTTCCTGAAAAGTCAGATGACCATACTCTTTCAAATAACTAATTGTATTATCCTTAATATTCATTTTGCCTGCTCCCTTCTCCAAAATATCTGTGTGATTCTATTGTTGTTTTTAAAACAACAAGTTGATCAGCCCTAAAATAAATCCAATCAGCGCTCCAAGATTTACAATTGCATTCAGTTCTTTTTTCATAATGGACATCAGCAGTTCTTCTACTTCCAGTACGTCCATCTCATTGATTTTCTCCTGGACAATACCGGAAATATTAATATTTTCCATCATATCTCCCAGTTTTTCTTCCACCAGGTTTTCATATGCTTCTACCGCATAGGCTCTGACCGGGACATCTGATTCCTTTACCATGGTTACCATTCTGCCAATCGTGACCTCATTTACCTTTTTGGCAATCGGCTCCCTGAAATTTTCCAGCATTTTTTCATTTACCATCATAGCCAGAAAACTGCCCTGTACCGATTCCAGTATTCCTTTGATTACCTCTCCTGCCACACTGCTGCCAATCTCATCGGAAATCTGCCCCAGCTTCATCTCATTTTCGCTTTGTACCTCAAAGATCCCCTCCAGTGCATCTCCCACTTTCTCTTTGATGCTGTCAGAGAGCAGTACTCCTTCCATTGTCTCCTTGGTCAGCAGCTGTTTTCCCACTGCCGCCCCTATGGCTTTCGCCAGACGTTCCTTACCTTTTGGAATAATGCCGGGCGTAAAGGGAAGGGTAAACTTTCCTATTTTAACCGGATGCATCGGACGAAACATCAGCTGAACTGCAATATAATTAGTACAATACCCAATCACCGCCCCAATCACGGGCCCTGCTATCATTCGTATTTCAAACATTTTATAACCCTCTCTTCTATATAAATTATGTACCAAAAAAATTATTTCAACACTTTTCTTTCATCCTAAATTATATCTGAAATAAAGTCAAGGGTGATCTTATTACAATTAAGAGCCTTTGCAATTAGATATCGGGTACAGGCAAAACAATAGATGACAATGATCGAGCGGTAAACACATAAATCTTAGTACTAACACTTTCTTTTGGTACACACAGACATTTACTGAGATAATGACGTAGTTTGCAGTTTGTCGTTTATATTCACTTAAAAGGTTACATACTCAATAACGATAAGTTTTTCTTAAAAAAGTAAAGAGACTGCCGTACCACTAAAGTTCGACAATCTCTTACTTCTTTTTAATCAATATAGATTTTACATAATCCCATTTTCTTCAAGCCAAGTTTTTAATAAATCTTCTGGCATTCCATTCCTTTCATCCCATTCGATATAGGATATATTCTTTTTTTCTTTAAAATGTATAATAGCAGGAGTTTGAGAAAAACCATACATATTTTTAAATGATTCCCATTCATTTTCAGTACTATTTTTTCTATAATTTTGAACATTAAGATAAACTATTTTATCTTCCAAGTTATATTCTTCAACAATTCTATGAAATATAGGTTCAAAATTAATACAGTCTTCACAGTCTGATCGTCCAATATATATATACATTTCTTTACCACTTTCAACATTTTTTTCGAAATTTCTAATTGTAATAGAATTAATATAGTCGTATGTCCTACTCAATGAGTTAGTAGATATAACAGTATTATTATGATTAAAAAGTATTAGCAAAAGAATATTAATCCCCATACTTAAAATGAATAAAGCATAAACTATTTTAGTCACTATATTTTTCATATAACTACCACATATAATTTAAAAAGATCACCAAGTTGCACAGACAGCAGCAAAAGCTACTCCACAAGCAATATCACAGGTTGCTCCCACTACTGGTCCAGCAAGATTAAATGCTAAACAGAAATTCACACAAACAAGTAAAGATGCAACACTACATTCAAAAGACCGACCATTGAATGTAAATCCTCTTGTCTGAATATTATTGTCAGAACTATATTCAGAATATTCAAAGAAACCATTCATTTCTTTTGAAACAGAATTTACTTCCTTTGCAGTTACCTGTAACATGTTATCCATATCACTATCATAAAGAACCTGTAGAAAAACTATGTTTCCATTTGAATCCTTAAATTGGTTATAAAAGAAATAATTTGTTACTCCCGATTCATAATCATATATTTTGACTGGTTTTAATGCAAAATTATGATCAACAATAAAATTATTTTCTAATAGTTTTGATTCAAATCCTATACGTTTTAGACCTGAAGTGATTCTATGAGAAATATATATCTGTTCATCTTCATTTAATAAAGAAGTTTTCGCATTAAATCCATTGAGATCTAATGTTTTTTGAGAATTGCTTATCAAGTCATTATCTTCTGCTGCTCTTGTAATTAATGGATGCTGCATAACTTGTACTAAAACTAAATTAACCAGTACTAAAATCGAAATAAATAAAAATTTTTTTCTTAAAGAATACATTTTACCCATAATCCAATTCTCCCTTTCACTTTGTACTTATAAATTCGTTAACAGTTTCAAATTCCTGATATCCTGTCAAGCGTTTTTGTTCCTTCCCCCCTTTAAACGATATCAGGAGCGGTATCCCATTGATTTTCCTAGAAGTTACAATAGGATCATCAAGAGAAAGTTTTGATAGATTAACTACAAAAACATTCCCATCACTACCTTTCATCTTACTAAAAGCTTTCTTGTATACAGGTTCCATGTTATTGCAGAGAATACATGAATGCGACTCAATGATAAAATAATATGTTTGATCTGATCCTAATGATTGTTTTTCTATTGACTCTAATTCTGATGGTTCTATACTTATGAATTTGGATTGATTTGGCTTAACATAATAAAAGCATATGATACAAACTAATACTAAAAACGATATACCAGATATTATATATAATGTTTTAGATATCTCCTTAAAATTAATTTTTGTAAAAGGTTTAAAAACAAAAAAAAGTATTAAGTGAATCAAAAATGGTACCAAAATATAGAAAAATACGATTAAAGTAAACTTCACATTATTAAATATCAAAAAAAATGCTAATACAACAGATATAATAATCCCATTGAGAGGAAGATGTAAAATATAAAATTTTATATTTTTATTAATATTGTCATTAGAATGACTATCCATAAAACTCCTCCTTATATAAAAAAAATATTAACTTGTTTTCATTATAAATCTATAAAGATAATAATCAATACCTACATCACATTAAACCGGTTGTACATCATAAGTTTATTTATAATGAACTATTTTTGTATGAATCCTTCAAAAAGAGATCTATAAGTTTTACTAACTGATATTGTTTCACCTGTATATAGAGAAACAGCTTTACCATCATATGACTTTATCTGTTTTATAGCAATTAAATAACTTTGACTACACCTAATAAATCCATGTGTTTTAAGCTTTTCTTCTTCTTCTTTTAGATTACCATATTTTGTGAATATTCCATATTTAGTATGTACATATATTTCATGAACAAATATCTCCAAATATAGAATATCATTAATTCTTATAATATTTTTGTTCATTCTATGATTACATTCGTAAAAAGCGTCAAAATTAGAATTATCCTTAAGTATATCCATCAATTTCTCTTCTCCATATGTTTCTATAAAACTATTAATTTGTTCAATTAGTCCTACATTTTTAATTTTTTTCAATTCATATATCATTTTCACCATTTCTCCCCTCCATAGCTATTTTAACAATTAAAACAATTTAATGTTAACATTTACTATCAAAACTTACAATAAAGAATGTCTAATTGGTATTGAATTTCGTCTAATGAGTATTATATTCACTTAATATGCAACAAAATATAGGACTATACTTAGTTAAACATTTGTAACTATTCACAATCAACCTAACTATTTATATTTTATGATCCAAAATTATAATTTTTAATTTATAATTCATACCCAACTAATAGTTTATGAAAATTTGAGATCAAAATTTATTTTTAATGCAACAATCCACTATTTATATTACACTATATCTATGAACTACATGTAGAACAACAGAACCCGCAGCCGCGGCTCTGTGGAAAAGGGGTGAGGTTATGGCAGATTTTGCCGAACTGGCATCAAAAGCGAAGCTTGGCCAAGCAGATGCCTTTGCACAGTTATATGAATTAGTATATCAGGATTTATACCGGTTTGCTCTGTATACATTAAAGAATGGTCATGACGCAGAGGATGTGGTCAGTGATACGATAATGGATGCATATTTGGAAATAGGCTCCCTGCGGGATGCAGGAGCATTCAAAGCGTGGATATTCCGCATTCTTGCAAATAAGTGCAGGAAACGTTTGAAACAGTACATACAGAAAACAGCGGAATTGCCCGAGGATTTTGCCGGCAGTGAGCGGGATGTCTGTGAGGATATGGACGTGCGCAGAGCATTTGCAGCCCTGAACGATGAAGAACGTCTCATTCTTGCCCTGAATTTATTTGGCGGTTACAGCAGCCGGGAGATTGGCAATACACTTTTGTTAAGTCCAGGCACGGTACGTTCCAAACAAAGCCGGGCACTGAAGAAAATGGAAAACTTGCTTACCCGATAACCGAAACGAAAGGAGTGTCTTATTATGGATGAAAAAGACCTTTTAAATAGAATTAAAAAATCAGCAGATTCGGTGCAGCCGCCGAAATCGCTGAATCCGGATCAGATCCAAGACCGGCTGGAACATGTTACTCCTCCTCTGGATGCCGGAAAGAAGAAGAAATTTCCGATTTACCGGATCGGCGCTGCGGCGGCTGTCATACTGATTGCTCTGGTTTGTGTATGGACCGTAAACCGCATCCCAAGACAGCCTCAAAATGAAATGGCCGCTTCCAAAGAGGAGGCTGGTGCAAAAAATATGAATAACGAAGATTTATATAATTCCGGTAATAATTCAGAAAATGCTTCCGGAAATTTCGATGACCGGGGCGCAGGTTCTAAAGAAAGTTTAACAGAAGCTGCTGAACAGGAAAACAGCCCGGCTCCCTCTGATGATACCGACAATGACGCGGTCATTACTGCACCCCAGTCCTCACCGGACGGAAAAGTAGTTCCTGTCAGGAATTACGATGTCCTCTACAATACCTTGGCTGAGCATTTTCCGGAACAGGCGAATGGCGTAACAAGTGAAGCAAAAGCCAGCGCCAGTGCAGGCACCGGAGGCGATATGGAAAGTGCCAAAGAAATGGCCGACGGATTTGCCGGAGGCAATGAAGAGTCCATGGCAATGGATACCGGTGCTGCAGACAGCAGTGACTATTCTTCTACAAATATTCAGGAAACCGGAGTGGATGAAGGAGATGTGGTAAAAACAGACGGGAAATATCTCTATATTTTAGGCAACGATAATAAGCTTCACATTATCAAGGCAGACGGCAGCAAACTGGAGGAAACCGCTTCTATTGATTTCAAGGACTTTGCAGAGACTATTGAAGAATTTTATATCAGCAAAGATACTTTAAATGTGATAACTACTACCTCTACAACCACCATGCAAAGCGGATCCACCGCTTCTGACGGAAGTATCATAGAAGAGGACATCGCCTGGACCGATTCAGCAGATGCTAAAAAAGACATCTATTCCGTTAACCGAAACCTGATTACAAAGTTATATACCTATGATATATCAGACCGGAGTGCTCCAAAACTCACCGGAACCACCACTCAGGACGGATATTATCAGACCAGCAGGAAAACAGGCGATTATATCTATCTGTTTTCCGAATACACACCCGTTATAAAAGAAACCAGGCAAGACAGTACGATTATACCAAAGATAAACGGCAAGGAGCTTCCGTCCTCCGATATCTATATCCCGGAATTTTTAAATTCTTCAACCTATTTAATCGTAACCGCAATTGATACGAAATCCCCGGATAAAATACTGACCAAAAAGGCAATTGTCTCAGCCACCTATCTCTATTATGTAAGCACAGAAAATATATATATCTGCACAAACGACTGGAACGGTTCCACTAATACAACACAGATCATGAAATTCAAATACGAAAAAGGCAGTATCACCCCCGTAAGCGCTGCACAAGCGAAAGGTTCACTCAATAACTCGTTTTCACTGAATGAGCACAATGGTTATCTGCGTATTGTGACAACCTCCTATAGCGAGAATACCGGAAACGTTAATAACCTGTATATCTTTGACGAATCCCTGAACCCCTGCGGCAAACTGGAGAATCTGGCTCCCGGAGAAACCATACAGTCTGCACGTTTTATGGGTGATACCGGATACTTCGTCACCTTCAGGCAGATGGATCCCCTATTTTCCGTAGATCTCTCGGATCCGGAAAATCCGAAACTCCTGGGCGAACTGAAAATAACAGGATTCTCTTCCTACCTGCATTTCTATGGAAAAGATAAACTTCTGGGGATAGGATACGAAGTTGATCCGTACAGCGGAACTTATAAAGGAATGAAGCTCTCCATGTTTGATCTTTCTGATCCATCCAATGTGAAAGAAGTGCACAAATATATTATCCAGGATGCCAATGAATCCCAGGGTCTGGTTAATTACAAAGCAATTATGATCAATCCCGATAAAAATCTGTTTGGTTTTCACTGTCGTACCGACATTGACAATTACATGGTATTTTCATACGATCCTGAAAAAGGTTTCCAGAATCAACTGGTATATTCCTTCAAAGGCACCGAAGATTACAGTCTTGCCATCAACAATATACGGGGCTTATATATCAATGATACCTTTTATCTGTCATACGGCAAGGACACCCAAAATAATATCTTAAGCTTTGATATGAAGAACAGCTTTAGCCAGCTTGGGTCCTTCCAGACAAAATAAGAAAGTCCCTGCTTTCATCCCGGAAGCAGGGACTTTCATTCACTTCTAGTAATTTATCCTTTTACACCACTGCTGGTTATTCCCTGAACAAAATACTTTTGGAAGGGAAGGAATAAAAATAACGGTATCAGTGCCGAGATCATGGAACCAGCATACAGGCACGACCACAGGGTAGAACGTTCCTGTTGAAAGGAAGATAATGAAATCTGTATCGTCCTTATTTCTCTGGTTCTGGCAATCAGGAGCGGCCACAGGTAGGAATTCCACTGATCCATAAATATCATCAGTCCTGCGGTTATAAATACCGGTACGGAAAGCGGTATAATGATTTTGCAGAAGATGGCTGGCAGCGCTGCGCCATCCACTCTTGCCGCTTCTACCAGGCTTGCCGGTATTTCCTTAAAGAATTGCACAAACAGAAACAGGACCAGTCCGCTGGCAATGCCGGGTAAAATAATTCCCATCCTGCTGTTTACAAGTCCCAGTTTGTCCGCTATGGAATATAGGGGCAGCGCAATTGCCTCAAACGGTATCATAAAGGAAAGCAGGATGATCCCAAATAAGACTTTCTTAAACCGGAAGTCAAATGCGGCAAAGGCAAACGCGGCAATACTGTTTACGATACATCCTAAAAATATGGATACCACCGTTACAAACAGTGTGTTTATGATAGGCTGCAGAAAGTTAAAGTCCGTAAAAATCTTCACGTAAGCCTCTACCGTAAAGTTAACCGGAATCAGCGTATGGATGGAAAACGGCAGCGCATATTTATAAAGCTCATTATCATTTCGAAAAGAAGCGGATATCCCCCACAGCAGCGGAAACAACGTCACCAGTACCACACAGGCGAGTCCCAGGTAGATTGCTGCATTTTTTATGATCTTTTTTTGTCTTCTGCTCATGCTGTTTTCCTCCTTTTCTTACTGCCTCCCTTTGCATCATCGTCCCGGTCTGATAAAATTAAGGACTGCAGACAGCAGATCAGTACAATGATAAGCAGAAGTACCGTTACAATTGCTGACGACCTGGGGCGGTCGATAAACTTAAATGCAGATTTATATGCCTCAAACATCAGCACGTTTGTACTGTTCTCCGGACCACCGTTTGTAATCATCTGCATGGGTACAAACAGGAGGACATTTGCGGTAGTGTTTGCAATAAACACAAATAATAATACACGCTTAATCAGGGGAAGCGTGATCCTGGTCGTTGTCTTGATCCATCCGGCGCCGTCAATCCTGGCGGATTCGTAGATGGAGGTATCGATATTCTTAAGCCCTGCCAGGATAAACATCAACCAATAGCCCACGCCTTTACAGGTAGCTATAATCACAATACACCAAAGTGCCTGGCTTTTGCTGATCAGGAATCCATGAGCCGGGATTCCTAATATACTCAATAAGCTGTTGATAATCCCGTTATTCGGATTAAACATCATATTCCATAAAATAGTGGCTACCGTCAGGGAAATGGTTACCGGCAGATAGAAGATTGTACGGAAAATCCCAATTCCCTTAATGGTGGAATTTGCCAGCATAGCGATGAGAAATGCCAGCAGCACCTGGAGCGGAATCATTACAATGTTAATTTCAATCGTAACCCACAAGGCATTCCAGAATACCGGATCCTTAAACAGTGCCAGATACGTATGCAAGGTAAATTTTGAATCAATGATAATTCCCTCCAGCAGCGTACTTATAATCGGGGATATTTTAAAAATAAGAATAAGTACAAATGCGGGCAATATCATAAGGTAAGGAATAAACCAGTATTTTTTAGTCAGATTAAACACGCTATCACCTCTGGTCCTTCTATTTTTGGTATTTTTCCATTGCTGTATTGATTTGGGACACTGCGTTATCAAGGGCTGTCTTCACCTCGGTACCGTTGCGTATATCCTCCCAGGTATTGGTGATAACGGTATCGTACTCGGTGTATCCCGGGGTAAGTGCCCTTGGAACAGCTGTATTTGCTGCTTCATATGCCGCTATTTTCATAATACCATCGGCATTCTCATCATTCAGAATTGCATCTACCGCCGCCTTTGTGGAAGGAACATCATGGTTGATATCAAGCCACATGTCATTTCCCTCACCGATTGAAAGCCATTTGATAAAATAGGCAGCCAGATCCTTGTTCTGTGAATTTGCCGGAATTCCAAAATGCCAGCTTCCTGTTGAAGTTCCCACCTGGTCTTCATGCCCTTCAAAAGCAGGGACCGGACAATATCCATAATCTTTGAAATCCTTCTGGGCGCAGTTTGCCTCTGTCCAGGTTCCTCCAACCATAAATACCACCTTACCTGCAGTAAATGTATCCGTAACTTCATCCGCAGTAATTCCTCTGAGAGAAACGCCTTCGTTGTAAAGATTCTGATACCAGGTACATGCCTTTACCCAGCTCTCATCATTAATAACGCCCTCTACTCCATATCCGTCATCTCCGATATTTTTTCCGCCCAGGCTGTTCGCCAGGGGATTCATCTGGTAAGTTCTGCTCACCTGCTGGAACATCAACCCTGCAATACCATTATTTCCATCCGGATCAACTGCTGCAAGGGTATCTTTTGCCATTTTTTCTACCTGTTCCCAGGTCAGCCGTTTTTCCGTATCCGATTCCGGCATTTCAATGCCTGCCTGTTGAAGCAGAGCCTTGTTGTACCAGAGAAGCTGGGAAGATGTGTTCATAGCCGGCGCATAAAATTTTCCGTCCCAGGTGCCTGCTGTTACGGCTGAGTCTATAAACTGTCCTTTCTCTTCCTCTGTGAAATATTCGTCCATAGGTGCCAGATAACCCCTGTCTGCATAACCGGCAACCATAGGTACATCTACACTCAACACGTCATAATCAGAGGAACCCGATCCCACTTTTACCTCTATAACTTCAAATAAATCATTAAATGAATACCACTCTGTCTTAACCGTTGCCCCTGTCTCTTCCTGGAACTTTTCAATCAGGGGTTTTGTCTGGCCCTCCCATGCGTTGTCACCCACACCCTGGGACACCCAGGTGATTGTCTGGCCTTCAAACGGTTTTTCAGCAGTCTCTGACTTTGCATCTTCTGCATCGGAAGTCCCGGACTTCTCTTTGCCGTCCTGAGATTCACCGGAGTTCTCACTGCCGTTCCTGGATTCTTCTGCTTTGCCCCCGCTGCTCTGGGATTCACCGGAATTCTCAGCGCCCACATTTGCGGTATCCTGAGTTCCTGAAGCCTGTGTCTCCTTCTCCTGCCCTGCACCGGAACATCCGGCTAATGCAGATGCTGTCAATGTTACCGTTAATAAGATTGCCGCCACTCTTTTTTTCATATTCGTTACCTCCTTGATCTGCCTGTAATCCTGTTACTTTATTTTGTCAGTTTGTAAATTAAATCTTCCAAAAGCCGGTCTCTGTTTATCCCATAGACATACTTAATGAGATGTCTCGTCCGGTCGAATGCATACCGGTCATCATACTCGGGAACCGGACTGTGTTCGTAGCGGTCCAGCATAAAGGACTCATCCAGCAGCCACGCCACTGCCGCCACATCCCAGATTGCCCTGCTCCCGCAGGTGCTTTCTTCATACCGCTTCGCCTCTGCGGATGTGACATTCCCCAGATAATCACATAGCTTGTTTTTGCCCGACAGCCAGTATTGCAGCTCCGGTCCTGTAGTAGCAAAATGGGAAACCACCCCCATGCATGGCAGCTGGACCAGGGGGACTCCGGAATCAAATACCACCCTCGCTGCTGCAACATCCTGGTACAAATTAAACTCCCTGTTGTCATGCCAGTCATAGGCATTTCCTCCCAGCCAGACCACTACAACCCTGTTAATAATTTCCGGCTCCAGTATAATTGCAGAAGCAATGTTTGTAATTGCACCAATGGCAATAATATAAAGAGGATCTTCCTCTTTTCGTTCCATTGCTCTTTTTATCAGATCATCTGCCGCCGCCGATTCTGCCGGCTGGGATTCATCCGGCAGGTATTTTACTGCTCCCTTATAAACGTTTTCCTTTAAATCCTCCCGTTCCATAAGGTCCAGTACATTCAGAATCTCCTGATAACTTTTTTCCATTCCATCGCCGGGTCCCTTTGACTTTTCATTGTGAAAAGGTGCTGCATAGATTGCCTTCAGCCTTAATTTTTCCTCCGACTTAATCAAATAAGCAAGTGCATACTGGTCATCAATCTCATTAAATGTGTCCGTGTCAATCACAACATCCACCGGACCTGCCGGCCGTTCTAATTTTCTGATTAATTCCTGATCTGTCATACCAACTACCTCCCGATTTAAAATAAATAATATTGTACGTCTCCATGCTGCTCCTGCAATTTTATTCTGCCGGGTCAGCTGCTTGTTTCTCTTTCGTATATAAAATAGATTTAATATACAAACGCAGTCATACACTTTGCACGATAGATATGACCTGCAATAACAATTAGTTTCCTTTATCTCCTCCTTTCCAGAATTATAACTGTAAGTTTAGGAAAATAATTTTCTTAAATCAATTTCTTGATGTTATCTTATCACGTTTTCATTTTATGTCAATACCATTTATCATACTTTGTTAGATATAACTATTTCAGAAAACTATTTTTTGTGCTTTTTACACAATTTTTCACCAAAAGGAATTGACAAATAATACTTCGTATATGATAATAGACTTATTGCAAATGCACCCTATTAACTTTTTTCAAACCTGGAGTAATAGTAAAATGACAATTAAAGAAATTGCCGGTTTGGCCGGCGTATCCATTTCCACTGTTTCAAAGATCGTTAACAGCAAAGATGAGAATATCAATGCCGAGACCAGAAACCGTGTATTAAAAATCGTAAAAGAATATCATTATTCCCCTTATGCTTCGGCTAAAACCGCTTCCACTGCCAAAACCTTTGTCCTGGGGGTATTGTTAAAATCCGCCTCCAATTCCCGGCTCCTGCTGGATGGCATCCTGACCGCCGCCCGGGAAAACGGCTATCATATTCTGATTTGCGACAGCTGTAACAGTGCAGAAGAAGAGTTGAAAAATATAACCGCACTCTGCAAGTACAAAGTGGATGGCGTTATCTGGGATCCGGTTAACAACCAGAGTCTTCAATATGAGTATCATTTTGCAAAGCTGGACATTGTTTCTGTCATCTATGGTTCATCTCTCCCCGACAGCAGCTATTGTATCGACTTTTCCGCTCTGGGCTATAAAGCCGCCCGGATTTTAACTTCATATAAGCATCGTAAAATAGCCTGTCTTCTCTCCCCCGGCTCCCGGCGATCTCAGCTTATTCTGGAAGGGTTTAAAAAGTGCCTGTATGACAATCAGATTCCATTTGCCGCCGGCATGATTATTTCCGCTGATTCTGACAGCTGGTATTCTGATATTGCAGCCAGGAAACACACCGCCATTTTGTGTGCGGATTTTACTTCCTGCCTGGCTCTCTACGAACAGCTTTACAATGTCCATTACCGGATTCCCTATGATATTTCTCTCATTGCTTTAAAGGATGATGTGCCGGAAGATCTGCACTATCCCCCCATCTCCGGCATTCAGGTTCCTTACTATGAACTGGGGCGCTATATCTGCCAAGATCTGATCGGCAGATGCGAAAAACGAGAACATTCCGTTTCGGACATATACCGGGAATGCACCTTAGACCACACCGCCAGTCTGGACATCCCCTATGGGATCCGCTCCAAAAAAATCGTTGTGGTAGGCGGTATCAATATTGATATAACATTAAATGTGGATGAGCTACCCCATTCCGGAAAAGCAGTCAGTACCAGCCGCTCCACTACTTTCCCCGGCGGCAAAGGCGTAAACCAGGCAATCGGAGCTGCCCGTCTGGGACATGCGGTCTCCCTGATCGGCAAGGTAGGGAATGACTATGATTCCGCTCTTATTTACAGTGCAATGAAAGAAAATGAAGTGGATATCCAGGGTATCGGAAGAGACCTCAGCGCCAGTACGGGTAAAGCCTATATTCATGTACAAAATGACGGAGAGAGTACGATTTCTATCCTGACCGGAGCAAATCAGCATGTGGGACCGCAAGACATCACAGACAATGAGCGGCTGTTTGAAAATGCCGGTTATTGTCTGCTTCCCACCGAAATACCGGATGCAGCCATTGAAACTGCAGCACAAACCGCTAAAAAATACGGTGCCGTTACAATTCTGAAACCCACTCTGCTGGAACAGATACCGGATTCCATTCTTAAAAATATCGATATCTTTATTCCAAACCGGCTGGAAATGGCCGCCTTGTGTCCGGGTATCAGCACCCTTTCCCAACAGGCTGATTCTTTTATCCGCAAGGGCGTTCATACTGTGATTATCACACTGGGACACCGGGGATGCTACGTAAAATCACCGGATTATGAACATTACTATCCGGCAGTTGGTTTTGTATCCGTTGACAATACCGGCGCCGCAGATGCTTTTATAGCGGCTCTTGCCTCCTACCTTCTGTACGGCTACCAACTGGATGAAGCAGTGCGGATTGCCGGTTACGCCGCTGGGTTCTGCATATCCAGACAGGGGGTTGTACCTGCTCTGATTGACCGGAACTCATTGGAAGCCTATATTAAAAAGGTGGAACCTGATCTGATACATTGATTCATCTGCAATTTAGAATTCTTTTTATTTTCTTCTTGACAACTATCTTTGTCATTGCTATACTGTCTTTGACAAGGATATTTGTCATTCTGACTTAATTTCTTGTCATTCCATGGATGATTATTATGTTAACAGAAAGGGGATGATCATATGCCCTTATACAATCGCTTGAAAGAATACCGCGCCAGACTTGGCATCAACCAGCAGCAGCTGGGAAGCCTGGTAGGCGCATCCAGACAGACCATCAGCTTGATTGAACGGGGCGATTATTCCCCCTCAGTAACTTTAGCACTTAAAATAGCCAAAGTCTGCGGGGTCGGTGTTGAAGAAATATTTATTTATGAGGAAGGAGAAGATGATGAAGAATAAGAGAACGATTGTCTTAATCCGATTTATTCTTGTCGTTTTTCTGTCAGGTGTATTCGGTGGGATTGCAGGATATCTTTTTGCCTCCTCAGAAGCCAATCTGACTATTGTAGGGAATACGGTATCCGACATCTTAATCCACTACTCCATATATATGAGTGTTGTATTTGATGCCGCAGCCCTTTTAACCGCTTATGTATTATACCGCATTTCAAAAAAAGAATTCCGGCTTTGGGACCAGGAGGATTCCGACTACATTACAAGAACGGAACAGAAGCTTTCCATCTCTCTGATGGCAAGTGAGATCGGTCCTATACTGGCGATGATTTCTTTTTGTATCGGAGTTTTAGACCTTCATAAAAACGGTAATGCCGCCAAACTGATCTGCATGCTGGCATTTATTACACTGTCCCTTTCACTGGCGTTTCTGCAAAGGAAAATTATCAGCCTGGATCAGGAAATCAACCCGGAAAAGAAAGGGGATCCTCTGGATTTTAACTTCCAGAAACAATGGCTGAAAAGCTGTGATGAACAGGAAAAGCAGGTTGCTTATAAGTCAGCATACAAAGCATTCCGCGTTTCCCAGATCTTTTATGTGGTCATTTTAATTTTGTTAATCCTGGTGGGACCGTTTTTTGAAATTGGCATCAGTCCATTTTTAATTGTCGGATCAATCTGGTTATTGCAGGTTCTGGTCTATTCCATAACCTCATTAAAACTATCCAAACCCAAAAATCATTAGCAACAGAAAGGACATATTATGGTAGAAATCAAAAATCTTTCCAAAATCTATCACCTGAACAAGAAACAGCAAAAAGAACAAAAAGCAAAGAATACAAAAAAAATTGCAGTTTCCAATCTAAATCTGGAAGCACACGAAGGAGAGATCTTCGGCCTGCTTGGAACAAACGGGGCCGGTAAAACAACTACTCTTCGTTGTATGGCTACTCTTCTGAAGCCTACCAGCGGAAGCATATCTGTCTGTGGGTACGATACCGTCAAGGATTCAGCCAAGGTTCGTGAAAACATTGGATTTTTAACCAATGAAATCAAACTGGACCCCCAGTTTTCACCGAAATATCTCATGGGATTTTTCGGAAAACTTCATGGTCTCTCTGAAGAAACCATTAACCAGCGTCGGGATGAGCTTTTTAAACATTTTGGAATTAAGGAATTTGAGGATAAAAAAATAGAAGAGCTGTCCACCGGGATGAAGCAGAAAGCCGCCATTGCGGTAAGCTTAATCCACGATCCCAAGGTTATTATATTTGATGAACCTACTACGGGCCTGGACATCATAACGGCACGTGCAGTTACAGATTACCTGCAGAAGCTGAAATCTGAAGGAAAGTTAATTATCATGTCTACCCATATCATGTCAGAAGCAGAAAAGCTCTGTGACCGTATTGCAATTATCATTGACGGGGAATTAAAAATAGAGGGTACACTGGAAGATATATTAGACCGGACAGAATGCGATGATCTGGAGGATGCTTTCTTTAAACTGTACCAGACTTACGGAAAGGTGGTATAACCATGAACGGAACAAAAGCAATTTACTGCAAAGAATTAAAACGTGTATTTAAAGATTCAAAAATGATATTTTCGCTCTTTATCCTTCCTGTGGTTCTTATGGTTGGAATATACAGTCTGATGGGTTATCTGGGCAACAAAGAATCCCAGAACACCAAAGAACATATACCCATCGTTTCTGTTCAGAATGCGCCGGAAGATATGAATGAACATATGGAAGACTTCTTCGGAAAAGCTAACGTTACCTATGTGCAGCCAGATGAGTCTTTAGATGGAGCAAAAGACGGCATTTATAACGGTAAAGTGGATCTTCTGGTTGTCTTCCCTGTGGATTTCAGCCAACAGATTGCAGACTACAAAGACGGGGATCCGATTCCTGATATCCAGACCTTCTATAACCCGTCGGAAAATTACTCTCAGCATGCCCACGATTCATTTATGACATCTCTGAACGGCTATCAAAAAGCATTATTAGCTGACCGTCTGGGCAACCTGGATGTGCTGACCATATTTACAAT
>ENA-OQNO01000833-OQNO01000833.1-human-gut-metagenome-genome-assembly--contig:-NODE-833-length-24404-cov-2.916217_pt1 | contig 24404 bp, 25 predicted proteins | sample MGYA00242629_ERZ504880 | MGnify/ENA primary metagenome ERZ504880 (study PRJEB26092, sample SAMD00036377) | human gut metagenome | host: Homo sapiens | study: EMG produced TPA metagenomics assembly of... | reverse complement strand
GGGGAGAATTGGCAGCCATAATCACGATCTCTGCTCCTGCATGCTTTAAATTTTCAATACCGGACCGAATGCAATTGATATATTCCTCCATGCGGTTCTGATTTTCAAGATCTGTAAAATATTGAAAATTCAGGCTTTCTATTACGATCTCCGGATAATAATAGTCCTGAAATCTTTCATAATACAGATTCATCATCTTTTTATAATATTCTATCGTAGATGTAAAACTGATGCCTCCAAGTATCCCTAATTTCTTCATATTCATTCTCCCCTCATGCAAAGCGCTTTGTCGTCCACCGCCCTCATAGTGGCAAGGATACCTTCCAGATGGTCATATTCGTGCTGTAATAATTCAGCCAAATCGCCCTCTAACCGCATTTCCCTACTCTTCCAGTCCATATCCACATATCTCACTACACAGCGTCTGTGCCTTTTTACTCTTACATATAAATTAGGGAAAGACATGCAATCATCCAGTACCTCCATCTCTTCATCGTCCGGAAACTCAAGCCAGGGATTAATAAATACAACTGGCCTATCCAGATACATATAAATAATACGTTTTCCCACGCCAATCTGAGGTGCGGCTATGGCACGCCCCGCCTGATACCGACTCTTAAAATCCATAAGAGTGTCATGTAAATCAAAGATGGTTTCCGTAAGATCCTCTCCTTTTTCCACTAGATCACTTTTTTGATATAATTTTTCTTCGCCAAGCAGTAATATTTTCTTTACCATATTTATGTTCTCCTTACTATAGGGTCGATTCAACAGTCTGTTACAAATACCCAGTACCAGATATACTTCAGACTATTCTGTTCATCTTCTTCTATTCACCCTTTACTATTCAGCCTTTACTATTCAGCCTTTACTATTCAGCCTGCTCTATTCAACCTCTTCTATTCAGCCTCTTCTTTAATTATAACCCTTGATATTGTATGGTTTCAATGCTAAAATTGTATGCAAAACAATATTTTGAAAAGAGGACATACTATGCCGGTAAATTCATTTGAAAATTATCCTATGAGCTGGAGACCGAAACTAAGCAGAGAAAACACACCCCTGTACCTTTCTATCGCTGCTGCATTAGAAAAAGATATTGCTGCCGGAAATTTGCAGCCAAATGATAAACTGCCTCCCCAAAGAGAATTAGCTGATTATCTGGATGTTAATCTCAGTACGGTTACCAGAGCATTTAAGCTGTGTGAATCTAAGGGCTTAATTAGCGGCACCATCGGCAAAGGAACCTATGTTGCTTCCGACGTAAGCGCCAATCTTCCAATGCTAAGCGAGAACAAAGAATCCAATTGCATTAATCTGGGCGCCTCACATCCGCTTTACCAGCAAAATAGGTATATTACCCAGATGCTAAAGAAACTCCCATCCAAGATAAATATCGATAACCTGTTAAAATACACGGATATTTCCGGCAGTGAACTGCAAAAAGAAAGTGCCTGCATTTGGCTGCATAAACTGGGGATTCCGGCTCAATCCAAAAATATACTAATTACATCCGGATTACAGAATTCTTTAACGGTTATATTGGCATCTCTATTTCGTTACGGAGATAAAATAGCAACTAATTCTCTTACATATCCGGGCATTAAAAATATTGCAAATATGTTAGGTATCATACTGATCCCCATACCCTATCGTAACAGAAAAATGGATTTAAAATACTTAGAACAGATTTGCAAGACAGAGAAAATAAAAGGAATCTATGTTATTCCTGATTCTCACAATCCGACTACTGTCACAATGGAACTGAATGAGCGCATCCATTTAAGCAGTATGATAGAAAAATATGCCCTGATTAATATCGAAGATGGTACGTATACCTTTTTATCAGAAAAGCCAAACCTCTCACTGTATGAATTGATACCGGACCATACCATCCATATCTGCACGCTTTCCAATTCTCTGTCAGCCGGGCTCAGAATTTCTTTTCTGGCTGCACCACTGGCTTTCCGGGAAAGCCTGCTCACCGGAATTCGAAATATCAACGTTATGTCCTCTCCTATCGAGACGGAATTAGCCGCTCAATTGATTCAAACCGGTATAGCCCAACGCATCACTACGGATAAAATACAGGAGATCATAAAAAGAAATAGAATCACGGAGAACCTGTTAGCCGGAAATGACCTTTGGGGCAGCCAAAGAAGCCAATTCCGATGGTTAATTCTCCGTAATTCTATAAATAGTCACGAACTGGAAATTTATTTAAGAAAGAAGGGTGTTCAAGTATTTTGCAGTGAGAGGTTTTTAGTGGGAAACAGCACGCTTATTCCAGCTATCCGCCTGGCTGTCTGCTCCCCGGATTCTCATGCGGATTTAGCCAGGGGGCTTCAGATTATAAACGAATCTCTTCTGTCTTTTGCACCAGCGTCCGTATAAGGTACATTAAGTTTCCTTAATCAATGCGTACATTTTCATATCCTGTACTTTTCCATTTTTTACTGCATTTTTACGTAAAATGCCCTCGCACTGAAAGCCTGCTTTTTCCAAAACCCGGCAGGAAGGAACATTATATGCAAACGGTTCGGCAAAGATCCGTATGATATCTGTATGATCAAAAATATATCTGCAAGTCTCTTTTACAGCCTCCGTCCCAATCCCCCTGCCCCAATGCGGCTCTGCAATGTAATATCCCATTTCTGCTGTTAAAGAATGGATATTACTGCAGCGCGTAACGCCAATGCTGCCCGCTACCTGTCCATCCACTTCAATTGCAAATGCATAAGTGGAGTCCTGGTCAGCCGCTAATACGGCGTTGATATACTCTTTTGCATCAATTGGTGTATAAGGATAAGGCATTCCATCTCTCAGGTTATCCTGAATTTTTTGATTGTTCAGTGCCGCTGCCAGTTCATTGGCATCTTTGATCTGCCACTTTCGTATGATCAGTTCCATTTATTCCCTCCCATTCGTGTTTCAGCAAACGATATTCCAGGCGTGTTTTCATTTTTCCATCATGCCATTCCCAGTCCACGTGTTCCGCTTCCTTTATAAGTCCGCAGTTTATCATGACCTTTTCGGATGCCCCGTTCTCCTTTAGACATCCGGTAGTTACGCGGTAAACTCCATTTTTTGTAAAAGCAAATTCTAGTATTTTTTTTAAAGCTTCTGTTGTATAGCCATTTCCCCAAAAGACTGGATATGTAAAGTATCCTAGATGAACCAGTTTCCCCAGTGGGGTCTGATCCGTAGCGGTATATCCTATACTTCCTACCTGCTGCCGGGATTCCTTTAACATCATGTGCAGAAAATAAAACTTCCTGTTATCAGAACCCTTATCCTGCAGCATATTTTGAAAATCCTCTCTGGCATCGCCAGCAGAATGCAGTTTAATATCCTGCAGGTAATACATGGTTTTATCATCGCTTTTCAGCCGATAATAAAGGTCTTCCTCTTTTTCTTCATAATATCTTAATATAAGACGCTCAGTTTCCAGATAAATCATGCTCAGCTATCCTTTCTTTTCTAATGTATATTTACAGACGATTATTAAGATTGATAACCATTGGTGTATACCTTAATCCATTAGTAACCTTTTCCGAATCTGTAACTGTAAATCCAAGATGGTGATAGACAGGAACTGCAAAGGGCGAAGAATTGACCGTAATGCTGCCGCTTGTATTATCCTTGCACACAAGTGCAAATAAATCCTTTCCGATTCCCTGTCTCTGATATTTTCCATCTACAAAAAACAAAGCAACATGCCCGCCATCATTGCGGGTTGCAATAATCCCCAGGATCTTTTCATCCTCAAAAGCTCCATAAATCCGCAACTGATTTAAATATGCCTCATCATGTATACTCTTCCAGAATTCCTTTACACCCTGTTCACTATAATCCAAAGCTTCAAACTCTAAAAATACATGCCATGCCAAATCAATGGCACCATCCATTTCATTTTCATACAATTCACGTATCAGCATTTTCACACCTCCCTGTCTGTTTCTCACTCACCCAAAGGAATGTCAGCATTCACAGATTAAATAATTTCTGCACATCCGCATTCGTATACCATTCTTGCGCTTTTTAATCATATTAACACGCTTTATAAAAAAGATCAATTGTACTCAAAAAAGAAGATCAGCTCATCACACCCAACATCGAAACTATTTATTTGCTCTCCTATGGTAAATTTTCAATGAACAAATATAGAATACCAGAAGCAATCCCAGGCACCAGGCGATTGCAATGAAAATCGTATTTCCGGTATCCATATCCAGAAGCAATCCTCTGAGGCTGTCTGCAAGGGGTGTAAATGGCTGGTATTTTGCAAACACCCGAAGGACAGAGGGCATATTTTCAACTGGTACAAAGCAGGAACTGATATACGGAAGAAGCATTCCAATATAAGTGAATGCACTTACTGCCTCTAGGCTGGGACAGAACAGTCCCCAGACAATTGCTGCCCAGGTATACATCAGTGAAAATAGAAAAACAACCAGAAAGATTGTGAGGTAATCTAACAAACCTGCCTTTGCCCGAAATCCAATTATCACTGCAACACTTAAAACAACCAGGGCTGTAATGGCACATCTTAACAGTGTTGCAGCCATATGACCATTTAATACCGCTGTTTTACCGATATCCATCGTTCGAAACCGGTCCATAATTCCCTTCGTCATATCTTCCTTGACAGAAATGGCTGTCATGGATGCACTGCTTGCGATTGACATTAACAAAATTCCCGGCAGGATATAATCCAGATAGGAAAATTCTCCAATCTGCATGGAACCGCCTATGATAAAGACCAGCATCAAAAGCTGTGCCAGGGGCAGAATCGCTGTCATGATCAATATTTCAACTTGCCTGGTTGTATGTTTCATACTTCTGGAAACCATTGTAAGGGTATCGCTTAAACTATGTGCTATTTTATTCATATCTATTCTCCTTTGCCCCATCCACTAAATTCAGGAATACATCTTCTAATGTGGCTTTCTTTTGTGTAAACGAAGAAGATATTATTCCGTACTGATCCATTGTGGTAAAGATATTTGTGATTTGTTTCATTCCGCCTTTTATTTCAATTGACACTGTTTGATCATCTTCATTTATTCCCGAGATTTCCTCAGCAAACATTTTTATCATCTTTCGCATACTTTCATGATGATTAAAGGTAAAAATAACGTATTCGGTGGAAGATAACTTCTTAATCTCCTCCACAGTTCCATTGGCAATAATCACGCCCTCATGCAAAATTGCAACCTGGTCTGCAAGTTCTTCCGCCTCTTCTAAATACTGCGTGGTCAAAAAGATGGTAACACCACTTTCTTTTAATTCCTCAATGATGTTCCACATGGCATTTCTGCTTTGAGGATCCAGACCGGTTGTAGGTTCATCCAAAAATATAACAGAGGGATTCCCCAATAAACTCATTGCAATATCCAGCCTTCTGCGCATTCCTCCGGAGTAAGCGGCAGTTCGTTTGTCTGCGGCATCTTCCAAATGGAAATCTCTTAACAATTTATCCGCCTGCATCTTATAATCCTTTAGATGGCACAAGCGGGCTGCCATCTCCAGATTTTCCCGTCCGGTTAGTATTTCATCAACAGCAGCAAACTGACCAGTTAGACTAATCCTTTTTCTAACTTTCGCCCCATCCTTTTTTACATCCTGGCCTTCGATCAAAGCCATACCGCTGTCCATCCGCAATAATGTGGCAAGGATCTTTACCATTGTTGTTTTACCGGCACCATTAGATCCCAGCAAACAGAAAATGGAACCTTTTTGTACTTGAAATGTGACTCCTTTTAACACGTCTTTTTCTTTATATGCTTTTTTAAGCCCGCTCACCTTGATTGCAAATTCATCATTATCCATTTTTTTAATCCTCCTTTTTGTTTGAATCATATCGTCTCACTATGCAAAATATTTCCTTAAAACGGGTCATCTCCGGTAAATAAAATGTTATCTCCTTTACTTTCCTATTTTTTCCTCTTATGTATCCTTTTTTATTTGCTGATTTGTTGATTTACTGGTTTTTAAATTTGTTGATATTTTACTCATTGAGTATTTACTCGTTGAGTAAATACTTAGTTAGTATATCAAAGCTTTAATTATATGTCAACAAATAAAAGGGGATTCCTGAATTTTCCACTACCATTTTTTTTAATACATATACGATTCAGATTTAAATTTTGGTATGGATTTCGATAAAACTATAGATATGAGTCTGAACACAAAAAAATAAAGCCGCCTGCTCTTATTAAGAGTAAACGACTGTTATATACAAGCGTATTATATTTTCTCTATTCTCTATATTACTGAGAATGCTACCTGCATTAGTGAAAACTATATTTAAGATTGATTTCCATGATCCCTTAACATGTCCACTATCCATTCCACCTCTGGAAATGGCATTTTGCTGTGCAAAGCGTACTGAACGGCAATAGACTGTAAAGTGTTACTGAATAAATATGTTAATGCATAAGGATCTCCCTGACGTATTGACCCCATCTGCTGTCCTCTTCTCATAATCTCTGCTATCTTGTCAGCATCTTCCTCCCTGGATTTTATCTTATCATAAATATGTTTTGGTATTCCTTCACTTTGCTTCAGCTGCGCTATCAGAATAAAAAATTTTGATCCTGTTTCGTCTTCTTTCAGGCATCGCAGCACAGACTCTGCTGCTTGCTCAAAATAATCAATGGGATCCAGATTTTTGGGATCCGTCCAATTGTCACTTTCCCGGAGCGCAATATCTACCAAAGTCTCTAATAAAATTTCCTTTGTCTTAAAATAGTGGAAAAGCAGCCCCTCACTTATATTTAGGGTTTTTGATATTTCACTTGTTTTTGTAGATGCATATCCTTTTTTAATAAACAGTTCTAACGCTGCTATTAGAATCTCTTCTTCCCTTTTTGCTTTTTGTTCCGCCCTCGTTGTCATAACAAGCCCCTTTCATTGAGTTTCAACTCATCCAGTAATCTTCTGCTTAGTATAGCAAAACTTCCCGAATCTGTCAAATCGCTCTAATCTAGAGCGTGTTTTAAAGTAAAGGAGTTACACAGACAAAAACATCTCCGAAGAGATGCCTTTAAAATTATACAAATTATCTCCGTTCGTAGATAACGTCTGTGATACCATTATAACTTTGTGATTTGATTAATTTTAACAGTTTTGTGCTTTCAGTTATTTCAAACAAGCGTATTCCATTTCCTAAAATCACCGGAATGACTGAAATATGGAATCTGTCAATGTAATCTTTTTCAATCAGGGGCGAAATGACCGTCGCTCCACCGCAGATCCATATATCTTTTCCTGGTTCCTGCCTTAATTTATCAACTAGTTCGCAGACATTTTCATTTACAAATTTAATATTTTCTGTGTCTGGAAGTTCTTTGTGGGTCAAGATATAGCTTGTCAAGTCTTTGTAAATCCATTCATCCGGGGACAGTTCCGTCACGATCTGATCATACGTATTCCACCCTATGATTACGGTGTCGATTCCCCGGATAAATTCCTGATAGGTCATCATATCGTCATTATCCGGTTCCTGTCCTCTCAGCCAGTCAACATTTCCATCTTTTTGTGCAATATAGCCGTCAAGACTCATGGCTATAAATAAAATCACTTTCCGCATACATTTCCTCCTAATTTATTTTCACCTGCAGCATAAACCAATCCCCTTACTTTCTCCAGAAAGCTGTACACTCTTTTTTATCATCAATATTAAATTGTATCATACGTTCCAGCAGTGTATACTCAACCGGATCATCCCATTTAATCCGAAAAATATTTTTACCATGGCTATAACCAGATTCTACTATTTCATCGGAAAACTTTTCAATTCCTTTGACTTCCGGTGAAACAGCAAAATGCTGTCTGGAAACGCTAAATCCGATTATAAATGTCCCGTGATCCGTAAACATGGGCTGATTCCATGCAATTTTAGATTCCAGATTGGGAAACTTTTGAATAACCCAATTTAAAACTTCCCGTAAGCGTTCACGCTGCTCCACATCTTGAATAGCTGCCAGATAATCCGCAAATTTTTCCATATTTCCCTCCGTTAAAATGGATTTATTATGTAATACATTATCTCCAGGAAATAAAAAATCATTCTGCTTTCCATTGGCATTCACTGCATTCAAAATCATGCATGGATATAATTCCTCCACACTTTGGGCAGGTATATTTTTCTATCTGCTGTTTCATAAACACATCCAAGCCCAGAGTTTTAACTGTCATACTATTATCCATAAGGCTTGCATGATAACGTGTACGATAGCTTTTTTCCAGGGATTTTATTTGCTTACAAGGATACTGCGGACACTCATAACAATAGGTAAGCCCTTTTTCCTTCACACAATCTTTTATCTTGCATTTTCTGCAATGTTCGGGCTTTCCCTGATCACTGTTTAAACATCCCATACATGGCTTTTTATGATAACAATGTTTGTAACAGACCAGACAATTCATCCCGCAGGGGGCAAACATCACAGTATCCACCTCTTCTGGTATCATTTTCATTCTTATACCTCCTGCATACCGCAGGTCCCGCCTGCGATACTGCCTTAATAAGTAGTTCGAAAGAACTTAGATCTTTTCCAGTAATGCTAACAATTGAATCTATTCAAAATTAGGGACAACATCAATACGGTCAGCCATATCTGCCAAATGAATCAATTCCTTTTTTAACAACTTCAATGTCTCAACCCGATCATCGCCATTTTGTTTATCAAATGTCAATTGTTCCGTAAACTCCCAGATATCCTCTAAACGGCGCCTAATCTGATAAAACTGCAGTGCCTGTGCATCGATCTTAAAATCTTTATGCATCTGCTGATACACATTTAAAAAAATGCCATAGTACGGCTGTTGTGCCAAATACATAAAATCAGCCTCTGCCGGCGCCAGTTTTAAGCCTTCCCAATCTATCAAAATAAGGTCCTCTCCCGACATCATCAGATTCCAATTATGAATATCGGTATGGCACAGTACCATTTTCAGATTCCTCTTTTGCAGTTGTACAGATAATTCATCCAGCCGAATCAGCCATTTTATCATGGGCATGCGATAATAGGTAAACATTTCTTTTACATCTGAATCCATTCTGTCAGGCTGACTCTCTAAAACACGGCGCAGTTCCCAGACGAAAGAATTATTGTAATCCTCTTTTAAAGCAGTTGTATCAATCGAAATTTCTTCTCCGAAACCATGCAGATAAGAAATAATTTCCGATAATTGCCTAACCTGAGATGCTGTCAAATCCCGTTCTCCGACGGTTTCACCCTCAATATAGTCATAAAGAAGATAAATCCCATGATCATCCTCCACTTTATAATCTCCATTTTGTGTCAATAAGGGCAACGGAATTCTGCCCCGTAATCCGGAGCGTGTTAACCACTTTAATACGGGTACATACTGATCTATAAGAGCAGCCCATTTGGCAGTAGAAGCCCTGTCTTTTTCATATACCTTCAGAAAATATGTACCCCTGCCGGTTTTGACTTTGTAAGCCAGCGCAGACCATCCACCCTGTACCTGACAGATATCGTTGCTACAAATTCGGTATTGTGTCTCTAAGATAAACGCTATGTTTTTCATAATGTTCCCCTGATAAGTGTTTGACAATTGCTCTCCAACAACTGTACTTATTTTTCATTATACCTTGTCGTCCGTATAAATAAAAGATATTTTTAAACATATGATGATTTAAGATTATTTGCTGCAATTTCATTTTGAACATTATAAATGACCGAAAACTTCAGGGTTCGTCTTCGGTCATCCATGACACTTACTCATTTTCAGAGGATGTTAAAATCCAAAGATCTGCACACCCCGCTTTGCAATACAACTAGTTTTCTGTTACTTCTTCCGGAAAAATATCATCCCGAAATCCTTTCCATACCGGCTGCCGCATCGTATCCCTTGTGTTGGGCATATATTCAATGGTACACACCTTGAACGAAACCCAAATGGCATCTTCATTCCCTTTAGGCAGTATAGAAAATGGATTGCCGGTTACCGGACTGAGGGTTTTGATTACTTCCCTGGTCACTCCGGAGGTGACATGTCCCTTATATAATAATCTGTTATTTTTATACTTACCCAAAATAATACTGAAGGTATTCTCTTTTTTAACAATATACCCGGTGACAATGTAATCTTCATCCGCCATCCGCTTGAACTTAATCCAATCTTTCGTCCGTTTTCCCATAAAATAAAGGCTGTCTGAACGTTTAGCAACTACACCTTCCAGTTCTTTCTGATCTGCAATATTATATAGCCCAATTCCATTTTCCGGTATAAATCTTGAAATTGCAAATTTAGCCGTTTCTGCACCGAAAGATTTCTTGAGGAAGTCTTTTCTTTCTAGCAGTGGTTCCAGGGTTATTTGCCTGCCTCCATAATAGAGGCAGTCGTAAGCCACAAAAGAAGCCGGGTAGCGTTTGGAAGCCAGTTCTATTTTAAATGGGTCTGAAAGCAGGCTTCTCCTCTGGAGCTCATAGAAATCAGGGACTCCATTTTTTAAAACAACTAACTCCCCATCCAGAATGCACCGATCAGTGACAAGCCGGAATATCTCTTTTAACTCCGGAAACTTCTGTATAAGAAGGAGATTTCGTTTATTTCTTAACTCCACACTTTGACGATCCAAATATGCAATACAACGGCTTCCATCCAATTTCAATTCATATATCCAGTTAGGATTATTAAAGGGTTCCCGCATTTCAGCAATCAGCATTGGTTCTACACTGCGGTCATTAAAAATATCCATTTATGCCATTCCCTGCTGATTCTGGGTTAATTCCAGGCTTTTTTCCAAAGCATCCATCAGGTTAATAATATTGCTGCCTTCTGTACCCTGGTCTGCCGTTACAATTTCCTGGCCCTGTATTTTTTTCATAATGGCTTCCCGCAGTCTTGCCTGATACTCGTCATGAAACTCAGCAGCGATGAAAGGTTTCGTCATATTTTCAATCAATAGTTTTGCCATATCCAACTCATTTTTTTCCAATTGCATTTTTGGTATCTGTTTTGGTACCGCAGCAATTTCATCATGATAATATAATGTTTTTACAATCATGCCCTCTTTCGTGGGGAATAAAACCAATAACTTTTCGTTTGTCCCCATAACAGACTTTGCAATTGCCACCTTTTTTTGAGCCAATAATGCCTGGCGCAATAATTCATATGCCTTTTCAGCCCCGGCATCCGGAATTGCATAATAATCTTTTTCATAATAAATCATATCTACTTCACTTATTTTGGCAAATTGGATAATATGAATCGTTTTATCTTTTTTCGTCTTAATTTTTTCCAGATCTTCCTCCGTCATAATGACATATTTATCTTTTTCGTACTCATAACCTTTGACAATATCCTGGGCTGTCACCTCTTTGCCGCAGTGACTGCAGTACTTCTTATATCGGATACGTGCCTTGCTCTCTTTATCGAGCTGGTTAAAATGAATGTCATTATCTATCGTTGATTTATACATTCCAATCGGAATTAAAACCAGGCCCATGGATATACTGCCTTTGTGTGCTACTGCCATAAAAACACCCCTTTTTATTTTTTAGCATTGGCAACTGTCATTATTTTTATGTATAGTAAGAAATTCTTTTTTGGATGATTCCATGTTGAACATCGAAATGATAGTTTTTAACTAAAAAACAATCATGTACAAAAAGCTGTATTCAGATTAATCAGAAAATAACATATTATTTGCTGAAAAAACTTAGGATAGCGGATATAACCAGACACTATGTGTTACATTTTATATGGTATTTTGAGGTTTATAGATTTTTAGATTTTTAGAATATATGAAATAGCAATTATTTCACTTCAACATATAATATATTGGCAATCTATCAAAAGAAAGGTAATATTTTATGGATTATTCTAGATACCATGATCATCAAAATTATAGTGATAATGATAATTCTTCCTATCAAAACGGCTCATGCCATAACTCATATATACGAATAAATATTCCCTGCACCTGTATTAGGCGCAAACCAAAAGCATGCGTTAATTGCTGTTCAGCCAGCAATAACGGACCTGCGGGACTGGCTGGGGGATACGGAGCTGTATGCGCAACCGGGGCTACGGGAGCTACGGGTGTTACTGGGGCGGCCGGAGCCGTAGGTGCTACGGGTGCTACTGGTGTGACCGGGGCTACGGGCGTTACGGGTAAGACTGGGGCTACTGGCGCTACTGGTATAGCTGGGGCTACTGGCGCTACTGGTGTGTCCGGGGTTACTGGAGCGACTGGATCTACTGGTATGGCTGGGGCTACTGGCGCTACTGGCACTACGGGGGCTACTGGCACTGCCGGCACTACTGGCGCTACGGGCGCTACTGGCACTACTGGGGCTACGGGGGCTACGGGCGCTACTGGCACTACTGGGGCTACTGGGGCTACTGGCGCTGCCGGCACTACTGGCGCCACTGGGGCCACGGGCGCTGCCGGAATTACCACAACCATTCATAGCATGAGCGCACTTAATACTTCTAAATCTACCATAAATGTTGTGACTGGCGGAACACCTGTGCCTCTTCCCGACAACCAGATTTTAAGCAGTTTCACAGTAGATGAAGCAAACGAAACATTCACCGTTCCGGAATCAGGAACATATATGATTTCTTATCAGGCAGCCACAACAACTGCTCTATTGTTGTCGACACAAATTTTGTTAAATCGCGAGCCTCTTGCCGGTTCAATGGTATCCCCATCGCTGGCTACAACACTGTTTACTGCTTCACTATTTGTCAATCTTACTGCAGGTGATACGCTGCAGCTTGAAATGTTTGGTCTTTTAGGTACAGCAGTACTTCAGTCAGGCATTGGTGCTTATCTGGAAGTAATCCGGCTCAGCTAATGAAAGCAACGGGAATAATTAACATCCCGCTTCGCAAAAAGTAAAGAGACATATCAGAAATCCCGTTTATCCGGTTTTTCTGATATGTCTCCTTTTATCCCTCAATTATGCCTTTTATTTATATCTATTACTATCCTTATCCCATTTTGATATTCTCGATGCATGACATGGCTTTATACTCTGCGCAAAACGAAACAGGTTACATGGATCATACTTATCCTTAATACACATCAGGCGTTTTGCATTACCTCCATAGTAGGCTTTCATATAATTAGCGGTACAGAGATAAGGAAAATTAATATAAGAACCCACGGTTAAGGAGCTCAGACATCTGAATCGCGAATAAATCCATGACAAATTTTCCGGCTGTGCTTCCGGTACTTTCCATATCGTTTCTATCCCCATGATATAGTTTGCTTTTCTGTAATAAAAGGCGGTGTCACAAGGAGCCATATCCCTGACCTTTCCCCCAAGCGCATAAAGTGCAACCGAAGCATAGGTTGAACCCCTGGCTCTTTTTTTCACCATACGAATGATAGCTTCTATCTGTCGAATCGAGTAACTTCCACATACAAAACGCCCTGCAAAACGAAATTTTTCAAAAGGTGGATAAACAGACGCATCAATCTCTGTAGCTTCCAAAAAAGTCACATAACGAAAGGAAGCCTTTGCCCCACATATCTTTAAAAACGGCTGTACCGATGCAGTTGCCTCTTCCGGTGTTCCATAAAAAAATCCCCGCAAAAATACGCCCATTCCTTCCTTTTGTGAATTAAAGATTCGGCTATTGGGTGTAAAGCGGTTTTCTTTCTTCTGCACCCACTTCTGCCAGGCCCGTAAAAATTGAAGGGCTGTTTCATCATTGATTTCAGAATACTGAATATCAACATAGGTAACCTTCGTAACCTTGGGCAAAAGATGGTACGTTAGTGAAGTAATTACACCAAAATTTCCTCCTCCTCCACCCCGCAGCGCCCAAAAGAGATCCGAATGCTCCCTTTCATTTGCAACAATCACATTCCCCTTTGGATCCACAAGTTCTGCTTCTGCAAGTAAATCACAGGTGAGTCCGAACATTCTGGAAGAATGTCCCCAGCCTCCTCCCTGGGTCAGCCCCACTGCCTTCACAGTCGGACAAGTGCCACTGGGGAAAGGATATCCGTATTGAGACAGAAAATGATAAAGTTCCCTGTTATTTACGCCGCTGCCAATCCGTACCGTTTGGGTGTCTTCGCAAATACTCTTGTCCTTTAAAAGGCTGGTATCAATTACTAGTCTTTTATTTCCGATGCAAAACCCTTCATAATTATGCCCGCCTGACCTTACGCGAATCTCCATCCTGCGGCTGACCGCATAGCGTACAGCCTCTTTTACTTCCTGGACATTTTCACAATAAACAATTGCTGAAGGATACTTTTGTATAGATCTGTTAAAAATCTGTCTTTTTCTATCGTAACCCGGACAGAACGGCAATATAATTTTACTGCATATATCTTCATTAAACATGATTATTAAAACCTTTTTAGCTGGCTGCATGCAGACCAGAGTTTCTAATATTATATGAAAAAAGAAAAAGATATGTGCTGTATAATTATTTGACCCACCACTGATTCAATGATCACCCGTTCCCGTGGAACATCTGCTTTTGGAGAAGAGAAGAAGGCTATATTAATTATTCATTCTTACCAGTTGTATTTAGAATACAAAAAAGAACCGGGCTGCCAAACCTTACGGTTTGTATAGCCCGATCCCTCTTTTCATTCTATTATATTATTTCACCGCTCGCTCTTTAGAGAAGCAAATACGGTTAATCTTATAACTGAGGTCCTGCAGATACTAATGCTTTTCCAGCTTCATTACCTTCATATTTTGCAAAGTTCTTTACAAAACGCTGAGCCAGATCTACTGCTTTTGTCTCCCATTCGGAAGCATCAGCGTATGTATCACGAGGATCTAAAATCTTAGGATCTACGCCTGGAAGCTCTGTAGGAATTTCAAAGTTAAAGTAAGGAAGGTTTTTCATTGGTGCTTTAGCAATAGAACCATCTAAAATTGCATCAATGATACCACGTGTATCACGGATAGAGATACGTTTTCCTGAACCATTCCATCCTGTGTTTACCAGATATGCTTTAGCGCCGCTCATCTGCATTCTCTTAACAAGTTCCTCTGCATATTTAGTAGGATGCAGTTCCAGGAATGCCTGTCCGAAGCAAGCAGAGAAAGTAGGTGTAGGCTCTGTAATTCCACGCTCTGTACCAGCAAGTTTTGCTGTAAATCCAGACAGGAAGTAGTACTGTGTCTGCTCTGGAGTTAATACGGAAACTGGAGGAAGAACACCAAATGCATCTGCTGATAAGAAGATTACATCCTTTGCAGCTGGAGCAGCTGAAACTGGGCGAACAATGTTATTAATGTGGTTAATTGGGTAAGAAACACGTGTATTCTCTGTTACGCTCTTATCATCAAAATCGATCTTGCCTTCTGAATCAAGAGTAACATTTTCCAGAAGAGCATCTCTTTTAATTGCATTGTAAATATCTGGCTCAGATTCTTTGTCAAGGTTGATAACTTTAGCGTAACATCCGCCTTCAAAGTTAAAGATACCCTGGTCATCCCAGCCGTGCTCATCATCACCGATCAGAAGTCTCTTAGGATCTGTAGACAGAGTGGTTTTACCTGTTCCGGAAAGTCCGAAGAAAATTGCTGTATTTTCGCCGTTCAGATCAGTATTTGCTGAGCAATGCATAGAAGCAATACCTTTCAGTGGCAGGTAGTAGTTCATCATAGAGAACATACCTTTTTTCATCTCTCCGCCGTACCAAGAGTTTACGATAACCTGCTCGCGGCTGGAGATGTTGAACATTACAGCAGTTTCAGAATTTAAACCTAATTCTTTATAATTTTCAACTTTTGCTTTAGAAGCGTTATATACGATGAAATCTGGTTCAAAGTTTTCAAGTTCTTCAGCTGTAGGCTGGATGAACATATTTGTAACGAAATGAGCCTGCCAAGCAACCTCTACGATGAAACGGATAGCCATACGAGTATCTTCGTTAGCACCACAGAATGCATCTACAACAAAAAGTCTTTTGTTGGAAAGTACTTCCTGAGCAAGTTTCTTAACGGTATCCCATGCTTCCTGGCTTGCCGGATGATTATCATTCTTGTATTCAGCAGATGTCCACCATACGTTATCTTTGGAATTTTCATCCATAACTATGTATTTGTCCTGAGGTGAACGTCCTGTATAAATACCGGTCATAACATTAACAGCACCGAGTTCACTTACCTGACCTTTTTCAAAACCTTCTAAGCTTGCTTTGGTCTCCTCCTCAAATAACATATCAAAAGAAGGATTGCGAACAATTTCTGTTACCCCATTAATGCCATATTGCGTTAAATCAATATTACTCATCTTTATTTCCTCACTTTCATTTTTTCGAATTTGTTTCTATCATCTCACTTTGTGAATAAAAAGTCAATAGCTTTAAATATAAAAATAATGTAAAATTTATGAATGTTGATCATGATCATGTTCTGAGAACATCTTTTAAGTGTTACTAATAAAAAATGTATACAAAATACCTGCCATGTCAGTAATAATTTGTATCATAAATTGCATATTAAGCTATGTACGGATATACTTACTGCCTTTAGCCCTATCCCTTTTAGAATATAATGCTCCGGTTTGTAATCCCTTTCCCCATGTTTTGGAATAAATATTTGCATAAATATTCCTTTTTTATCCTGCTTTGAGTTAGATGGACATGTTAATAAAACACGCTGCATCCACTACAACACGACCGAAAAACTGACTCCAAATTCGGAGGTCAGTCTTTCGGTCTAAATTCCTTTTAACTACATGTTTTATTATACATTTCTCTTTTTTGTCCAATAGGTTCCGTTTCCATAAGGCATAAAACCAATAGAATAATAGAACTGCTGGGAAGAACCTACGAATACAGATTTTGCTCCCAAGTCTCTGCACCGTTTTATTCCTTCATAGACAACCGCTCTGCCAAGCCCCATTTTTCGGTATTTCGGTATTGTTGCCAGCGGTTCTACAATTCCATATTCCGAATCCTGATCATACCACATACCGCAATAAGCAGCAAATTCTCCATTTGAATCAAGGGCAACAATTTTAAGATCCTTATTTACTTTCGGGCCCTTAAATTCATCATGACCAAGTTCAATTTCCTTTTCAGTCGGAGAGAATTTTCTGTTTTCTTTTTCATGGTTAAAGCCTTTAAACAACACTTCTCCATACTTGAATATATCATAATACTCAGCCATGCTGGCAATTCGAAACCCCTCAGGAAGTTTATAATCCAGGGAACGTTCTTCAATGGGAAAATACGCATCACACTCTTTATTCGTGGTTGGAAAGTATCCGTTTCCATAGGCAATACGCTGAAATTCCAAATCAGAATCTGCAATAAATGCTTCAAATACCTCATCATTTTTCAGATTCTTTTCAGCATAAAGAAGCATCTCTTCTTTCAGAAACCCGTAACCATCCTTTATACAAAAATGTCCGTTGCCCAGATCCGTATCATAGAGGGCTGCCCCCACGATTTCCCCCTCCTCTTCCCAGATCCCAACCCTGGAAATTTCGGATTGCTTTAAAAAGCCATGCTTCATCATCCAATCCCATCTGCCATAAGAATAGTTGGGGTCTTTAAGTCCACATAAAAATGTTCTGATTTTAAAATAATCCTCACCAAATTCTCTGATATTACAATTATTTCTGGCTATTATTTTCATAACTTTCTCCTCTCAGTTTACGATTTACACACGGGGCAAATATACCGCAAAGTGGGGCGTGTAGATGGCAGGAACGAATTTTCAAACACGCTCTAATCCAACTTACTCATTTTCTTAATCAATTCTCCTAATAACTCCATCAAATCCTTTGCCTTTTCAAATTCATTCATTTGAAGCAGCTGCTGAATTCTGGTTTCTGTCTCTTTCTTCTTTTGTTCCAGCAGCAGATAATCCTTGTCAAAATGATTGGCATAAATCATCTGTCGGAATTTACGGACAGACATTCTTCGTACAGTATTTTTTTCTACCAGTAAAACATAATCCACACAATTAGCTACCGTATAAAAATCATGCGATACCATAAGAATTGCACCTTTGAATGCTGAAATTGCCTGCTCCAATGCAATCTGTGCATAAACATCCAAGTGTCCTGTGGGTTCATCCAGCAGGAGAAAGTTAGCCTTTCCTAATGATATCACTGCTAATTGAAACAAGTCTTTTTCTCCACCGGATAATTCACTCACTTTTTGATGAAGTGTCTCTTCTTGAAATCCATATTTTTTCAAATAATTCGCTGCATCCTGTTTGGTATGAATGCCTTTTTCGTCAAAAATCTCCAGCAAAGTATTTTCATCGTCATATAAGGAGCCCGTAATCTGAGTAAATATACTCATTTCTGCATGCTCGTTTATCCTGATTGAATCTTTATTATTTTCAAAGATTTCACGAATTAATGTTGTTTTTCCGGTTCCATTATTTCCAACTATTGCGACATGATCCTGGGGTTTCATTACAAAATCCACATGTTCTAAAAGCTGCTCATCAAATGCAACGCTATAATCAGTCAATTCAAGGATGTTTTCATCTACCACGTCCCTTTCAAGCTCAAAATGAATCTCAGGAAATTTGATATCTACGAAAGGAGCCTTTGTTTTTCTAGTTTTTAGACGATCAAGCAAAGTCTGTCTTGCATGTACCGCTTTACCAAGGGATGCGTTATCCATCGACGTTGCTTTCACCCTGGCCTTTTCTAAGATTTTACTCTGACGGTCTATCTCTGCCTGGTCGGCTGCTGCTGCTTCTTCTAATTCAATCTTTGTGGCAAGAAGTTCATAATTATATTCTATATAAGTCCCATCAAATTCCTGAATATCCATATTTTCCATATGAAGTATCTGATTAAAGCAATGGTTTAACAGATAACGGTTATGGGTGATAATAAGAAGGGTTCCTTTATGGTTATTTATCAAATTGCTTAAAGCATTCAGATGGTCAAAATCCAAAAATACATCCGGTTCATCCATAATCAGAAGTCCCGGACTTAGCATCATCTCTCTGATCACCTGAACCAGTTTGAATTCTCCGCCGCTCAGACTACCGATATTCTGCCCTTCTAACTTTTGCAAACCAGCTATTTTTAACTGCTTTTTAATATTGCTTTCGTAACAATCTCCATCAATGGCATTAAACTCATCCAGTACTTTCTGATATCCCTCAAAAATCGTTTCCAGATTGACAGCTGTCTCCATTTCCTTACAGTAATCAATGATTTTCTGCTCAAGCTTCACAAACTCTTCGCTTAGATACTGAAAAACCGTCAAATCTTCTTTTTGATCTAATTGGGAAAACTGACTGACATATCCAATTCTGCCCGTACCTTCTATCTCTATTTTTCCATCGTACAAATACTCTTCTGAGTTCATCAGCAAATTCAGCAGCGTACTTTTTCCCGTACCATTAGCACCGATTAATGCACAATGCTTATTATCTTCTATTGTAAATGAAATCTTTTTATATAAATCCTTTTGTTGATATGAGTAGGACAGGTTTTCAACCTTTATCATATATACCTCCTGTGGTTCTTATTTTTGACTTAACTTTATAATTTTTAACCCAACTTAACCATTACTTTCCATAAAAATCAAACCACACTTTCTGCAAAACTCCGAAATCCGCATAAAAATGCTTTAGTTCCGTAACTAAAATTTATCTAATGGCTTCTTTCCAACACTTACAAAACTCAGCTAAACTTATATATCTATTCGATCGGTCCGGACTTATTGTTTTCATAAGAACGTGATAACTTGATGCAGACAGTGGCCATCTTTTTTCATCACGCTCGCTATCCGTAAATAAAGAAAAGCCCATTTGTCCAATTGTAAAAACATTGGTGATTTCATCCAGAATTTCTCCCAATTTATATTCTTCTGGTGACATAAATCTTGCACTTCCCCACATCTGTCCCATATCGTTACTGCTTGGACTTTTTCTGAAGAAATCAATATCACAAATAATAGTTGTCTTATTGAATCGATTATACATAATGCTTCCATCGTAAAAATCAATTGCAACATATCCCATTTTAGCTGTATCTATTAAGAAATCTATAATACTCTGAAAAATAAGTATCTTTTCACCCAAAGGTAAACTCATAATATTTCGATGAGATTCTTCATACATCCTGCCCATACATTCTCCATCATGCCACTTAAATATCATAGCGAATCCCTGGCCAATTTCTTCTGAATCAATATACTTAATCAGTGAGGCGTGTTTGATAGAATCATATACAGGTACTGTGGATTTTAACCTTTCTATTGCTTTAGAAATATCCCCATCATATTCTGACGTTTGTGCTCCTGCAAACTTGACAAATATTCTTCCCCCTTGATTGTCTATTCCAAAACAAATATTTCCGGAATCCTGGTCATCAAATACTTTAAACACTTTACCATATTTTTTTAAGAAACTAAAGTCAAATTTCTTACCCATTTTGAATTCTATTCCATCTATCTTTTGATAAATCACTTATTCTGTCCCCCAATTTCTCAACAAGTCCGTTTTCTGCAATTCGGCTATTCCATTAATCAATGAATCGCTTCACAACCATTTTCAGGTTTTCGCCAACTTCAATAATGTGAACATCCAAATCATAAAAACGTATAGAACGTTGTCCTCATCCGGCTTCTTAAACACCATCTCCAATATATTGAATATCTTTACGCTGCTCTAATTTATCAATAAAGCCCTCAAAATCATCTTCTTCAAAATACAACTCCTTATTGTGAGATTTTTTCAATATACATTCCTTCGGAACACCTATCATCCTGTCAAATTCCTGTTGCAATGATAACCCGCCAAAGGAAATAGATAGAACTTTTTGGAAAGATTTATGTCTTTCACAGCAATGCATACACCTTCATATTTCATTTATATGACCTCCTATAAATAGTCCCCGCTGTATCATGATTACTTACTAAGTTAAGTTTACTATATTTCAGATTAGCCGTCTATAACAATAGCTATCTTTTGGTGCTAAATTCAATGCCTGATTACAGTTCTACCATAAGATTAAGTTTTAATAAATAGTAAGACTCTTGAACAAAAAAGTATGGGTTTTGCCCTGTGGTTCATTTCCACCTGACAAAACCCATTTATTATAGAAATACGGGGCTGAAAAGTATTTACCCTTTAAATATCAACCTCCCCATGCTCCTTGGCAAACTCCGGATCACGGATGCGCCCCACGATAATAATTGCCACAATGAATATCGTAAATGTAAACACAAATGGCAGCCGGCGGTCAATACTTGATAACCACCCTGCAAAATAGCCAAACGGTGAGGAAAAAGCAATCGTAAATGACATAATCAAGGCATTAATGCGAGCCCGTTCCTCTGGATTAATACTGAGCTGGATCAATGCATCCTTACGGGGCATAACAAGGGAACCTGCTACTGCCACTACAAAAACATAAATAATAATAACCGGCATATTGCCGACCGGAGCCAGTATCAAAAGAATCGATGCTGCTGCATACCATACCAAACCGCCCCACATAGGGATACGGAACTTCACGAATTCCAATCGGTGCTGTATTCCAATCAAGAAAATCAACATCACAGCCGCATTCAGAATCGGGAAAAAAGCCAGATAGCGCGATGCAATTCCTAACTCTTGTGTCACATATAAACTAAAGAAATTTGTACTGACTAGATTCGTGATATATAAAATCACGGAGACAATAAGCACTTTCATGATCTCTTTATTCTTCAGCACTTTAGGTATCAAATACTTGTATTCATATAACATCTTTAATATAGAAGTATCCTTTGTCTCAGCCATCCGAATCTTGCCTTGCCGGGTTTCTTTACAAAACCTAGAAGTAACAATTACCTTAATCAGCATATTCACAGCAAAAACTAAATACAAAACCCGAACCACCGGAACCACAGTAAAAGAATTGATCAGCAATCCAGAAATCGGTGCAAAGAAGATGGCAATCAAACCGCCTATATTCACCCAAGTATAGATTCCCAATAAATCTTTGGGCTCTGCATCTTCAATCAATAAGCAATACCATGCGGTCTGATTAATCTGCTCAAAGCTGTTAAATAAAACTGCAATTAAAAAGAGCCAGAAGTTACCCGATATGCTCCATATCAGGCAAGCAATGGTCCAACCAAAGAAATCACCCATAATGGTTGTGAATTTTCGCCCCATCTTATCTGTTATTATGCCGCCAAAAAAGGAAAAAAACACCTGAACAAACATGGCTATAGACAAAATCAGTCCGATTTGTACATCCGTGATTCCCTGTGAGTACATATATAGTGTGGCAAAAGGTGCGATTAAATTATACGGAATCCCCCATAGCGGCTCCATTAATATCAGAGTTCTTGGATTTCCTTTGTTATGTTTTAACAATTCAATAAGCGGGTGATTTCGCAATGATTTAGTTTTTTGTGCTGTTTTCACAGGTTTCTCCATTCTATGACTGGAATATTCTCCATGTCTTATTAATTCAAAAATTCATATACTAAATTATATTATCTTTCAATAAAGATTCTTATTGTTTCCTTGAGTTGTTCACTAAACTCTTCAAGATCTTTAAAACTAATCGCTCCTTCATTTATAAGTGAAATTATGTTATAAATAAGTTGCGAACGTCTCATGTCTAATTGAACGCCTGCTTTCTTCTTATCTACCTTTATTCTCTTTTCCAGTCTCCAAAATTTCTCTGATGGATTTACATTTTCACTAAGTATTTTTATGTATTCCTTATTGAGACTGTCCATATAAGCTTCCTGCCAATCCACTATCTTAATTCTAAAAAGTTTCCAGTCTTTTTCAGTAAATTTTCTTTCTTGCAAAGTATCAATCCTCCCAATCTAAATATTTGCAAAATTGAACAATCTAAAATCGTTGGCCTTGTAAGTTTCAACATGCGGTGACAGTTGTTTTTATACTATATGGCGAAAGTATAAACTAACCTGCCTCATTTATGCAACACCTGTTGCACTATTTTATTCTATTTCTTAAATTATAATCAAAAGAAAAACTTTAAAAATAGAGGCTCTTGTAATGTGCTCATTAACTTGATATTGCAGTGATAGAACTAAACACAATAACCAGTCAATGTCTTGGACCCTAAAAACACAACTCCATTTCCTTTAAATAATCCCTTGAGCTTGCCTAGAATTAACTTTTCCTCTCCAGCAACACCACCGTCTCCACATGCCCAGTCCAAGCAAACATATCCACACCCCAACTCCCCTTACATCCATACCCTTTCTTCGCCAAATACTCTAAATCCCTGCCTAACGTCTCCGGATTACAGGAAACATAAACCACTTTCTCCGGTCCCATCTGCACCATGGAATCCATAAATTGTTCTGTACTTCCGCTTCTTGGCGGATCCATAAATACTACGTCAGCTTTTTCCCCCTGAGCTGCCATATCCGCCATGAAATCTCCTGCATCGGCACCATAAAACTTTACATTTTCTATCTCATTGCGCTTGGCATTGGTTATTGCGTCACGGACTGCATCTTTGTTTAACTCCACGCCAATTACCCGCTTTGCTTTCTTGCTTGCAATTAAACCGATTGTTCCTATGCCGCAATATGCATCAATTGCCAGTTCCTTCCCTGTGAGGCCTGCTGCATCAATGGCTTTTTTGTACAGAACTTCCGTCTGTACCGGGTTCACCTGATAGAAGGATTTGGAAGAGATGCGAAAAGTGCAGCCACAGAGTACATCCTCAATGTAGCCTTTTCCAAACAGTGTTTTTTCTTTATCCCCAAGTACCATGCTGGTTCCTCTGGCATTTACATTCTGGATGATAGTCGTAATCTCCGGATGAAGTTTACGAATGGCTCCGACAAAATTGTTTTTGGATGGGAATACCGGAGAGGCTGTCACCAGTACCACCATGATTTCATTCGTGGTAAATCCACGTTTAACAAGCACATGTCGAAGGAGTCCATATCCAGTATCCTCGTCATATGTTCTGATTTTAAATGATTTTAGAAGTCCCCGTATACTTTGAATGATTTCATCGGCTTTTTGGTCTTCTATCATGCAAGAATCTATTGGAACCACATTGTGAGTTCCCGCCTGGTAAACACCACAGATGGGATTTCCTCTTTTATCCCTGTCAAATACTGCGTGAACTTTATTTCGATAATGATACGGATTTTCCATTCCAATCACAGCATTTACTTTACAGAACTTTCCAATCCACTTCCGAATTTCCTTTTCCTTTAATTTTAACTGCTCCTGGTAAGGAATTCCCTGATACTGACATCCACCGCATTTTTTAGAAACAGGGCACACAGCCATACCATTTCCTTTTTTCGTATCATCTTTTTGTTTTTCTATAAATTGAGTCTTTTTACCATTCTTTTTATTGTCCCCGTTTATTCTGCTGATTTGTTTATTTCCAGACCCTACTTCTGGTTTTCTCTTATCACTATCTCCCTACGTTACTTCTGGTTTTTTGTTATCATT
>ENA-OQNO01000822-OQNO01000822.1-human-gut-metagenome-genome-assembly--contig:-NODE-822-length-24721-cov-4.437220_pt1 | contig 24721 bp, 20 predicted proteins | sample MGYA00242629_ERZ504880 | MGnify/ENA primary metagenome ERZ504880 (study PRJEB26092, sample SAMD00036377) | human gut metagenome | host: Homo sapiens | study: EMG produced TPA metagenomics assembly of... | reverse complement strand
TATCTCTCTTTGCCGGATTGGATAGTATTCGCGACTGCATCGCATTCCCGAAGAATAACAGTGGACGCGACGTGATGCTGGATGCTCCCGCAGCACTTGATCCGTCTCAGTTGGACGAACTGAATCTGATCGTAGATATCAAAGAATAAGAGTAGGTTAGCTTGTTGTGAGAGAGTCGAGACGCATCTTCCGTTTTGCGGTAATCGGTACGCTGAATGCCCTGATTATAGCAGCAGTCATCTGGCTGATGATGGATGAACTGGACATCGACTATATGCTCTCTAATATAACTGCTTACGTCATTGCACAGACTCATAATTTTATCTGGTGCAAGCACTGGATATTTCCTTTGGATGATAAAGAAAAGAAGAGCAACACCTGGAGGCAGGTGTTGCTCTTTTCTATCGCTTTCGGAATGGCATATCTGGCGCAATTTCTATTTCTGGTAGTGTTGGTCGAGGCACTGAATTGTGATGAATACCTGGCTCAGTTCCTGGGACTGTTCATCTACGGAGGCGTGAATTTTATAATGAACAGGAAAATCACGTTCCGTTAACGTTTTATCAAACTGCGTTTTACTGCGCTTTTATCAAATTGCGCTTTATCGCACTTTTATCGCGAATTGCATTTTAATCGAGGAAGCGTTTCGTCAATCCATCGTATTCATCGATACGGCGGTCGCGCAGGAAAGGCCACCAACGGCGTACATTTTCCGAGCGTTCCATATCTATTTCCACTACTATATTTTCCGGACGGTCGTTTCCGGCTTGTGCAAGGAATTCTCCTTGCGGACCTACTACAAAACTATTTCCCCAGAATTGGATGCCATTTGTCTGCATGGACGGATCGGGTTCGTGACCGACACGGTTAACGGAGATAACGGGAAGTCCGTTGGCTACGGCATGGGCACGCTGGGAGATAATCCAGGCGTTGAGCTGGCGTACCTTTTCATCATCGGCGTCACTGCTTTCCCAACCGATGGCGGTGGGGTAGATTAATAATTCGGCACCTTTCAATGCCATCAGGCGGGCAGCTTCGGGGTACCACTGATCCCAGCAAACAAGTACACCCAGTTTTCCGAGAGAGGTTTGAATAGGTTCAAAACCTATATCTCCGGGGGTGAAGTAGAACTTTTCATAATAGGCCGGATCGTCGGGGATATGCATCTTGCGGTATTTTCCGGCAATGCTTCCGTCACGATCAAAAACGACGGCGGTGTTATGATAGAGTCCCGGAGCACGTTTCTCAAATAGGGAGGTTACCAATACGATTTTATTGGCAGCGGCCAGTTCGGAATAAAATCCGGTGGAAGGGCCGGGAATGGTTTCCGCCAGATCAAACAGTTGCGTGTTTTCAGTCTGACAGAAATACAGGGAGTTGTGCAGTTCCTGTAATACAACCAGTTGCGCACCATGTGCAGCACAGGCTTCTATGCTTTTAGCCAGGTTCATCAGGTTCGTACGAAGATCTGCTGTATTGGCTTGCTGAATAATTCCGACTTTTATTTTTCTCATATCTTTCTAATTTTAATATTTCACTAATTAGTATCAGATCAATATTCTATTTCGCCCTTTCAGGGCTTAATTGAATTATCTGATTAACACGTAGGGCGTTGCCCTGCGCTATATAATTATAGCCTTTCAGGCTATTAATAATCTTTATACTACAACATCTTAAAAGGCTGAAAGCCTGATATTACATAGCGTAGGGCAACGCCCTACGTAGCAAATGACCTCATGTTAAAAGGCTGAAAGCCTGATATTATATAGCGTGGGGCAACGCCCTACGTAGCAAATATTCTCCTTCCTAAGCCCTGAAAGGGCGAAATTATCATAAATATTGTTCATTATACTCTACTCCATATTCTTTTAAAAATATCTTTAACTCGTCTTCAAAAGATATCTTTTTATGATGTTCTTCCTGTCTACCGATATATCGGGTTACAACATCCACTTTAGACTGACTAACTGAAAAAGCTCCATAACCTTCTTGCCACGCAAACCAGTGATAGTAAATTCCTTTACCTTTAATCCACTTAGAAGAACTTTTCTTTATTTCCTCAACCATTTTAGTTAGAGCTATATTCTTATTTAAAACACAAAGAACATGTATATGATTAGTTATTCCACCTACAATAATTGAAGGACAATCGATGTTCTTTAAAATACCGGATATATATGAGAACATCTCTGGTAAATCTTCTTTTCGAATGCTATCCTTACGGTATTTTGTACTAAAAGTCAAATGAATATAATTCTTAGATAATGATTGTGACATGTTTATTTCGCCCTTTCAGGGCTTAAGATTCATTTACTACGTAGGGCGTTGCCCTACGCTATATAATTTTAGCCTTTCAGGCTATAATTCCCACTGGATATTGCATCGTCACGCAATGCAAGGATCCATGTTGCTTTATCAATGCACAACAATCCACGCCCACTATCTCGTGATGAGGGAAAGCTGCTTGAAGCACTTCTTTAGCACGTTTGTCATTCTCCGGCTGACGATAAGTAGGATAAAGCACCGCATCATTCATTATCAAGAAATTGGCATACGTTGCGGGGAGGCGTTCGCCCTCTTCCTCAATCTTGTCCACCATAGGCAATGCCAACAGACGGTAGGGGTTCCCATTCAAAGTACGGAAGATTTTCAGTTGTTCTTCCATTTGATGGAGAGCTTCGTAATGTTCATCCTGCGTATCGGTGCATTGCACATAGGCAATAGTATCCGGTGAGCAAAGACGAGCGAGCGTATCAACATGACTATCCGTATCATCACCTGCCAAATACCCATGATTGAGCCAAAGTACCTGTTTCAGATGAAATACAGAACAGAGATAGTCTTCGATTTCATCGCGGCTCATCTGTCCGTTACGATTGGTAGAAAGCAAACACTCGGACGTGGTGAGTAATGTGCCCAACCCGTCACTCTCAATGGAACCACCTTCCAGAACAAACCCCAGACGATTAACATACCGCCCATTCAGGAAACCGGCTTCCACAGCCTGACGGGTAATCAGATTGTCTTTATCCGAAGCGAATTTCAGCCCCCAGCCATTGAACATGAAATCAAGAAGCGAAGCGCCTTCTGAATCCAACATGGTAATTGCACCATGATCACGCGCCCAGGTATCATTCGTTTCACATTCCATGAAACGGACATTCTGCATATTGACGGTAGCTGAAATCTGCTTTTTGACCTCCTCCGGTTCGGGAGTTACGATCAGAAGTAATTCCCGTTGGGCTATTTCGCGTGCGATAGCGGCAAAGCAGGCTTGTACTTCCGTAAGCATATGTGCCCAGTCAGTTCCGGCATGGGGCCAAGTCAGCTGTATTCCGCTTTGCGGCGCCCATTCGGCAGGCAAAACAGCATTGAACGTATCACTCATATTTATCATTCTTTCTTTTCTTCTTTCGGCTTGCGGTCAAAGAACGGATTCTTGGTCGAAGCACTGACCGGAATAGCATACACGGATCTGCATCCCGGCAACCACTCCAATTGCTGCGCAGCAAGTCCGGCAGAGAACATCACACGGGTATCCACGCGCACATCGGCCGCCGTGGCACAAGCCGAACCGACCGCAATGCCCAAGTCCACCGAATTAATCGCACAAGGGACGGCTTCCGGCTTCTCCACACAAGTCGGAAACCCGCAGTGCGCGCAATTCAAACCCTGAACCTGCTGGCGCGTACCAGCAATCATGATGGCTTCAGCCTGAAGAATATTGTCAGCATCACGCAAAAAGAATTTTAAACCGGTTTCGCCGGACATGATGACAAGCTCTTCGGAAAGGCGTTTGATATCTTCATCCGTCACCATCGCCACTTCAATAATATCGATGCCTTTCCCTTTCGGAGCTGTCCGAGCGGCTGTCATCATCTGACGAACAGCCTGTAACACATACTCGTGTCGTATTTCTCTTTCGTTCTGTATCATTTTATATTGGTTTAGCACGAACAAAGATAATAATTACTCGTTTTATAGCTCAAGATTTGTCATCTTTTCTGTAACATCAAATGGATAGTCGGGGTATTCGTAAATACTGAAACGAGGTTCAGTCCCCCCCTCGGAATAATTCCAAATACTGATATACTCCCGCACATCTTCACCCATATCCTGTAATTGGCGCAGGTAGGCGGCGACGGACTTGTTCTCGACGATGTAGACTTCTCCTATCCGATCGATAATCGGGCTGTGACGGCGTCCGGTGTCGTGGTCGAATTTCAGGATACGCTTTCCCTCTGCTGTCAAACCGACCGTCCGAAAAGTCATGCTTTTGCCGATGGCTGGAAGATTCAACACACTGCGGTCGGTGGCAGCAAAAAGAAGATGGTTCTCTTTCAAAAAACCGGACAATTTCTTGCCTAAGGGTCGCTCATAGCGGATCAGCCGATACAGTTCCTTCTGCTTCTCTTTAGGGATAAGGCCGAAAACTTTCTCTTCTTGCTGTTCCTGTAAAGAACGGCTATTAGGAGCGAACACGGCATAGTTTTCGTGAAAACCCTTAACCGAAAAAGTGTAATAGCACACCACTCCCATCGCATTCAACGTCTGACGAAGTTTTGCCGTATGTCCACGCCGAGAAGCGGCAACGGTGTAGACCAACTGGTTGGTGATGATCCAACCGGCGGAGAGAATCGCCTCGATCGCCTTTTTTGCTTCCGGCGTGACCTCCAACGGGGATTGAAAATGTGTCTGGATAATAAACTGCGTAACACCGACACGTGAGGCTTTATCTTTGAAACTCCTCAAGATGCCGACTAGTTCGTCCGTGATTCTGAGAGGCAAGTAGGCAAGCAGGCGAGAACCCAAGCGGACCCGTTGTAACTCAGCGTACTTCTCCCCTTCGGGACGACTCTCGTTGGCTTTTCGTTTCCGGACCGCCATCTTATAGACGGCATCAAGTATGTTGCGGAGCGTCGCGTTCTGACTCATCAACGCGTCGCCTCCAGTAATCAAGATATCCCTAAGCTGCGCATCCTCTTCAAAATAGCGCATCAACCGACGCAGTTTCTTATCCCATGTTTCCTTTGGTTTCAAAGATTCGAAATCAAAATTCAAGCGCTCGCTCTGGAAATCATACATCCGTTGGCAGGAAGCGCACAGCCCGCCACAGGCACGCCCCATCGAATCGGGGATCAGGATCGCCACCTCCGGATACCGGCGGTGTATGTTGTGTCCTTCCGGCAACAACCATCCTGCAGCATTCGGCTGTCCGGCCACGACTATGTCTTCTTTCTCCCACGCCTTGATCCGGCCATATGTATCGACCAGTTCTTCCGAATAAAGGATATAAGAGCGGATGGCAGCGTCGTCATATCCGCTTGTATTCGTGTTCAGCAGGGAAAGGTAATAAGGAGTCACAAAAAACGGCATGCCTTTCTTACGAGCACGTGCCAACAGGTCCATCGTTCCAGCCGACAGGGAACCGCCAAGGAAATAGTTCAGTTCCGTCGGGCTTTTGAAAGCCATCGCAAGATGGAAACGGCCGGTATTCCACCATTCCTGCACTTTGACGTATTTCTCGGCATAGCTCATCCCTTCCGTAAACTGGAACCGAGAGGTCGGGGCATGACGCCGTTCGATCTTACGTATCAACCCGGCAATGATCCGCTCCTTGTTGGAGTGACGGATCGCCATCACCTCCTCGTCCAGCCCGGTCGGCCAACGGTTCATCTGCCGTTTGACAAGCGAACGGTCCGGAACGATTTCCTCCGGCTTCTCCAGCAATTCGAATTGCCGGTACAGGTCAATAAAGAAGTCCGGCGAAACATCTTCCTCCAGCTTCCCGGCCAGGAACTGCCACAGGCAGGTAATCGTCCGTACCGGCATCTCCTCACCTGTCGAAAGCTCGGAGACCATCATACCGTCATGTTCGATCAACAGAAGAATACGCTTCGCCACGGCATTTCCCATATTGCTCCCGCCAACCGTCCTGTCGATGCGGGAAAAAACAAAAGAGCGCAAGGCTTCTTTAAAAAGCGCTGCGCTCTCACTCTCTTCCGCCATCGTTACCAGTTGGGGAAAATCTTTTTTAAATACTTTTGTCAATTGCGGAATGTCGTACGATAGTAATCTTCTTTTAATCATAAGCAAATACTTTTTAGGAAGGGTTATTGAATGTTATTTTGAAGTCATTTGTCTACAAATATAACATTTTTCTCCCACCATCAAAAGCGTGCTACTTATAAAACATCTTAAAAGTCTTGCGAATCACAACAAAATGACAAAACAAGGAACCTATTCGCCACCTTTCTGCTACTTCCGCTTCATCTTCACTTCATACAGGTCGTGCCGGCGATCTTTCAAGTTACGGACACTTCCGTACGTATGCAATTCGTTCAGCAAATCGAGATCCACATCCGACACCAAGATCATTTCCGTATTCGGGGTCGCCTCCGCCCTTTTCCCGTCTGTCGGGAAAGCAAAATCACACGGGGTGAAGACACCGGACTGCGCATACTGGATATCCATGTTATGGACACGGGGCAAGTTACCGACACTACCGGCTATGACGACAAAGCATTCGTTTTCGATCGCACGTGCCTGCGCACAAACACGGACACGCGAATAGGCGTTCTGCGTATCGGTAAGGAAGGGCACAAACAGAATCTGCATCCCCTGGTCCGCCATGATACGCGACAGTTCCGGAAATTCGACATCGTAGCAGATCAGGACACCGATCTTGGCACAGTCCGTTTCGAAAGTCTGCACCATCTTACCGCCGGAAAGTCCCCAGCTCTTCGCTTCATCGGGCGTGATATGCACTTTCTCGTACGTCTCATAACTACCGTCGCGGCGACAAAGGAAACCGACGTTGTACAACCCGTCGTCTTTGATCAACGGCATGCTCCCGGTAATGATATTGATGTTGTAGCTGATCGCCAAGTTGATGAAGCGGTTCAGCATCTCGTCCGTATATTTCGCCAGCTCGCGGATCGCCTCCGACTCGCTCATGTGGTTGAACTTAGCCATCAGAGGGGCATTGAAGTATTCGGGGAAAAGGATGAAGTCACTCTTATAGTCAGATACGGCATCCACGAAAAATTCCACCTGTTCGAACACGTCATCGAGCCCCTTGTAAGGTCGCATCTGCCACTGGACAAGACCGACGCGGACGGTCGTCTTGGTCGAAACGATTTCCGGAGTCGGCTGGTAATAGATATTGTCCCATTGCAGCAGGGTTGCATAATGTTTGGATTCCTCATCGTTCGGCAAATAATTCGTCATCACTTTACGAACATGGAAATCATTCGATATTTGAAAAGTCAGCACCGGATCATAAATTTCTCTTTTACGGACCTTATCAATATATTCCTTCGGGCGCATCGTATCCGCATATTTATGATAATTCGGGATACGTCCGCCGAACATAATCGCTTTCAAGTTCAGGCTTTCACATAATTCCTTCCGATAATCATACATACGCCGTGCCAAACGCAGGCCCCGGTAATCGGGATGGATAAAGACCTCTATTCCATACAGGATATTGCCTTTTGGATTATGCGTATTAAAGGTTTCGTTTCCAGTAACAAAGGCGTAAGTATGGTCGTTCTTTACCTTGTCGTAATCGACGATGATAGACAAGGCGCACCCCACGATCTTATCATCCACGACCGTAACCACCTGCCCTTCCGGGAAAATAGTGATTAACTTCTTGATTTGCTCACGTGTCCAAAACACATCCGAGCCGTCTGAATAAACTCTTGTAAAAGATTGAGATAATTGTCGGTAGTCCGCCATCTGCAAAGTACGGACCTCTACTTTGTTAATCTTAGGAGCATGTTCCATTTCTCATTTCAGTTTTTAAGAACGATGCAAAAGTATAAAAAGTTTCATCTGGATGAAACAAAAATTCCATGATAGCCAAAAAGACGGATGCAAACCTTCTACATCCGTCTTTTCGTCTAAAAGCTTTAGCAACCACCGCCCAACGCCCGGTAGAGAAGGATCTTTTTCCGGCAAAGATCGGTGATGATGTCGATACGTTCCAATTCGCTATCCAGATAACGTTCATTGGCAGAGAGCACTTCGAGGAAGCCGACATAATTCAATTTGAAAAGTTCATTGGCATTGGTGACCGAACGTTGGTGAGCTACGGTCTCCACTTCTTTCAGGCGGACACGCTCCACTTGGTTTAGACCGGCACAATACAAATCCAATACTTCCGTATAGGCCTTCAAGGCCGTTTCGTGATATTGCGACAAGGCAATCCGTTGCGAAGCACGCGCCTCGTTCCACATCGAACGAATCTGGTTCCGCTGGAAGACTGGTGCAGTAATTCCTGCTGCCAAATCGTAAACCAGCGAAGCAGGCGCTGTGAACCATTTGCCAAGATCAAAGCTATTGAAGCCACCTCCCGCACCCAACACCAACGAAGGATAGAAGGCTGCTTTAGCCGCCATTACATCCGCCTTTGAAGCCAGCAATTCCATCTCGGCGGCCCGTACGTCGGGACGTAAGGTCAGCATGTTCGCCGGAACACCGTCTGATAGCGGGAAAGGGATCTGACGCAGCTCTTCAAAACTCATACGCCTGATTTCAAACGGAAAGACACCTAACAGGCAGGCTATCGCACGCTCTTTCTCCCCGATCAATTGATCATTTTCCAACAGTTTGCTTTCTATCAGTAGCATACGGGCATGAAACTGGTCGACAGCCAACTGTGTCTCGGCCCCCTCCTTCTTCAGCTGGCGAGTTAGCTCATACGAACGTTTGGAACTGACATGGGCTTCTTCCAAGACATCCCGACGCTTATCCAAACCGATCAGTTCATAATAGTGGACAGCCAATTCGGATATCAGGACCGACTGCGCAAAACGGGTTGCCTCAACCGAAGCCATCCAACGAGCTACAGCCGCCTGTTTCTTACGTGTCAGCTTCCCCCATATATCCGCTTCCCACTGGAAATTCAGGAAAAGTCCGAAATCACGGTAAGGGTCCGGGATATGTTTGTCTTTCGCCAAGGAAGGAACATTAGTCTCGCTATTCCCCACTCCGTCCATCGTATATTCGCCGAAACGGTTGACCGAAGTCCCGATGCCGAGGCTAACTTCAGGCAATAGCAAGCCTTTTGCCCGTTGCAGGTTGGCCCGGCTCATTGTCACCCGTTCCATGCTTTGCTTGAACGAATAGTTATTCTGCAAAGCGACCTCCACATATCCTTGTAAGATGGAATCCTGGAAAAACACATTCCACTCCAACGGCTTTACAAATGCAGTGTCATAGGTATGCCCATCTCCTTCTGGCAGTACGGCACGTTCCCCATCCGGAGAGAGCTGCGGAGCCTTGCAAGCTGTAAGGCCGATCGCCGCCCACAAGCCAACTGTAGCAATTATCTTAAAACTCATATTCTTCTTCATTTGCTTTTTGTTTCTTTTCCTTTAAGTAAGTTGCCAACGATTCAAATATCACATAAAGCCCCGGTATCAGGAAGATCCCCACGAACGTACCGATCAGCATACCTCCGGCCGCCGCCGTCCCGATGGAACGATTGCCCAAAGCACCAGCGCCACTGGCTACCGCCAACGGGATCAAACCGCTGATAAAAGCAAAAGAAGTCATCAGAATCGGACGCAAACGGCTGGTTGCCCCTTGGATGGCCGCTCCCATAATGCTGACGCCTTCCTTGCGGCACTGGTTCGCCACCTCGATAATCAGGATCGCATTCTTACCTAAGAGGCCGATCAGCATCACGAGTGCCACCTGAGCATAAATATTATTCTCCAGTCCCACCGCATATAGTAAAAGGAATGATCCGAACACACCTGCCGGAAGCGAGAGGATAACCGGAAGCGGCAGCAAAAGGCTTTCATACTGGGCCGCCAGAAGAAGATAGACAAAGACCAGACAGATCGCGAAAATAACCAAGGATTGTCCACCGGATTCTTTCTCCTCACGGGCAACGCCGGACCATTCTATATCGTAGCCTCTCGGCAACACTTCGGCAGCAATCTCCTCTACGGCTTCCAAGGCTTCACCCGAGCTGACTCCCGGTGCTTGTTCACCGGTAATCATGGCCGAAGTAAACAGGTTATAACGGGTAATCTGACTCGGACCATACACGCGCTCCATTGTCATGAAGTTGGAATACGGAACCATGTTCCCCTCTTTATTTTTAGCATACAAACCGAACAGATCCTCCGGATTCATACGATATTCGGGAGCAGCCTGCAACATCACCTTGTACATTTGCCCGAAACGGACGAAGTTGGAAGAATAGAAACTCCCGACATAGGATTGCAAAGTTTCCATCGACTCGTTCACATCAATTCCCAGTTTTGCCGCTTTGGCCAGATCGACCCGCAACAGATATTGCGGGAAGTTCGGATTGAAACCGGATGTGACACCCGACAAACGAGGATCGGCATTCAGCTTGGCCACAAACGATTTGGCCACTTCGTCCAACTCGGCAAATGTCCCGGCAGTCTTATCCTGCAAACGAAGTTCGAAACCGCTGGCATTACCGAAACCGGGAACCGTCGGTGGAAGGAAGAACTGGATATCCGCATCCTTGATATGCGACACGCGGTCAGCATAGACGCGCATCAGTTCCTCGGCCGTCTGCTCGCGTTCGTTCCAAGGCTTCAAGTTGATCATCCCCATGCCAAAACTGGCTCCTTCCGTTTCCGTCATCAAGCTGTAGCCTGCCAATGTGGAAACCGTTTCCACTTCTTCCAACGGCAACAGAGCGGCCTGCACTTTGCTCAAAGCAGCTTCCGAACGTTCAAGAGTCGCTCCGGGAGGCGCATCGACATTCACATAGATCATTCCCTGATCTTCATTAGGGATAAAACCCGAAGGCAACACAAACGTCATACCCCATGTTGCCAGACAGAAAATAATTAACGACGCATAGGTCAGGAAACGCCTGTTCAGGAACAAACGCAGATTGATCTTATAACGGCGTTCCAGATGATCGTAGCGCTTATTGAATCCGTCGAAGAAACGCGCCAACAAACTTTTCTTCACCTTTTTGTCATGCGAGACAGGTTTCAGCATCAAGGCGCAGAGCGCGGGAGACAGCGTCAGGGCATTCACTCCCGAAATAACAATCGCCACCGCCAATGTCAACGAGAACTGCCGGTAGAAAATACCGACCGTACCGGACATAAAGCCTACCGGGACGAACACGGCAGACATCACCAGGGTAATGGCAATAATCGCCCCGCCGATTTCACGAATGGCGGCTTCGGTGGCTTTTGCCGGTGGAAGTTTTTCGTTGTGCATCTTCACATGTACCGCCTCCACCACGACAATGGCATTATCGACCACGATACCGATTGCCAGCACCAGTGCGAACAGTGTCAGCATATTGATGGAGAAACCCAACATCTGCATAAAAAAGAAAGTCCCGACAAGCGAAACAGGAACGGCTATCGCCGGAATCAACGTCGAACGGAAATCCTGCAGGAACAAATATACCACGATAAACACCAGCAAAAAGGCTTCCAACAACGTCCGGAGCACAACCGAAATCGAAGCATCCAGAAATCGCGAAACATCGTACGATATATTATAATCCATTCCGGGGGCAAAACTGCTTTCCTTGATTTCCTCCATCTTGGCTTTGATATTCTGAATCACCTCACGGGCATTCGAACCCGGACGCTGCTTGATCATGATAGAGGCGGAAGGCTTGCCGTCGGTCATGGAAATCATATTATAGTCTTCCGAATCGAACTCAATCGTCGCCACATCCTTCAACCGGAGAACCGAACCGTCCGGCAAAGCCTTCAACACGATCTCGCCATATTCTTCGGGAGTGCTGAACTTCCCGCTATATTGCAATACATATTGCAACTGCTGCGGAATCTTATCCGAACTGATACCGGTCTTCCCAGGAGCAGCTTCGATATTTTGCGAACGGATAGCGGCGGTCACTTCCTGCGGTGACATATTATAGGCTGCCAGCCGGTTGGGGTTCAGCCACACGCGCATCGCATAATCGCGGCTTCCCATGATCTCGACAAAACCGACCCCATCGATTCGCTTCAGCTCACGCAGGATATTGATATCGGCAAAATTGTACACAAACTTCTCGGTATGCGAACTGTCCGTGCTCATGATGTTCAGATACATCAACATACTGTTTACTTCTTTCTCGGTAATCACACCGGCACGGATCACTTCTTCGGGAAGTTCATCGAGGACTGTCGTCACACGGTTCTGCACATTCACGGAGGCGACATCCGGATCGGTTCCTACCTTAAAATAGATCGTCGTCAGCGACATACCGTCATTCGTACAAACGGTCGTCATATAGGTCATTCCAGGCACACCATTGATAGCACGTTCCAAGGGAGTCGCCACAGTTTTAGCCATCACATCGGCATTGGCTCCCGTATAACGGGCCGTCACCGTAACGGAAGGCGGAACAATATCGGGAAACTGGGTAATCGGCAAAGAGGTAATAGCCAGCAAACCCAGAAAAACAATCACAACAGAAATGACACCGGACAGAATCGGGCGTCTGATGAATATTTCAAACATACGGCTTACTTATTATTTTCGACTTCATCAGACAATTCCAATTGTTTACGGACCGTTTCGGCATCCACAATCTCAGGCGTAATAACCATTCCGTCACTCACTTGCTGGACTCCTTCATAAACGATCAGCGTATTGTCAGGCAGGTCTTTCGTTACATAATAGGCACCGTGACGAGAGAGTGGTTCGAAACTGCGGACACTCACTTTGCCTTCTTCATCAACAGTATACACGTAAGTAAAATCCTGAATCTCGAATGTCGAACGTTGCGGGACCAGTATCACGTCTTCCATTTCTGTCAGCATACGGATTTTACCCGAAACACCATGTCGCAACAGGCGGTCCGGATTGGCAAAACGCGCACGAAAAGCAATGGAACCCGTACCGCGTTCAAAATCACCTTCTACGGTTTCGACTGTTCCTTTGTACGGATAGGTTGTCTGGTCCGACAGGATCAACTCCAGATTGTTATACTCCGGCTGTTCCACTCCGCTCAACTGCGTACGTTTATATTCAAGATATTCTTTCTCGTTGATCTTGAAATAGGCAAACATTTCCGAAACATCCGTCAGGGAGGTCAACAAGCTGGACGGCGTGACCAAGCTACCGACCTTAAACGGTATACGGTCCACATACCCTTCAAAAGGAGATGTGATGGTCGTATAGGAATAATTCGTTTCCGCACGAAGCAAACGCGATTTGGCCTGCTGTACCCGCAAACGGGCGACATCGGCTTCCGCTAATGCCTGTTCCAAGCGGATCGGCGAAATGATGTCCTTTTCCACCAAGCGCTTTACACGGTCCGCTTCGACTTCCGCCATTTTCAACTCGGCCTGTACTTGCTTATAATTGGCCTGCGCCTCTTTGACCTCTTCATACAGTTCGGCAGAGGAAAGCTTGAACAAGACCTGTCCCTTCTTCACGTGCTCTCCTTCGTCAACCAAGACATCTTCAACGAACCCTTCCACTTTCGGTTTAACCTCCACAAACTGGACAGCCTGAACATCAGCCACATACGATTGAGCCACTTCGATACTCGTAGCTACCAGCTTCACCACCAGCGTATTGTTTTTACTTCCGGATTTTTTTTCATGACTCCGGTTACAAGAGGTAAAAAAGCTGGCTATTAAAAACAAAAAAGGTAAATAGTTAAAAAATAATCTTCTCGTCATAAATCGTTTCTGATTAGTTTATTTTTAGGTTATAATTATAAACATGATAAAGCGTGCAATATCAGGGATACGACAAAGCCTTCCGCATACCGGCACAACATACCCATACACGCTCTGAAAAATAAAAAGAATCGGATAAGACCTAAATCAGATAGGAACAAAACCAGACAAAACTCTGGGTTTTATGAAGTTGATAAAATATAGGTAAGAATGCACATTGCTGCAATTCAAGAGAATGAATCAGCTCATGCACATTTATTATAGTCAGCCAGTCGGCTATAAAGTCTGCAACAAACTGTTGGATTTGAATCTGTTCCTGCCGGACAGTACGCAACGAGGCATTATCGTCAAAATCAAGTACATCATGCACTCCATTCTCTACCACCTCGATGGAAGAACTTGGGAAACCTTCCAGAAAGAAATCGCTGCCAACTGAATAAAACGGCATAAAGACCAACATGATCATCAAAATCACACGCTGGTAAAACTTTATCTTTTTATCCACGGTAGTTACTAACATTCCTTCCCTAAAAAACTTTTTGCAAAGATAAAGAATCCATATCTTATTTCAAAATACCGTTAATTAATCCCATAAAGAAAAAGTCCCGACGATAATAAATCATCAGGACTTTGCGGAGAAAGCGGGATTCGAACCCGCGAAACCCTTTAGGGGTTTACACGCTTTCCAGGCGTGCCTCTTCAACCACTCGAGCATCTCTCCTTTTCGGTTGATTATGTATATCAAGAAGCAACCTGCCTCCATAAAACGTAAAAAGCAGCTTTTGCTGCTTTCAGCGGAGAAAGAGGGATTCGAACCCCCGGAACCTCTCAGTTCAACGGTTTTCAAGACCGCCGCAATCGACCACTCTGCCATCTCTCCTTGTCTCTAAGACGGGTGCAAAAGTAGATGGTTTATTTGAATTATGCAAGTTTTTCATTTCATTTCTTTTTACTTTTTTCGTATTTCATTCCTCCATTTCTGATTATCAGACACATAAAAAAAAATCCGATTCCTACTACTATGCACAGGAACCGGATATAAATTATATATAGAGAAATTAAAACACTCTTTTTAGAAAACAAGCATCTGCCTATTTCGTTTGCAGACAGCTTGAATGCAAGACCATATGAGCCTTCTCCTGCTCAGTCCTGATTGACCCGGCAGCCAGAATAATAGTTATGATCAAACCGATACAAGCCACTATAGCAATCACTTCCGTACTTTTGCGGGAAAGATACTCCCCTATGTTCTTTTCCATGCGTATTACTTTTTTAATGAATAATCTGCTGACCTGAAATGTGTGATTCAAAATTAAGAAGAAAAGGAAAGCTAAGGGAGACGGTGAATAAATAAGTGGACAGACAAAACACTCAAATATCTATTTAACAACAAGATACAAATCTTTTATATTACTAAAAAAGTGGATCAAATATAAAAGGATTAATGAATTTCCCGGACTAAATTCTCGAAATCATCCCTGGAAACGCATGCCTTGTTCTTTACTTTTGCCCGATAATTATAGATGGTATTCACCGAATAGCGAAGGAATTCGGCTATCTGAGAACTGTCGTTTATCCCCAAACGGATCAACGCAAAAATACGAAGTTCCGTATTCAGCAACTCGTCCCTTTTCAGTACCACCTGCTCATCTTCAAGCAAAAGTGAATTAAATTGTGTCACAAAATTCGGGAACAGATGGAGAAATGCAGTATCAAAATTTTTATAAAGTGCATTCAGCTCCGCCTCCAAACCCTTTGACGATCGGGTAACTTTAACCAGTTCCCCGATCTGTCCGGAAGAAACCATTTTATAAACCATACGGCGATAACCGTCGAGTTTATCGATATAAGAAGAACACAGACTCATGAAACGCCCGATATATTCCTCCTTGATCCGGTTGGATTCAGACAGTTCGAGGTTGGCGGACTGCAAACGATCGTTCATCTGATACAATTCGCCGTTCAGCACCTTCAACTGCTCGTTTGTCTCCTGCAAATGATTGCGGGCCTCCGCCAGTCGCTTCATCTGCCGATATATATAGACGATGGCAGAGATCAATAACAAGGTAAGTACACTGATCAGCGTCAGATATGTGACCAGTATCCGGTTCTTCCCTTCTATCGTAGCCTGGTAGTTCTTATCGATCAACGAAAGGATATCCGCACTCTGCCAACTTCTTGAGCGGGCACGAAACCGGTTCGTCTCATCCCAAGAAAAACGGATATAATGATAAGCACGCTCGATATCGCCATCTTTAAGCAATAAATCAGCCAACATCCACAAGGAAGCATGATCTGTGATAGCCGACTGAATATCCGACAAGGAAGAAAGGGCCAAATAATACTTTTCTTTTTCCCGATCTTTTTTCTGGCGGTAGATCATCGCACGCTGATAAGAAGTAAGTGCATATTCAGGAGTTCCGAACGGAATTTTTGCCAAACGTGTATCATTGATCCGAAGGGCTTCATCAGTATGTCCGTCAGCCCTCAAAGCCAGTTCCTGCAACTCAACCCGCTTGCCGGCACCTTCCGGCAACATCATCGCTAAAGAATCCCGATAGACGAAAGATTTATCTTCATAGCGGCGTATACTTTGCGGATCACGGGAATTACCGGAGATCTCCCTGTATACCTGTTCTTTGCAGGTGTAATAATCACAGGTAAGAGAAGCTGGCAAATCTTCACGGCGGACTTCCTCCAATACATCGATCGCTTCTTGATACATGCCAGTTGCAGCATGCAGGGAGGCTAACAGCAATTTACTTTTGTACTCCCGCTCCTGATCACGCAAATTACGGGCGATCCTGATATTTTTGGTCAGATAGAGGACAGCCGAATCGCACATATAAGATTTATATTCCCGATAAATGCTATCGTTGAGCTGGTAAGCGGCAATAGAGTTCGGAGCTGTCTTGGTTGCTTTTCCTTTCAATTCACGGATCCGGGCTTCTCTCCTGTCTTTATAAATCTCATGCTGGAGAATCGTTTGATCCAAATTGACTAATAAAGAGTCGAGGTTACTTTCCGCAAAAACCATATTTGCAGTAAAAAACAAAAACAGAATTATCCTGTACCTCTTTCCCATTTCGACTCCAGCTTATTTCCGGCAGACAAATGTAAAACAAAAAAGCTTTCCTCCGGACGAATAGCCGGGGAAAAGCTCTTAAATACATAAAAACAATCTGATATCATGTGGTAACATGTGCTTGTTTCTGCTTTTTCTTCGCCAGGAAATTATGCGCCATCATCGGGAAAAGCTCCAGAAGCAAGACCTCTTTTTCGTTCTCAGCCAATTGGACACCAACTTCTTCTATTACGGGATTCTCCTGCATTTCATAATCGGAAGGATCATAGGGGACCTCATCCCGCGAACCCGTAATCTTCAAACGAAATTCCGGGTCAATCGGAACCGGCGTCTTTCCATACTCTCCTTTTACCAGAGCGACGAATTGGTTGGACGGATTACTGTACATCGGACGTCCTTTCAGTTGATCCAACGCGCACGATACTGCTTGAGCCCCGATGATCTGGCTTGTCGGCGTTACCAAAGGCGGCAAACCTGCATCCATACGCACCTGGGGGATCAACGACATTGCTTTTTCCAACAAGTCCAACTGTCCTAATTGCTTCAACTGAGCTACCATATTCGTATACATTCCTCCCGGTATCTGGGCCTTCTTCACCAGTTCATTCGGTTCAGGGAAACCAAAATATTCTTCTATGGCACGGCAGAAGATAAGCAAATCTTCCTCTTTGTCTTTCCGGGCTGCGTCGATCGCATCGTTAAAAAAACGGTCGATCTCAGTCGGTATTCTGTCTGTCAAAGGATTAAACGGCTTAGGTAGTTGTTTTGCCATATCGAAAACAGACAACTCTTTGCGGATATCCAACAGATGAGCATTGATTTTCGCGATCGCCTCCATATTGATATCCAGCTCGATCCCCATTTTCTTACAGAACACGTACACCAGTTCGATTGCCGGAGCAGCCGTTCCACCGGCGAAATACCAGATATTGGTATCGACAACATCCACCTCGTTGACAATAGCGGCCAAAACCGAAGCCAGACCATATCCTGGCGTACAATGAGTATGAAAATCTACCGGAACTTTGAGATGTTTTTTGAACAAACGTACTATTTCAGCGCTTCTTCCCGGTGGAATCAGGCCACTCATATCCTTAATCGTGATCATATCGGCTCCTAAAGCCTCCATTTGAAGCGCTTTATCCAAGAAGTATTCATTTGTAAAAACAGGCTTATGCAACGGATGCCCGTGTAAAGCTGCGACAATTCTTTCAACAGCCGAGTGATACGGATCAATCGTGTAACAGACGGCACAATCAGCCATTCCTCCGAAGCGTTTTACATATTTGACTGTCGATTTTATATTCTCCACATCATTCAGCGCATCAAATATGCGCATGATATCCAATCCGGATTCTATAGAATTGCGACAGAAGCCTTTAATAATCTTATCGGGATAAGGATTGTAACCAAACAAGTTACGTCCGCGTGAAAGGGCCGTCAACTTAGAGGTATTCCCTACCGAAGCTTTTATTTTCTCCAGCCGCTCCCAGGGATCTTCTCCCAAATATCGCATGATAGAATCGGGCACGGCACCACCCCATATTTCCATCGCATAAAAACCGGCTTCCCTATAAAAAGGAAGCACTTTGTCTATCTGTTTTTGTGACATTCGCGTTGCAAAAGCAGATTGCTGACCATCCCGGAGAGTCAGATCCCGAATCAAAAGTTTTCGTATCATACCTAATAATTTGTTTAGACCGTTTCAGACTTAAATCTATCTTTATAACAAAAATTAAACTGTTTTGATTGGAATTACCGGGTTAAGAATAGCAAATGTTTATGAAAACGACCTTACCGACTTATCTTTTTAACATTCTCTTTCCAATAAAGAAGGAAGCGATCATGCCGTGGGAGGATACACAAGGTAATCCACTGGATTATAATCAGAAACAGTGCATAAAATCTCCTCAAACAAGGCAGATAAACAGCTCCACATCCCCGTTCCGGTTTCACGAAGATCCGGGTCTCCACCTCCTCCACACCCGGATCTCCCATGCCCTTCCACCCGGGTCTGAAGAAACTTTTCAAGTTGTTTTTGCCTAAAAAGTAGCTTGTCTTCATGAAAAAACGAGCCTCTTTAATCTATTTTGTATCAGCTTCAGACCATATCCTTCATTTGATAAAACATTGATATATAATGCCTTATTACTTTTTACCCATGATAGTTATGATAGATGAATGATAGTTAAAAACAAGAACTATCATAGAATAACATACTGTTTTACAAGCACATAAACTCAATTATGATAGTATGATAGTTGTTTTGCTAAAGACTTTATATAGAAATGCCCGTGCTAAAGACAAGGACTGATTGCCTCTATTTGGAATAATAAAATAAAAACTATCTTTGAGAATTCATTACAATAAAATCAAAAGACAAATGGCAATCTCAAGTATACCATCTGACATATTCCGAAAAGCAGAAGAGACAGATATCGAACGAATCTGGCAAATCATCGGACAAGCAAAAGCCCAAATGCAACGCCTTGGAAGTCAACAATGGGACGAGAACTACCCTGCAATCGAACATATCCGTCAAGACATACAAGACGGAAACGGATACGTCATTTGCCGGGAAGACCGGGTTGTTGCATACGGAGTCATTTCATTCGACGGTGAACCTGTCTATAAAGATATAGAAGGCAAATGGTCGAACGATCTGCCTTATGTCATCGTCCACCGCCTGGCCATTGCCGACGAGATGAAACGGCAGGGCATGGCAAAACAGTTTATGTTGCAAGCAGAAGAAGTAAGCCGAAAGAAAGGTGTCTACAATTTCCGCGTAGATACGAAATATGACAATGCTTATATGCTTCGCCTGATCGACACGTTGGGATTCAAATACTGTGGCGAAGTGTATTACCGGAACAACAGTGCAAGGAAAGCTTTCGAAAAGACGATCCGCCCTTACTCCCACCCGATAGGCATTTCCGATTATACGATCCGGGAAGCAACTTTTGAAGATGCAACCCTGATTTTCGAAGCGATTGATAAAAACCGGGAAGATCTGCGCATCTGGCTGCCTTTTGTCGACGGGCTCAAGAGTGTTGCAGATGAACAAGGATTCCTGCAATCCGTATTGGCTGTCCCTTACGAACAGCGCGATCCGGTCTACATTTTGGAACAAGGAAAAGCTATTTGCGGGCTGGCCGGGTTCCACTTCTCCGATGCCCCTAACCGGCGAACGGAAATAGGCTACTGGCTGCTTCCCGCCTACCGGGGAAAAGGGATCGTCACGAATACCGTCCGTTATCTCTGCCAATGGGCCGTGCGCGAACGGAACATGAACCGCATCCAAATCCGGTGTGCCGTCGGCAACATTCCGAGCAACGCTGTCCCGAAGCGATTGGGATTCACACTGGAAGGTACGGAACGGGAAGGCGAATTACTGACTTCCGGTGAATACGTGAATGTTAATGTATATAGTATATTAAAGAAAGAAATAGAACAATGGAACAGGAAATCCAATTAAACGAGCACAACAAACAGGAATATCCTCCTATGCATACGGCTGAACATATATTGAACCAGACAATGGTTCGCATGTTCGGTTGCCCTCGTTCGAAGAATGCACATATAGAACGGAAAAAGAGCAAATGCGACTACGAATTGCAGGAAGAACCGACCGCCGAAATGATGGAAGAAGTAGAACGTCGGATAAATGAGGTGATCGACCGGCATCTGCCGGTTACAATCGAATTTGTGCCGAAAGCGGAAGCCGGAAAGATCGTCGATCTCAGCAAGTTGCCGGAAGACGCAAGCGAGACATTGCGCATTGTCCGCATCGGAGACTATGACACTTGCGCGTGTATCGGAGCACATGTCAATAACACGTCAGAAATCGGACATTTCAAAATGCTCACATACGATTACACCGACGGACGGCTACGCCTGCGTTTCAAATTAACATAAAGATAAATAATGAGAAATGCCAATTCGTAAATGTGCCGATCAACAGGAGTTTCCTATTCATCGGCACATTTACGAATTGGCATATTATTTACCTTGACCGTACTTCTTTCCTCATAAAAGAGACATACGACAAAGCAAAACATACAACTGTCGCAGCAATCAATCCGGTCAGTTGCGGCCAAACGACCAAAAGGCTCTGGCCTAAAGGCAACGGACTTGGAATCGCGCCATGCACCTGCTCCATCGTCAGCGGCCCCAAACTCCTCACGGAAGGCATCAGCAATGTCATCGTCGCTTCATTAAACAACTCACTCGGTGCAAAACGCAGCAAATTCAACATAAACCGCTGGTAAGCGATCACCTGATAGTCAGAAGCCCAAGCCGAAGGACTCAATGCCTTTCCGACAAGGTTGATAATCATATTATAGAACACGCTGAAAAACAGCCAGATAGCCACACAAGCCAATGCCGAAGTCGCCGCTTGTTTAAAACGGATTGAAAAGAATATCGACAAGTTCAACCAAAATGCCACATAAAAGAGGCTTACGAACAGAAAGAAGACGACACGCATAAACTCTTCAGCCGTAGGCGGGATTCCGATCGCAATCAGTCCGAATCCCATAACCAAGAATCCCAACATGAACAGCATGATGCCAATTACAGCCAAAGCCGCCACAAACTTCGCATTAATCAAATAATCCCGGTGAATCGGCTGAGACAATATACGGCTCAACGTCCCTTTATTTTGTTCCGAATTAATGGCATCGAACCCTAATGAAATTCCTAACAATGGTCCTAAAAAACTGATAAACACAGCAAAAGAAGGCAACGTCCCGTCCGAAACCGTAAACAGTTTCAGAAAAAGGAACGCTCCATCAGGATCATTCGGCTTTATCGCTTCACGGATATTTGTCAGAGCCGTATACAACGAACCCATACATGTCAGTGCAATGATAGCGATCAGGATAATAAAACGCCAGCTTCTCACATAATCGGAGATTTCTTTATTGACAATAACCCAAAAAGGATGATTCGTATTACTCATGGCCGCGTCCTCCCCCGAAATATTGATTATAGATATGGTCAAGCCCATGCTCAGTCTTATGCAAATCTGTCAGTTCGACCTCCGCCAGCAACTTTCCCCCTCCAAACAATCCTACCCGGTCGCAAACTTGTTGGACCTGGTTCAGATGATGGGAAGAAAACAGGACGGTCAATCCCTCTTCCCGGCTCAACTGCCGGATCAGATCCATAAATTCCTGCACACCGGCCGGATCTATCCCGGAAGTCGGTTCATCCAGAATAATTACTTCAGGGCTTTTTATCAGCACATCCGCCAATCCAAGGCGTTGACGCATCCCTTTGGAATATTTACCGGCCTTTTTATCCGCTTCCTTCACCAATCCTATCCGATCAAGCAACCGCTCTGCTTTCGCACGCGCTTCTTTCCTCCGGATACCATTAAGGGCGGCTGTATAAACAAGGTTCTCGATTCCTGTCATATCCTCATAGAAACCCACATCCTCCGGCAGATATCCTACTTTGCGCTTCACTTCTATCGGATGAGTGGTGGAGTCGATATCACATACCTTTACGGAACCAGTTGTCGGTTCGGTCAGGCCCAGCATCATCAGTATGGTCGTCGATTTCCCTGCCCCGTTCGGCCCCAGCAACCCGAATATCTCACCTTTGCGAATCTGCAAGTTCAAGTCGTTCACGGCAGTAAAGTCTCCATACTTTTTCGTCAAACCGGTAAGTTCGATCACATACTGGCACATGATTTACCTCCTTCCATATTTACGGAACAGATAATACACACCGCCCAACACGAGCATAATAATCAAAATCCCCAACCAACCGTAAACCATGGGAGTATGAACGGATATGCGGAACTCCGCAGTCGTATTGACTTCAGGCGTCTTGGCCGTCATCTTCGTCACATAATCGCCTGGAAGGGCCTTTCCAGATGCTTTTATCGTCGCAGTAACATTCGTCGTGCCACCGGCCGTCAGTTTCTCTATTTTAGAAGGTTCAAAGGTGACTTCCCAGTCAACCGGCTTAGAGGCTGTCAACTGGACATCTTTCAGTTCGGCAGACCCATTGTTGCGTACGAGCAGATCAATGCGTTTCATATCTCCTGCCGTAATCTCCGCGCTCAACAATCCCCTCGGAGTCGTCAGCTCGATATCATAGGAACCAGTGACAACCACCTCCAACTCGATATCGGCAGAGGTCGAACTAGTTGTCGCACGGACCGGAATCTTATAAGTGCCCGCCTGCACATTAGCCGCCGGATTAATATCGATACTGATATTTTCCGTCGCATTGGCTTCCACTTGTGCAGAAGTGGCTTGCTTGCCCGCAACCCGGAAAGTGACATTCCATCCTCTCGGAACGTCTGCCATCAATGCATATAGCTGCTGGTCTGCTGTCTGATTTTTCAACGTCGTGTTAAAATTGAAGGTTGATTTCGAATTGCCTTGCATATTGGGTTGCTTTGTCACAAATTCAGTTTGATAAGTTCCCTGTTCGGAGACAGTCACAGTCAACGGCAATTCCGCCACGCCAGGGGCAGTCAGCGTAAAATGGTACGTTCCTTTATTTACTTTAAACGGGACATCCACCTTGAAAGAGAAATTCTTCTTTTCACCCGGCAGAACGGATACCTGATCGACTGTCCAACCTCCGGCTTTCATCTCATACTTCCAACCTCGCGGCATTCCTAAGACGGAAATAGAGGCATTCTTCACTTCGTCACAATTATTAATGACGTCAACACTGTAATTGATAGACTCTCCCGGCGGAACCGCAATCTTAGTGTAGGGAGTATACAACATCACACATTCATCAGCGCCATATGCGCGTGTACTCATCGGAAATAATACAAGTACGAGTACAAGTAATAGATTAAGATGATTCGTTCGCATTACTATAAAAAATTTTAGTACAAAATTGTTTATCAATAGCTGGCGACAAATATAGAAGTCTTCTTTATTACTGTCTATTAAAAGTATTAAAAAAAAATTACACCCCCTGCTCCCCCACTTCCCCATATGTTTTGACCGAAGCGTAAGGAAGTTTTACATTCAAGCCAATAATTATAGAATATGAAACAACGAAATAAAATATTTTTATGTAAGTTTGCGTCCGCTAAGCGTGATATTTTAATACAGAACTTAAATATAAGAGTTATGCAATCAATTGACAATTTCAATTTTGCCGGCAAAAAGGCATTTGTAAGAGTTGACTTCAACGTTCCTCTGGACGAAAACTTCAACATCACAGACGACACTCGTATCCGTGCCGCCCTTCCTACTTTGAAAAAGATTTTGGCAGACGGCGGCAGTGTAATTATCGGTTCTCACCTAGGACGTCCGAAAGGCGTTACTGACAAATATTCACTGAAACACATCCTGAAACACGTTTCCGAACTGTTGGGTGTTGATGTTCAGTTTGCTAACGATTGTATCGGCGAAGAAGCCGGCGCCAAGGCTGCCGCCCTGCAACCGGGCGAAGCATTGTTGCTTGAAAACCTTCGTTTCTATGCAGAAGAAGAAGGAAAGCCGAGAGGTTTGGCTGAAGATGCTACGGACGAAGAAAAGAAAGCTGCCAAGAAAGCCGTTAAGGAAAGCCAGAAAGAATTTACAAAGAGATTGGCATCTTATGCCGACTGCTATGTAAATGACGCATTCGGTACAGCTCATCGCGCTCACGCTTCTACGGCATTGATCGCCGATTACTTCGACACTGACCACAAGATGTTCGGCTACCTGATGGAAAAAGAAGTAAAAGCTGTTGAAAAGGTATTGAACGACATCACTCGTCCGTTTACTGCAATCATGGGTGGTTCCAAAGTTTCTTCCAAGATCGAAATCATCGAGAACCTGTTAAACAAGGTAGACAACCTGATCATCACCGGCGGTATGACTTACACTTTCACGAAGGCTATGGGTGGCAAGATCGGTAAATCAATCTGCGAAGATGATAAGCTGGACCTGGCGCTCGACCTTATGAAGAAAGCAACAGAAAAAGGTGTAAACTTGGTATTGGCCCTCGACGC
>ENA-OQNO01000821-OQNO01000821.1-human-gut-metagenome-genome-assembly--contig:-NODE-821-length-24733-cov-3.295375_pt1 | contig 24733 bp, 25 predicted proteins | sample MGYA00242629_ERZ504880 | MGnify/ENA primary metagenome ERZ504880 (study PRJEB26092, sample SAMD00036377) | human gut metagenome | host: Homo sapiens | study: EMG produced TPA metagenomics assembly of... | reverse complement strand
GTCAGGGGCACGTGGCACATGGAGCTAAAGTGAGATCGCAACCTGGCCGACCGCCGCATCTTCCCGGCCATCGACCCGGTGGCGTCGGGCACGCGCAAGGAAGAGCTGCTGCTCGAGCCGCAGGAGGCGCCGCTCATCTGGGCCGTTCGCCGTATCCTGGCCAACACGAACAGCACCGAGCGCGCCATGGACATGCTCATCAAGTCGCTCAAGCAAACCGAAACCAACCAGGAGTTCTTGGTTCGCACCGCCAAGAAGGCGCAGCACACCAAGGCCGACGGCACGGTGGAGTTCTAGGCGAGTTGTCATGCGTTCGCTACCGAAGTGAAGCTTCGCCGTTCTATAATGAGCGCATGATGCGGAACCGCGTCCCTTGGGCGCGGTTCCGCAGCGCCTACGCTTGATCGACCCTGCAATTCGTACCAGGAGGGCCCATGTCCCAGGATAACAACAACTGGCAGCAGCAGGTGTGGCAGCAGCCTGCCGCGCCTCAGCCGTCCCAGCAGCCTGCCGGCGGCTACGCGCCGCAACCTTACGCGCCGCAGCCGCAGCCCAAGAAGCGCGGATGGATCGTGGCGCTCGTTGCCGTCGTCCTCGTCTTCGTCCTCATCGCCATGAGCATGTGGTCGTGCACGTCCATCATGTCGTCGTCCATGGGGTCCCTTGGGGCCGTCGGGTCGCTCGGCGAAAGCTCGATGTCCGAGGCGGACTTCCTGACCTCGGATGCGGTGGGGGTCATCGACATCGACGGCACTATTCAGTACGACGGCACCACGTCGTCGCCCGAGGGGTTGAAGACCCAGCTCGATCGTGCGGCGCAGAACGCCTACATCAAGGCGATCGTCCTGCGCGTGAACTCTGGCGGCGGTACGGCTACCGCTGGCGAGGAGATGGCGGCGTACGTGAAGGAGTTCTCGGAGGAGACCGGCAAGCCCGTGGTGGTGTCGAGCGCTTCCGTGAACGCGAGCGCGGCTTACGAGATTTCCAGTCAGGCCGACTACATCTTCACGGCCAAGACCACGGCCATCGGTGCCATCGGCACGGCGCTGCAGGTGACCGACCTTTCGGGGCTGCTGGAGAAGCTGGGCATCAACGTGGACAACATCACCTCGTCTGAAAGCAAGGATTCCAGCTACGGCACGCGCCCGCTTTCGGAAGATGAGCGCGCTTACTACCAGAGCATGGTCGAGCGCATCAACGAGACGTTCGTCCAGACCGTTGCCGAGGGGCGCGGCATGAGCGAAAGCGACGTGCGCGCGCTGGCTACCGGCATGACGTTCACCGGTATGGACGCCGTGGAAAACGGGCTGGCCGACGAGATCGGCACCAAGGAGGACGCGGTGGCGAAGGCGGCCGAGCTAGCGGGCATCTCGCGTTACTCCACGGTTGATCTGAAAACGACGAAGAGCACCCTGTCGAGCTTGCTCGACCTTATGACCGAAAGCAAGAGCCTGTCCGCCGGCGACTTTGCCGCCGCTTTGAAGGAGTTTGAGAACGATGGCAACATCGCCCAGTAACATCGAGCGTCCCTCTTGGCCGAAGAGGGCCGTCGTCACGGCCGGCATGCCGTACGGCAACAAGCCGCTGCACTTCGGCCACATCGCGGGCGTGTTCGTCCCGGCCGACGCGTTCGCCCGCTTCCTGCGCGATCGCATCGGCGCCGCCAACGTCCGGTTCATCAGCGGAACGGACTGCTTCGGCTCTCCCATCAACGAGGGCTACCGCAAGCTGGTGGAGGCCGGGGAGTTCGACGGCACCATAGAGGAGTACGTTCGCAAGAACCACGAGGCGCAGAAGGCGACGCTCGATTCCTACAACGTCAGCCTTTCCATTTACGAGGGGTCGGGGCTGGGCTACGCGAAGGGCGTGCATCAGCTGATCAGCGAGAAGTTCATCGAGAAGCTGCACGAGAACGGCCATCTTCGCAAGCGCGCCACGCTGCAGTTCTACGATGCGGAAGCCGGCACGTTCTTGAACGGACGCCAGGTGGTGGGCCGCTGCCCCGTGCAGGGCTGCAAGTCCGAGCATGGCTACGCCGACGAATGCGATCTGGGGCATAGCTACGCACCCGAGGACCTGATCGCGCCGAAGTCATCGTTGACGGGAACCACGCCCGAAATGCGTCCAGTGGAAAACTGGTACTTCGACCTGCCCGCGTTCGGGGGCTTCCTTCGCGACCATGTGGCTCGGCTCGAGGCCGACCCCGAGGTGCGCGCCATCGTGCCGAAAACCATCAAGGAGTTCTTGGTTGCGCCCGTGGTCTACATCAAAAACGACGAGCGCGCGGCGTACGAGCAGGTCGCGGGCGATCTTCCCGTGCACGAGCTGCGCGAACCCGAAAAGGGAAAGCAAAGCTTCGAGATCGAGTTCGCCGACATCGAAGCGCGCGATGCGGCGCGCGAAGTCTTGACGCGCGCGGGAATCCGCTTCCGCACGGGCAAGACCTTGGTGCCGTTCCGTATCACGGGCAATATCGAATGGGGGGTCAAGGCCCCGGTCGTCGAAGGTTTGGAGGGCTTGACCGTGTGGTGCTGGCCCGAAAGCCTGTGGGCGCCCATGTCGTTCACCATGGCCGTGAACGACCAGATGGGCTTGCCCAGGGGCAGTTGGCGCGATTGGTGGTGCTCGGAGGATTCCGAGGTTTATCAGTTCATCGGACAGGACAACCTGTACTTCTACGGCGTCGCCCAGCCGGCGCTCATCGAGGCGCTGCGTCCCGGCGACATCTTGGCTCCGGGCGAGACCGACCACCCCATTCGCCAGACGAACCTGGTGGCCAACTACCATATCTTGTTCGGCGACAAGAAGGCCTCGTCGTCGGGCGCGGTCAAGCCGCCTACTGCCGATGCGCTGCTCGAGCACTACACCGTCGAGCAGCTGCGCGCGCATTTCCTAGCGCTCGGCCTCGACCAGAAGTCGGTCGGCTTCAAGCCGAAGCCGTACCTGGCCACGGAAGAGGAGCTGGCCGATTCGCGCGTGGCGGATCCCGTGCTCAAAGAAGGCGCGCTTCTGACTAACGTGTTCAACCGCCTTGCTCGCAGCTGCTTCTACGAAGCTCAGAAGAATTTCGAAGGCTATCTGCCGCTCGGCACCGTGTCACCGGCTGTGCTGGACAAGGTGAACGAGGTGCTGCGCGTCTACGACGCCACCATGCATCGCGTTGAGCTGCACACCATCATGTCGATCATGGACGAGTTCATTCGTTGGGCGAACAAGTACTGGTCCGACGGGATCCGCGCGGTCGAGAAGGGCGGCGACGACGCGATGCGCCGTCAGGTGCTCGTGGACTCGTTCTTCTTGCTGCGCGTCGCCACGCTGCTCATGCATCCCGTGGTGCCGGCGGGGGCCGAGAAGATCTGCGACTACCTCAGCTTCGAGTTCGACGACTTCTTCAGCTGGAACTACGATTTCGAGAGCTTCGACGAGCTGTGCAGCGCCGGCGAGATCACCGAAGGCCGCCACCGCATCCGCGAGCTGCCACCGCGCTTCGACTTCTTCGAGAAGCACCCGTCTCAGTACAAGTAGCGCGCCACGTTCCGCCGGTCTTCGAACCGGCGGAACGTTTCTTCGCCGAATCTCTCCGTTTGAAAGGATGTTTTTTGTTGAAGGTCGATGCATTTACCGATGGGTCCGCACGTGGGAATCCGGGGCCGGGCGGCTACGGCGCCGTGCTGCGGTTTGTGGATCGTAACGGGCGCACGCACGAAAAGGAGCTCTCGCAAGGTTACGAGCGCACTACGAACAACCGTATGGAGCTTCTGGGCGCTATCGTGGCGCTCGAGACGCTCAAAAGTCCCTGCGAAGTCACGCTCTACACCGATTCGCAGTACGTTGCGAACGCGTTCAACCAGCACTGGATTGACGGCTGGCTCAAGCGCGGTTGGAAGAACGCCAAGAAAGAGCCGGTGAAAAACGTGGACTTGTGGCAGCGTCTGCTGAAGGCGAAGGAGCCGCATCGCGTGGAGTTCGTGTGGGTCAAGGGGCATGCGGGGCACGCGGAAAACGAGCGGTGCGACCAGCTTGCCACGGCGGCCGCCGACGGGGCGGGGCGCATCGCCGACACGGGTTTCACGGGATAGGCCCGGATTGACGGACGGCCGCAGCATGTTGTGTGCTGTGGCCTTTCTGTAACGATCGATCGAACGCCCGGCCACCATGCGTTCGATTTGCTACACTGATTCGCATTGTATGCACGTTTTCGGATGGCAGGTGGAGGTACCCACATGCAGCAGAAAGCACGGGGCGGTCGCGCAAGGGGCGCGCTCGTCGTATTCATGGCAACGGTGCTTGCCGTCTCCCTTATGGTTCCGAGCATCGCCCTGGCAGATCCTTCTGCAGCTGAGAAGCAGGCGGAGGCTCAGGCGGCTTTGGCTTCGCTCAACTCCATGCAGGAAAAGCTCAGCAAGGCGGCGGACGCGTACGACGATGCGCTGGTCGCTCAAAAGGACGCCGAGGCCAAGCGCGATGACGCGCAGGCTCGCATCGACGAGGCTTCGGCCCAGATTGCCGATTTGCAGGATCGTTTAGGATCGCGCGCTCGCAGCATGTATCGTTCGGGCGGCAGCTCGGCGCTCGACCTGCTTTTGGGTGCCACGTCGTTCAGATCTTTCGCGACCAACTGGGACCTGCTCAATTCCATCAACGAAAGCGATGCCGAACTGGTGCAGCAGACGAAGGATTTGCGTGCCGAGGTTCAGGAGCAGGAAGCCGTGCTTGCCGAACAAGAGCGCATAGCTGCGCAGAAGGCGAGCGAGGCTTTGCGCACGAAAGACGAAACCGCCTCCACTATGGCCGCCATGCAGTCGACCTACGACAACTTGAGCGCCGAAGCTGCGGCGCTCGTCGAGCAGGAGCGCGCGGCGCAGGTGGCGGCCTACGAGGCGCAGGCCCAGGCCACGGTAGACGCATCCGCTGATCAGGCGCAGCAGGGCTCCGGCAACAACGGCGGCGGCAACGCCAGCAACAACGGCGGCGAATCTTCCGGCGGCGGCAACGTCAATCCGCCGGCTCCCGATTACAACGAGCCTATCGCGGGCTCGGTGGTGGGTCGCGCGTACAGCCAGCTTGGCAAGCCGTACGGCTACACCGATCCCAGTTACGGCGCGGGCCCGTCGTCGTACGACTGCTCGGGCTTCGTGTCGTTTTGCCTGAGCGGCAGTTATAGCCGCATGGGAAGCACGCTCACGTTCATGAATTGGCCCCAGGTGAGCGATCCTCAGCCGGGCGACGTGGCTGTGAACGCCGGGCATTGCGGCATCTACATCGGCGGTGGCCAGATGATCCACGCGGCCACGTACGGCGTGGGCGTGGTGCAGGGTCCCGTGCAGCCCGGCATGATCATCGTGCGACCCTGGTAATCGACCGTTCATTGTTGGCCAGGCGGGGAGTCGGGAGGCGTCGACGCGCCTTTCGGACTCCCCGCCTGGCGGTTTATCTGGAGAGGAGCCTAGCGAGCGGCGTTCTTGATGACGGTGCGCAGCTCGTCGATGCCCGTTCCCTTTTCGGAAGAGCACACCACCAAAGGCACGTCGGCATGCAGCTTCAGCTGCTTTTTCAGGGCTGCCTTCTGCTTCATTTGCTGCTGTCGGGATAGCTTGTCGGCTTTCGTCAGCACCACGGCGAAGGGAAGCTCCGCCTCCTGCAAGAACTCGATCATGTTTTCATCCAGGCTTGAAGCGGGGTGGCGGATGTCCACCAGCGATACCACGAGCGCCAGGTTGCGATCTTGGTTGAAGTACCCTTCGATCAGTTCCGACCAGCGTCCCTTCTCGGATTTCGCCACCTTGGCGTAACCGTAGCCCGGCAGGTCCACGAACCGCACGCCGTCGCACGAGAAGAAGTTGATGGTGGCCGTCTTGCCCGGTGTTTGCGACACCTTCGCCAAACTTTTGCGATTGAACAGCTTGTTCAGCAAAGACGACTTGCCCACGTTGGACCGGCCGGCAAATGCGATTTCGGGCAAGGTGGACGTCGGCAACTGTAACGAGGTGCCGAAGGACTTCTCGAACGCGACGTTGTTGATATTCATACTGGGCTCCTTGCGGTTCCGTCCCTCGCGTTGCCTGCGCAAGGGGAGGGTGCGGATGTTGTTGCGTTCATGGTAGCGGAACTGCGTCCATCGCGCGCGGAAAACCCCAAGCTCTCCTTGACGTTGCCTTGCTAGGAGCGCTTCCTGCCCGTGTACATGGCCATAGCCATGCAGGCTATAGCGGCCCAGGCCCAGAACGTGTGCTTTTTCATAAGGTTCCTTTCAACGATCGATTCATATTAGTTAGCTTTAATTGACTTTTATCGGATCTCTCATTATGCTAGAAAAGTTAACTTTAAGCAACTATGAAGGATGTTGCGAACGACGCGCGCGAGCGCAGGAAAGGGGCATGCATGGACTTCCCGAAGAAGAGCGGCTGGCTGATCGGGGCGGGCGTGTTGCTGGGGGCGGTGGGGGCGAAGGCCCTGACGGGTCCAACGGCTAAGAAGTGCTACGTGCAAGGCGTTGCGAAGGGCCTGCAAGCGAAGGCCGCCTACGAGGGCATCGTCGAGCAGGCTAAAGCCGAAGTCGACGACATCGTGGCCCAGGCTTCCTACATAAACGTGCAGTCCTCGCTCGCTGGCGAGCCGTCCGCTGCTGCCGACGAGCCGTCTGCGGTTGAACCAGCGAAGTTCAAGGCGGATTCGGCTCAGGCATCGAAGAAGTAGCCGCGATGCAGTACGCCATTGCGAACGAAATCCCGGGCCGCGTGCGCGTCAAGCTGGCCGGTCCGGTTCCCTTCGCCGACCTCGATGCGCTGTATCGGGTGCTTGCGGCTATTCCGACGGTGGAGAAAGCATCGGTCTATCCGCGCATCGGCAGCATCGCTTTGACGTACCGCCCGCTCGAAGGAGCGCGGAACCTGGTTTTGGAGCGCCTGTCCGCCATCGACGCGAAATGCATTGGTGAAGCTCGATCCGGTTTCGGCCTTGACCTTGCCCCGCGCTCCCAGTCGCTTCTCATGGATCTGGCGCGCCTTGCGGGTCTGTACGTTTTGCGGCGCTGGTTCGTGCCTCGACCGCTTGCCGCCGTTGCGGCGGTGTGGCGTTACCGGCGTTTCCTTGGAGCGGGTCTGCGCTCGCTCGGGCGCTCGCGCCTCGATGTTGCGGTGCTGGACGCCGCTGCTATTGGAACGTCGTTTCTCAAACGCGATCCTCGGACGGCCGGGCAGACCATGTTCTTGCTCGATGTGGGCGAAACGATGGAGGAGTACACGCGCTCGCGCTCGGAAGGGGCCCTTGTCAGCGCGCTGCTCGATCTGCCGGAGACCGCTCAGCTGCTTTGCGACGACCAAGAGGTGCAGGTGCGCGCGTCCGATCTCGAGCCGGGAGATTTGGTTGTCGTGCGCACGGGCATGCCCGTGTGCGTCGATGGACGCGTGGTTCGCGGCGTTGCGATGGTGAACCAGGCCTCGCTTACCGGAGAGCCCCTTGCCGTCGAGCGCGCCGAGGGCGACGACGTGTTCGCCGGCACTGCCGTGGAAGACGGCCAGATTGTCGTGCAGGTTCGCGCGAAGGCAGCCGAAACGAAGCTGCGCTCCATTGTGTCTCTGGTCGAGCTGTCTGGGGCGAACAAAGCGCAGGCCCAGTCTCGGATGGAGCGTCTTGCCGACGGCATCGTCGCGTGGAACTTCTTGCTGGCGGCTGGGGTTGCCTTGGTCACAGGCAGTTTGACGAAGGCATCGGCTGCGCTCATGGTGGACTACTCGTGCGCGCTCAAGCTGACCAGCTCGATCGCCGTGCTTTCGGCCATGAGCCATAGCGCGAAAGCAGGTTTTGCCGTCAAGGGCTCGAAGCACTTCGAAGCCATGGCCGCTGCCGATGTGATCGTGTTCGATAAAACCGGAACCTTGACCGAGGCTACGCCGGAGGTGGCGTGCGTTTTGGCTCTTGACGGCTGGAACCGGCGCGAGGTGCTGCGGTTGTCGGCATGCCTGGAGGAGCACTTTCCGCATCCCGTGGCGCGCGCCGTGGTGCGCGCGGCGGCGCAGAAGAACCTCAAGCACCGCGAGCGCCATGCCGAGGTGGAGTACATCGTGGCGCACGGAATAGCCTCGTCGCTGGGCGGCAAGCGCGTGGTCATCGGGTCGGAGCACTTCGTGATGGGCGACGAAGGCGTTGCCGTGTCGGAGGACCAGCGCGCGAGGATCGCCGCCGAAACCGAAGGGCTCACGCCGCTGTACCTGGCGGTCGACGACGAGTTGGTGGGCGTCGTCGGCGTCTACGACCCGCTCAAGGAAGGCGTGGCGCAGGCGGTAGCCAATCTGAAGGCGCTGGGATTTCGCCGCGTGGTGATGCTGACGGGTGACGGGGATCGCACGGCGGCGCGCATCGCGCAGGAAGCGGGCGTGACCGAGTACCGGGCCAACCTGCTGCCCGAGGACAAGCATGCGTTCGTCGAACGGCTCAAGGCCGAGGGACGGCGCGTGGTCATGGTGGGCGACGGCGTGAACGACGCGCCTGCGCTTTCCGCAGCTGACGTGGGAATTGCTATGGGGCAGGGGACCGCTGTGGCCAAGGAGGTCGCCGACATCACGCTTGCGGGAGGAGATTTGGGGGCTATCGTGGAGCTGCGTCGCTTGAGCAAGGGCTTGATGCAGCGCCTAGACGCGTCCTTCAGGGAGGTCATGCTGGTCAACTCGGTCTTGCTCGCAGCGGGCATCGGCGGGGTTCTGACCCCGCAGGCGTCGTCGCTTTTGCACAACGCGTCCACGGTGGCGCTCAGCTTGCGCAGCGCAGGCGCTTACCGTTCGTGATCGCGTGCGTGCGGTTGGTTTCGAGTCGGGGTCCGGCCGGTCGGCTCGACTGCCTCAAGCTTCGCAAGCTTCAACTGCTTCTCGCGAAAGGACGTTCATGTATGCGATCTTCGAGAAGTGCTTGCATTTCATTTTCTCTGTGGTAAGATTCAACGGTTTCTAATTACACATGCTTGTGCGACCTGATCCGCCAGTGGCCAACCGAAAAAGGCTGCGGATTCGGGGATGACCGCAGGCAGAGGACTAACGAATGGAGAAAGTCATGACGAAAGTCGGCATTAAGTCGCTGCTCGACGCAGGCGCACACTTCGGGCATCAGACCCGTCGCTGGAACCCCAAGATGAAGCCGTACATCTTCGGCAGCCGCGGGGACATCTACATCATCGACCTCAAGCAGACGCTCGTGGGCCTCGACCAGGCGTACACGTTCGTGTCCGAGATCGCTCGCAAGGGCGGCACCGTGCTGTTCGTGGGTACGAAGAAGCAGGCTCAGGAAGCAGTTGCCGATGCTGCCAACAAGTGCGGCATGCCCTACGTGAACGCTCGCTGGCTCGGCGGCATGCTGACCAACTTCGTCACCATCCGCTCCCGCGTGACCCGCATGGAGGAGCTGGAGGCCATGGAGGCCGACGGCCGCATGGCGATGCTGCCCAAGAAGGAGCAGATCCTGCTGCGCAAGGAGCTTTCCAAGCTGCAGACCAACCTCAACGGTATCCGCAACATGAAGCGCGTGCCCGACGCCGTGTTCGTGATCGACACGAACCGCGAGGCCATCGCCATCCATGAGTCCCGTCGCCTCGACATCCCCGTGGTGGGCACGCTCGACACGAACTGCGATCCGGACGACGTCGATTTCGGCATTCCCGCGAACGACGACGCTATCCGCTCCGTTCGCCTGTTGGCCGACTTCATCGCCGATGCCGTCATCGCCGGCGTGGGCGCGCCGGTGACGGTGGCCGATATGGCCGCTCCTGCTGAGGCCGAGGCCGCTCCGGCCGAGGTTGAGGCTCCGGCCGAGGCCGCCGCTCCTGCTGCCGAATAGCTTTTGATTTACCGATGAACGAACGCGCCGCCGGTTTAGAAACCGGCGGCGTTTGACAGACCAGGGCCGCGCTCGTGCGCGGCGCATAGAGAAAGGAACAACGTGGCTGCTGTTACCGCTTCCATGGTCAAGGAACTCCGCGAGATGACCGGTGCCGGCATGATGGAGTGCAAGAAGGCGCTCGTCGAGGCCGACGGCAATCTGGACGCCGCCGTCGACGTCCTGCGCACCCGCGGCCTGGCCGCTGTTGCCAAGAAGGCCGGCCGTGCCACCAACGAGGGCACCGTCATGGCGCTCGTGTCCGAGGACGGCAAGGCTGGCGCCGTCGTCGAGCTGAACTGCGAGACCGACTTCGTGGGCATGAACGACAAGTTCAAGGCGTACGCCGAGAAGATCGCCAAGGCCGCGCTGGCCGCCAACCCCGCCGACATGGACGCCCTCAAGGCCGCCGACGCCGAGGGCGAGACGGTCGAGGCCGTGGTGACCGACGCTATCCATACGCTGGGCGAGAACATCCAGCTTTCCCGCTTCGCGGTGGAGCAGGGCGGCGCCGTGTCGTCCTACATTCATGGCGGCGGCAAGATCGGCGTGCTCGTGCAGTTCGACGTCGAGGGCATCGACCCTGCGTCCGCTGAGTTCAAGGCATACGGCCGCGACGTTGCCATGCAGGTTGCCGCCGCGTCTCCGGTTGCCGCTAACCGCGACTCCGTCGATCCGGCTATCGTCGAGCATGAGAAGGCCATCTACATGGCTCAGGCTGCCGAGTCCGGCAAGCCCGAGGCCATCCAGGAAAAGATGGCCGTCGGCCGTCTGGAGAAGTTCTTCAAGGAGAGCACGCTCACTGAGCAGGCGTTCGTCAAGAACCCGGATCAGACCGTGTCCGAATACACGGCCGAGGTTGCGAAGAACCTGGGCGGCGAGATCAAGATCGTCGACTTCAAGCGCTTCGTCCTGGGCGAAGAGGCGTAGGCTCCCTTTTCCGCTATTGGCAATGCTTGGACCCGAAGCTTCGGCTTCGGGTCTTTTTTGTGCGTCGGGAAAGGCGTGCTCTGGCCGTGAGATCCGATGGGGGCATCAAGCCGTCTCAGCCGCCGCCGTTGTCGATCCAAAAACACGTTTTTTCGTCCAAAAACGTGTTTTTGGATCGACAATGCATCCGGATGCTACTTGTGTTTCGATGCCGTCGCTCTGGCTTGCCGGGAAAGGACGACGCACGATTCAGCCCGCGATCAATGTTCCGATTAGTATTCCCCCCATGCCGTTCTGCTTTCGTTGTGAAGGCATGCATAATGCGGGTCTTCACTTTCTATAATGGACGCATTGCGAACCGAACGCGTCGTCTCCGGCGCGCATCCATAGACGAGTCAAGCCGGGTCGTGCATCCCGGCGTTAAGGAACACCCATGGCAGAAGAGATCATCATTGTCGAAGGCAACGGCGTGCTCGCGGGCGAAGTGGCTGTGTCGGGCGCCAAGAATTCCGCACTCAAGCTCATTGCCGCTGCCTTGCTCGGCCAGGGCGAAACGCTCGTGCGCAACGTGCCCCTCATCTCCGATATCAGCATCATGTCGGAGGTGCTGCGCCGCCTGGGCGCAACCGTGGAGCGCGACGGCCATACGCTGGTAGTGGACACGACCGATGTCGAGCAGTTCGAAACGCCGTACGACTTGGTATCCAAGATGCGCGCGAGCATTTCGGTTCTGGGCCCGCTGGTCGGTCGGTTCGGGAGGGCCCGCGTGGCCATGCCCGGCGGGTGCCAGATCGGCGCGCGCAAAATCGACATGCACCTCGTGGGACTTGAGGCGCTGGGCGTGGAATTCACCATCGATCACGGATTTCTGGAAGCGCGCACGCCGAACGGCCTGGTCGGGGCAGACGTCGTTCTGGATTTCCCCAGCGTCGGGGCAACCGAGAACCTGCTTATGGCGGCAGTTACGGCAAAAGGCACGACGGTGCTCGAGAACGCCGCGCGCGAGCCTGAAATCGTGGACTTGGCGAACATGCTGGTGTCCATGGGGGCGAAGGTGGCCGGGGCCGGTTCTTCGATAATCGAGGTAGAGGGCGTTCCGCTTTCCTCGCTGCATCCTTGCGACCATACGACGGTAGGCGATCGCATCGAGGCGGGCACCTTCTTGGTGGGCGGCGCTCTCACGGGGGGCCCCGTTACGGTGCGCGGCATCGATCCGTCGTATCTGCGCGTTGCCCTCATGAAGCTTGCCGCTATGGGCTGCGAGGTGCAGACCGGAGCCGACTGGGTCACCGTCAGTCGTACGCGCCCCCTTATCCCCATCGATATTCAAACCCTGCCGCATCCGGGCTTTCCGACCGATCTGCAGGCGCAGTTCATGTTGCTAGCCGCGCGCGCGGAGGGCGTGTCGGTCATCACCGAGAATGTGTTCGAGAACCGCTTCATGTTTGCAAGCGAGCTTATCCGCATGGGAGCCGATATCACTATCGAAGATCATCATGCGCTGGTCAGGGGCGTTGCGGGCCTACAGGGCGCCGACGTGTCCTCCACCGACCTGCGCGCGGGCGCGGCGCTTGTTCTTGCGGGAGTGTCTGCCGAGGGGCAGACGCGGGTGCACAACATCGGTCATATCGACCGTGGCTACGAAGATTACGTTGGCAAGCTGTGCGATCTGGGGGCGTGCGTTCGCCGCGCGCCTGTCGACGGCATGCCGGACATCTGCGGTTAGCGGAGGCCGCACATGGTCAAGCGCCGTAAGAGCTTTTCGGCAACGCAGTCCAAAATCACCTCGCGCCGTTTGCGCACCGCTACGCTGGGCACGCACGTGCCGCGGCGTTCGCGCGGGCGCATGAACGCCGATTCCGTCGGGTTTTCGAGCGCACGCAAACAGAAGCGCGCGGCGCGCGGCTACGTGGAAACCATTTTGCCGAACACGTCGTCCGGGGAGAGCGCTTCCCAGTTCTCTCGTCGCGTGGGCAGGCGAGGGTTCTCCCATGGCATCCAACGCCGCGCGCGCATGCGGCGACTCGTCGCAGTGGTCGCGTGCGTCGTTTTGGTGGCGATCGTTGCGGCGGGCGTAGGGACGTTCGCGTTCTTCGGTTCGCTCGATTCCAAGATAGGTCTCAAGAACTCGGACGCCTCGTCGGCGCTTGTTGCTCCGAAAGAGGCTGCCGACGCCTTCTACGCGCTGGTCGCTGCAGATTTGGATCCGGCGGGGGCCGCGAACGCTCAAGCCGGGCCTGATGCTCTTGCCCTGGTGCGGGTGGATCGAGCCGCGCGGTCGGTGGTCGTCGTGTCCGTTCCTGCTGCCTTGCAGGTTCAGCTTAAAGATGGAAAGCCTCATCAGCTTCGAGACGCCGCTGTGCAGGAAGGAGATGCGTCCCTGATCAAAGCTGTGTCGAACTTCGCCGGGGTGAACGTGTCTCATTTGGTCAAAATTGATGCCGATGGCGTGGCGAACCTGATCGATGGGCTTGGCGGCGTACAGGTGAACGTGGCCGAAGAGGTGGACGACCCAACGGCGGGCGACGTCTACCTATCTCCGGGGGAGCAGACGCTCGACGGCAAGGCCGCCCTCACGTTTTTACGCGCGTCGAACTTTTCGGGAGGCTTTCAGGTGCAGGCGGCCAATCAGCGCGAGCTGCTTGCGGCGCTGTCCCTCCGCCTGCTTGACGAGGGGTCGTTTTCCTTCTTGTCCACATTGGATAAGGTGGGGGGTTCTTTCGGCACCGACATGGGCGCGAAAGATGCGCTGGGCTTGGCCGATGCGCTGCGGGGCATGGACGCGTCTGCGGTGAAGGGTGCTCTCGTTCCCGGTTATGAGACGACACGCGATAACGTCTCTTATTACGTGGCCTCAACCGATGCATGGTCGTCTATGATGGAATTGGTGAAGCAGGGGAAAGACCCGGTGATCGAGAAGAAGATCGTTGCGGTCGATCCGGCCAGCTTCACCCTGACCGTCCGCAACGGCGGAGGCATTACCGGCGCGGCGGCCCAGATATCCCAAACGCTTGCAGGCATGGGGTTCAAGGTCGAGGAAACCGGCAATACCGATACTGCTGCTTACGCCGAAACGTTGGTCATCTACAAGGACAACGCGTTCGAGCCGGCCGCGCAAACCGTGGTCTCCGCTCTGGGCCTTGGCCGTACGGTTGCCGATGCGGGGTTCTATACGTTCGACACGGACGTGCTGCTGGTTCTGGGGAAGGATTGGAAGCCTTCTTCGTAGCGTCATGCGCCTCGTCGATGTTTCCTTCGCATTTCCCGGCTTCGGCCGTGCGCGCCAAGGCTCTGTGGTAGAATCGGCACCTGATAACACCCATTCAGACGAAGGAGCGATTCCTATGGTGGATAAGAACGACGTAGCGGCTGTGCTCGAGCTCATTCGCCCCAGCCTGCAGGCTGATGGCGGCGACGTGAAGCTCATCGACGTTGCCGAGGACGGCGTGGTCACGGTTGAGCTGCAGGGCGCGTGCAAGGGCTGCCCGATGTCTCAGATGACGCTCGCCAACGGCGTGGAGCGCATCCTGAAAGAGCGCGTCCCCGGCGTGACGAAGGTCGTGCCCGCGGCTGAATAGCCGTGAGCGTTCGGGATTGAAGGGAAGGCGGATATGGCGAACTGCTGGGAACTGCGCGGATGCGACGAGGAGATGATGTCGCGTTGTCCGCACAACATACCCGGAGAGCCTTGTCCTGCCGACTGCCGCTTTGCAGCTTGCGTGCGGTCTACGCATGAAGTGTGCCAGGATTTCAACGTACTGTTGAACCCGGAGCGCGACTACGATGCGGCCATCAAGGAGATATGCCGCTTCTGTACGCACTTTTTAACGCATGGGCCGAACATGGCCGATCGCAAAGAAGGCTGCGTGGCCCGGCAAGGCAACCCGAACCGGTTTCTGCTCTAGGCCTGTTCTTGGCTTCGCGCGTTACGGTTGCGTTAACGTGTTCGCATCGAGGCGCAGGAACGGGTATCGTACATGCTTGGATTCGAGCGCGGCCGCACGGCCATTCGTGCGGCCGCGCTCTGCATGCTGTCGGCGCGTTGCGGACAGCTATTCGAACGATCGCGATGAAAGGACGGCTCGATGACCGAACAGGCGCATGGCACGCTCAAAGTGAAGACCGGCTTTGCCGAGATGATGAAGGGCGGCGTCATCATGGACGTCGTCAACCCCGAGCAGGCGAAGATCGCCGAGGACGCGGGCGCCGTGGCCGTTATGGCCCTCGAGCGCGTCCCCGCCGACATCCGCGCGCACGGCGGCGTGGCGCGTATGAGCGATCCCACCATGATCGAGGGCATCGTGGAGGCCGTGTCCATCCCCGTTATGGCGAAGTGCCGCATCGGGCATTTCGTGGAGGCGCAGGTACTGCAGAGCCTGGGCGTGGACTTTATCGATGAGAGCGAGGTGCTCACGCCGGCCGACGACGAGTACCATGTGAACAAGTGGGATTTCGACGTGCCGTTCGTGTGCGGCGCGCGCAACCTGGGCGAGGCTTTGCGCCGTATCGCCGAAGGCGCGGCCATGATTCGTACGAAAGGCGAGCCGGGCACGGGCAACGTGGTGGAGGCCGTGCGTCACATGCGTACCGTGACTACCGACATCGCCCGTATCAAAGGTTTGCGTGACGAGCAGTTGTTTACGGCTGCAAAGGAGTTGCAAGCTCCCTACGAGCTGGTGAAGTGGGTGGCCGAGCACGGGTGTCTGCCCGTGGTGAACTTCTCGGCCGGCGGCATTGCCACGCCTGCTGACGCGGCGCTCATGATGCAGCTGGGCTGCGACGGCGTATTCGTGGGCAGCGGCATTTTCAAGTCGGGCGACCCGGCCAAGCGCGCTCGCGCCATCGTGGAGGCCACGACGAACTACGACGATCCCGACACTATCGCGCGCGTTTCGCGCAACCTGGGCGAGGCCATGGTGGGCATCGAGATCTCCGACATCCCCGACAACGAACTGATGGCGCAGCGCGGCTGGTAAAGACGAGCTGCGTGAACCTATGAGGCTTGGTCATGCAACCTATGAATAAAACTATCGGCGTCCTAGCGCTTCAGGGCGCGTTCCGCGAACATCGAGCTATGCTCGACGGGCTGGGAGCGGCTACGCGCCTCGTGCGCTGGCCGCACGAGCTCGACGGCTTGGACGGCTTGGTGCTGCCGGGCGGCGAGTCGACGGCCATCGCGAAGCTCTTGGCCATCCACGGCATGTACCAGCCTCTGCGCGATGCGTTCGCGCGGGGGATGGCCGTGTTCGGCACATGCGCCGGCGCTATCCTGATGGCGCGCGACATCGAAGGCGCGCGGCCCGATCAGGAGCCGCTCGCTCTTATGGACGTGCGGATCCGGCGCAACGCCTACGGCCGGCAGATCGACTCGTTCGAGACGGCGGTGCCGTGGGTCGGGATCGAGGGCGGCCCCGTGAAGGGAGTGTTCATCCGCGCGCCGAGGTTCGCCGATTGGGGGCCGAACGTGGAGGTCCTCAGTGCCGCCGATGACGGCGAGCCGCTCGCCGTGCGCGAAGGGCGCGCGCTCGCCGTGGCGTTTCATCCCGAGTTGACCGACGATGCGCGCGTGCATGCGTTCTTCCTTGACCGCGTGGTGGGCGAGGAACGCGCCTCTTGCTGATGTGAAGCCCGTCCGGCGTGGGCGCCGTTCGGCGTTCGCGTCGGCGGGCTTCTGCTACAATGAGGACAAAAGAAGGCGGGCGAACGAGCGAAGGAGCGTGAACCGATGAATCGAAGCGCAATCTGCCCTGCATGCGGCGCGAACGATCTGGACGTATGTCGCTACGATGCCATGATGGTTCTGCGAACGGACCTGGCCTTGTTCACGCTGCGCTGCCCGCACTGCGACACCTCGGTTTCCATTGTGCACCCCATTCCGTCTCAGCTGCGCGACGAGGTTCGCTTCGCCGCCATCGAGGTGGGGGCTGGTATGGGCCAGGAGTAGGCTCTGCGCCTCGCTTCCGAAGGCAATCGTCCCGCCTCGGTTTTTTGCGAAAGGAACTTCATGCTCAACAACATCTACCAAAGCCTTGACCCGGTTGCGTTCGCTATCGGGCCGTTTGCGGTGCGCTGGTACGGTATCGCCTACGTGCTCGGATTCGTGTGCGCGGCGCTTGTGGTGTGGCGTGTAGCGCGCCGATGGCGCGTGCGCGTGGACGTGGATTCCTTGCTTACCATCATGTTCTGCGTAATCGTTGGCGTGATCCTTGGAGGGCGCTTGGGCTACGTCTTGTTTTACGGCGATGGCTACTACCTGGCTCATCCTGTCGAGATCCTTGCGTTCAACCGTGGCGGCATGAGCTTTCACGGCGGCCTGATCGGCGCGCTTCTTTCGGGTATCGTGGCGGCTAAACTGACGAACATCCCGTATCTGACGCTGGCCGATCTGGGCTGCATCGGCGCTCCGCTCGGCTTGCTGTTCGGTCGCTGCGCGAACTTCGTGAACGGCGAGCTGTGGGGCGCGCCCACCGATGCCGCGTGGGGCGTGGTGTTCGGCGGGGCCGCTGGAGCGATGCCGCGCCATCCCTCTCAGCTGTACGAGGCGTTTTTGGAGGGGATCGTCATTTTCGCGGTGCTCTACCTGCTCTCGCGAATGCGTCCGGCTCGTCCGCGCGGTACTTTTCTGGGCTTGTTCCTGATCATGTACGGATGCTTCCGCTTTCTGGTTGAGTTCGTGCGCGAGCCGGACGTGCAACTAGGCTACTTGTGGGGCGGGTGGCTTACCATGGGGCAGCTTTTGAGCGTTCCGTTGATCCTGGTAGGTGTGGGCGTGTTGGTTTATGCGATTGTCGTGAAAAAGCCCCAGCAGGGTCTTCCTGAAATGCAACAAAGTGAGTAACATTTAAAGAGGCAAGGGGCACGGTGCTTGGCAAGCGAGGCGTTTCGGCGACGTTACGGTTCGGCTGCAAGCATCGCGGTGCGTTCACTGCGCATCGGCCCTGCGCTATCATTAAAAGAAGCAGGTAGACCTGTACGCGAAGCTAAAGGGGGCCCGAATATGGATCTCAAGTTTTACAAGTGCATGCACTGCGGCAACATCGCCGTGAAGCCGTTCGATGCTGGCGTTCCGCTGGTTTGCTGTGGCGAGAAGATGACCGAGCTCACCGCCAACACCACCGACGCCGCGCTCGAGAAGCACGTTCCCGTCGTGAGCGTCGATGGCGCGAGCGTCCACGTCGAGGTGGGCAGCACGCTGCATCCCATGACGCCGGAGCACTACATCACCTTCATCTGCCTGGTTACGAAGAACGGTTACCAGATGCGCGAGCTCACCCCCGAGGATGCTCCCGTTGCCGATTTCGTCGTGGCTGAGGGCGACGAAGCTCTCAAGGTGTACGAGTACTGCAACCTGCACGGCCTGTGGGTCGCCGAGGTGTAAAGACGTTTTGCGATTGTTTCGAGAGCGCCCGTTCCGTGCAAGCGGAGCGGGCGCTTTGCGCTATCATGAAGGAAAACGACGTACGACGGGGAGGCTATGGCTAGGCGAACGAAAATCGTGTGCACGTTGGGACCGGCGGTTGACGACGAAGCCGCGCTGCGCGACCTCATTGCGGCGGGCATGGACGTGGCGCGCTTCAATTTCTCGCATGGCTCGCATATCGAGCACGCTGCGCGCATGGAGCGCTTGCGCGCGGTATGCAACGAGGTTGATTCCCCGTGCGCGGTGCTGCTGGACACGCGAGGACCCGAGATTCGCACGGGCCGCTTGGCGGGCGGCGTGCCGGTGCAGCTTGCCTCGGGAAACCGGATCGTACTGACTGAAGCCCAGATGGAGGGTACGGCGCAGCGGGTTTCGCATACGTGTCCGGGTTTGGCGGACGTGGTTGCGCCGGGTACTTCCGTGCTGATCGACGACGGGCTTATCGAGTTGCGCGTGGATGCAACGGAGGGCTCCGACATTCTGTGCACGGTTCTTAACGCAGGCATGTTGGGAGAGCGCAAGTCCGTGAACCTTCCGGGCACTTCGGTTCCGCTCCCGGTCATGACCGATCAAGATCGCGATGATTTGCTGTTCGGCGTTCGCCAGGAAGTCGATTTCGTTGCGGCCTCTTTCGTAAGGGACGCGCGCGGGGTTTGCGAGATCCGCGATTTCCTGGACCAGCACGGCGGGGCGGGCATCATGCTGATCGCGAAGATCGAGTGTTCGGAGGCCGTGGAGAACATCGAGGAAATACTCGAGGCTGCTGACGGCATCATGATTGCACGCGGAGACTTGGGCGTGGAGGTTCCCGCGTACCGCGTGCCGCATATTCAGAAGGAAATCATCCGCGCGTGCAACCGCGCATCGAAACCGGCTATCACGGCTACGCAGATGTTGGATTCCATGATCCGCAATCCTCGGCCTACGCGTGCCGAGGTGGGGGATGTCGCGAACGCCATCTACGACGGTACCGACGCGGTCATGCTGTCGGGCGAAACGGCGTCGGGAAGCTATCCGGTAGCTGCGGTGCGCATGATGGCGCGCATCGCTGAAGCCAGTGAACCGTACCTGTTCGAAGAGCGCGCGCCCGATCGGCGGCGCGTCCATGCGCGCGTCGCGTTGGCAGTGGGCATGGCGGCCGTGCAGACGGCCGAGAACGTGGGCGCTTCGTGCATCGTTGCTCCCACCATGTCGGGGCGTACGGCGCGCCTGGTGTCGAACTTGCGTCCGCGCGTGCCCATCTACGCGGTTACGCCGTTTCCGCGCGTCATGCGTCAGCAGCAGTTGAACTGGGGCGTCGTTCCTATGATCGGCGACGTGCAAGGCGATATGCGCTGCGTTATCGACCATGCGCATGCCACTGTGCTGCAGCGCGGTTTGGTGAACCCGGGGCAGCTGGCCGTGTTCACGGCAGGCGATCCTTTGACCAGCCCGGCGGCGGGTACGGACGCGCGGGGAGTCGAAACGGTAGCCGCCACCAACGTGATGTACGTCGTGCGAATTCGCACTGACGAAGAGCAGCCAGGCGTTGGCGCGCTGTCGCCAACGCATGAACGATAGGAGAGGCTATGGGTTTTTTCGACGAAGCTCAAGAGATGCTCGATCGGGGCGTCTCGGCTGCGAAGGGCGCCGTTTCCGGTGTCGCCGTGGAGCAGCAGCAGTTCGCGAAATCGTTCGTGCGCCTGTGCGCCGACGGGTGGGCGCAGGGGTGGCACGAGAGCAACGGCGGCAACCTGTCGTATCGCATGAAACCTGAGGAAGTGGCTTCATGTCGGTCGTTTTTCTACGACAACCCCAGCTCATGGGTGCCGCTCGGTCTTCGCGCGGAGAATTTGAGCGGCGAGTTCTTCATGGTTACGGGAGCGGGCCGCATCATGCGCAACGTCGCGCTCGACGCAGACGGCAACGCCGGTATCGTGGAGATCGCTCCCGCAGGCGACGCGTGGCGCATCGTATGGGGGTTCAAGGACGGCGGCCGCCCCACCAGCGAGCTCGCCAGCCATTGTGCCGTTCACGCAGTGCGCAAGGAGGTTTCCTCGGGGGTGGATCGCGTGCTCTACCATGCCCATCCGACCCAGGTCATAGCCTTGACGAACGTGTTGCCGCTTGATGCGCGCACGTTCACGCGCACGTTGTGGAAGGCCATGCTCGAGAGCATGGTGGCGTTCCCGGCCGGCGTCGGCGTGGTACCGTGGATGGTTCCGGGCGGTCCCGCCATTGCGGACGCCACGGCTGCGGCGATGCGCGAGCATGGCGTATGCGTATGGGCGCACCACGGGCTGTTCTGCGCGGCGCCCGGCTTCGATGCGGCGTTCGGCGTGGTGCAAACCATGGAGAAGGCTGCCGGGGTGTACGCACAGGCGCGCGCGATGAACGGCGGTAGCGACCAGTTCCTGAATTCGATCCCCGACGAGGGCCTGCGCGGCATTGCGGCTGCATACGGATTGCATGCGAACGAGGCGTACCTGTAAGGTCCGGCGCTGGTCGCTTTCGGCTTTCGGAGCTTTCGGAGGGCCGCCGCCGTATCGTGAAGTTATTCCGCAAAGAAGTGGTATTCGGACTGCTGGTGTGCTATAGTGCAAAGGCTTGTCTTCACCTTGGTCGGAAACCAAGGTCAGTAAAGGAGAACCAGAACCATGAAACAGGGAATTCATCCGGAGTACGTGGAATGCACCGTCAAGTGCAGCTGCGGCAACACGTTCACGACGCGCTCCACGAAGTCTGAGCTGAAGGTCGACATCTGCAACGTCTGCCATCCGTTCTACACCGGCCAGCAGCGCTTCGTCGACACCGGTGGACGCGTCCAGCGCTTCGCTGACAAGTTCGGCGCTGCCGCCAAGGACAGCGTTGCCGAGCGCGAGGCAGCCAGGAAGGCTGCGCGTGCCGCCGCCGTCGCCGAGGCCGAGGCCAAGAAGAAGGCCGAGCGCGAGGCGAAGGCTGCCGAGAAGGCCAAGCGTGCCGAGGAGTTTGCGAAGAAGTCCGAGGCCGAGGCCAAGAAGGCCGCCGAGGCCGAGGCTGCCGCCGCTGAGGCTGCTCCGGCTGAGGCTGCCGCTGAGGAAGCTGCCGCCGTCGACGCTCTCGTCGAGGAGGCGCCGGCCGCTGAATAGCGTGTCGAACGCATAACGCGAAACGCGCACGGCAAGGGCCGCATCGGAAACGATGCGGCCCTTGTGCATGTAGGAGTGTTCCGTACGGCCTACATGCGGCTTGCGTGCAGGCCGTGCTGCTTCATCGATTGGCTCGGCGTGCCTCGATGAACTCCTCGCCCCGAAGAAGTTCCACTTCCAGGAGGTCTCCTTCCTTCCAGCCTGCTTCGCCGATAGGGGATACGCGTTGCGCGTTCGACGTCATGCAAGCGGCCAGCTCGCCGGCTTTGAAGTTGAGGAAGCGGGCCGTGTAGCCCTCGTCGTCGCGTTCTACCTGTACACGCGCGATGTTTGCCATCTTGGGGATGCTCGACTTTGCCGCAACGGCACGCGCTTGCACCGTGGGGCGACGATGCAGGGGGATGTCCAGCATGCGCGCGATCACGGCTTGCAGGCACCATTCGGATCCGAAGTAGGCCGCCATAGTCGGCCCGGGCAGGTTGATGACCGGCTTTTCGTCCACGACGGCCATCATGAGCGGGCGTCCCGGAACGGCAGCGATATAGTGATGCACCACGCGTCCCCGCCGCTTGATCAGGCGGGCGTTGAAATCTTCCTCGCCAAGCGCGGAACCGCCGTTGATCACCACCAGGTCGGCGGTCGAGAGCGCTTCCTCGAACGCCCGCTCAAGGTCGGCGGGATCGTCGTGCACGAGGGGAAACAGCATGGGTTCCGCTCCGTACTCGATCAGCAGGTGCTTGCACATGAGGCTGTTCGCGTCGACGTTCTGCCCGCGGTGCGGCTTGATGCCGGCGGGCACGAGCTCGCTGCCCGTGGGAATGAAGGCGACGCGCGGCTTGGCGCGCACGGGCACCATGGCAACGCCTCCCATGGCAAGCGCGGCCAAGTCGGTGGGGCGGACGATGGTCCCTGCATTCATGAGCGGATCTCCTGCGCGCAGCGTCGACCCTGCAGGTCGTACGCCCGAGCCGGGCGTGACGGACACGTCCTTGTCAAGCGCCACCGAGCCGTCTTCCCGGATGGCCGCTTTCTCGATCATCACCACGGCGTCGAACTCGTCGGGGAAGTCGTCGCCGGTATCAGCGCGCGTGTAATCGACGCCGAGTTTCCAGCTGCTCGTGTCGGGCAGTCCGTTCGCGAACGCGCTGGCCTTCACCGCGATGCCGTCGAACGAGGACGCGCGCACCACCGGCAGGGTGTTCGCGGACGTCAGGTCGCGCGCCAGCACGCGGCCTACCGCATGGTCGAGCGTTACGTATTCGGTGCGCCGCACCGGCTCCCATGCGGCGAAGAAATCGTCCAGAGCCTCTTCCTTCGAGGGGAATCCATCGAGTATCTTTTCTCCCATGCGCCTCTCCTTGTCCGGTTTCCCTTGTGCGTCAGGAGAGCCCGGCGTACCGGGCTCTCCTGCGGTTCTTCTATACGAGCGCGGCTGCTATGCCTTAGGCTGCGCGTGCGCTGCGATCTGGTCGAACTCGGCCTTGCTCAAATCGTAGCCGTAAAACGTCTTGAAGTAGCCCGACACTGTTTCGTACAGATCATTGTCGTACTTGTCAGGATAGAGCAGGCGGGGCAGCCATTGCATGCCCAGCACCTGGTTGACCGTGGGCGGGTTGTTCAACCAGTTCCACGGGGATCCGGGCACTTCGTAGTACATGCCGTTCTTGACGGCGGTCAGTTCTGCGAACGCGGCGTCGGAGCCTACGGAGTCGTAGATGCTTCCTCCTGCGAACAGGATGACCTGCGGGTCCCAAAGAGCCAGCTGCTCCATGCTGATCTCGACGCCCGCACCGCTGCCGGACACTTTGCCCAAATCGGCTACGTTGTTGGCAACCAGGTCGACCACCTGGCCTTGATAGGAGTTCTTTGCGATGGTGTTCGTTCCCTTGTCGCCTAGAAGATAAGCGACGTTGACGCGGTCTGATTCGGGAATGGTGCTCATGACGGACACGGTTTCGTCGTAAGCCGCCTTGCAATAGTCGGACAGCTTCTTGCCGCGATCCTGCATACCCAAAAGGTCGCCGAGCGTTTCATACGCTTTTCCGTAGTCGCTCATCTTGGTTTCGATGACCACCACGGGGATGCCCAGCTGCTGCTGCAGCGTGTCCAGATCCTCTTTCATCCCGTCTTTGATCTCGCCGGTGTCGATGAGGATCTGGGCGCCCGAGGCCGCTACCGCTTCCTTGTTGAGGTCGCCCTTGGCGCCGAACGCCGCTCCCGTTACGGGCAGATTCGCGTAGTCCGCCCCCAGATACTTCGCCTGATCCGCGGTAAGCTCGGTCGAGATCGACACCAGTTTGTCGGGAGCCATCGTGAGTAGCACCTGGGTGGCGGTGTGGCCGGCCGGCGCAATGCGGTCGATGTGCGCCGGCACCTCGACCGTGCGTCCCGCTGAATCGGTGAACGTGCGGGTCTCGCTTTGCGCGGGCTGATCCTGCTTCGCGCCTTCGTCCGCGCTCGGCGCTTGCTGGGCGCACCCGCTTGCGACGAACGCCAAGCCAAGGCATAGCACGCATGCGATCAGCAAGCGCGCGGTCCAAGGCGCTTTCCTCGTTTTCGTAGTCCCTCCCATGGGAGCCTTCCTTTCCGTTGCTTCTTGAGCCTACCGTTCTATCTCGCGTACCGGCACGCAGACGCGCACCTTGTCGCCGTATAGGGAGTTGACCTCCACGTCCACGTGGTAGATGGCGCTTACCAGCTCCTTCGTGATGACCTCTTTGGGGTCGCCGAAGGCGTGCACGCGGCCCTCGTTGATGACGAGGGTGCGGTCGGAGTAGAGAAAAGCCTGGTCAGGCTGATGGGTTGATTGCACGATGCTCATGCCTTCGCGAGCGAGTTGACGCACGGTGGACAGTACGCGCACGGTGTTTCCGTAGTCCAGCGCGCTGGTGGGTTCGTCCATGACGATGGTGCGCGCATTCTGCGCGATGGCGCGCGCGATAAGGACCAGCTGTTTTTCGCCTCCGGATATCTGCGTGTAGGGGCGGTGTCCCAAATGGGCTACGCCCACGCGCTCAAGCGCTTCCCAGGCGCGGTCCGTATGCTGGCGTTTCGGCGTTCCGAACAGCCCGACGTCGCCCCCGGCGCTCATGAGCACCACGTCGAGCACATCGTAATCGTACGTGGAGGAGTGCGACTGCGGGATGTAGGCCACCTCGCGCGCTCGTTCGCGAATGGGAAGGTCGCGCAGGTTCTTTCCATTCACGGTGATCTCGCCCGTCCAGGCGGAGTTCAGGCACAGGATGCAACGAAACAGCGTGGACTTTCCTACGCCGTTGGGCCCCAGCACGTTCACCAGCGTATTGTCGGGAATGGAGAAGCTGACGTTGTGCAGCACCTCGTGGCTTCCGTAGGAAAAGCTCAGGTTTTTGACGTCGATGCTCATAGCTTCTGCTTCTTCCGGGTGATGAGA
>ENA-OQNO01000817-OQNO01000817.1-human-gut-metagenome-genome-assembly--contig:-NODE-817-length-24837-cov-4.294011_pt1 | contig 24837 bp, 19 predicted proteins | sample MGYA00242629_ERZ504880 | MGnify/ENA primary metagenome ERZ504880 (study PRJEB26092, sample SAMD00036377) | human gut metagenome | host: Homo sapiens | study: EMG produced TPA metagenomics assembly of... | reverse complement strand
TACGAGATAGCAGAACACCGTGCCGAACACGAACAGGGCAACAGCAGCAGCAAACGTCGGGATGAACCACTTACGCTCGTTCGGCTTGAGAGCCGGAAGGAAAAACGCAAGGATCTGCCACAAGATAACGGGCGAACAAGCCACCACTGACGCCCATATGGATATCTTGAAACGCGTGGCGAAGCCTTCGAACGGGTCAAGAGCAACCGTCGCCGCAAAACCAGACGCATCCTGAGGAATATAGTGCACGATGGGTTGCAGCAGGAACTGGCCCATCATCGGCGTGGCCATGTAGAACACCACAACCGCAATAGCAAGGCAGGCGATGATGCGCACGAGGCGCATGCGGAGTTCGCCCAGGTGATCGAAGAGGGGCATTCGCGCCGGTCCGACTGGCATGGCTTATTCCCCCTTCTCGTTCTTCGCAGGAGCAGCCTTGGCGGTAGCCTCGGCAGCCTTCTTGTTGGCAGCACGCGTCGCGGCCGCCTTCTTCGCAGCCGCCGAACGAGCCGCAGCCTTCTCGGCATCGGTCTTAGCGGCAGGTTTGGCAGCGGGCTTCGTGGCGGGCTTTGCAGCGCTCGTCGCCGGCTTCGCGGCGCTCTTCGAGGCCGCGGCGGGCTTCGCAGATGCCGATTTCGCCTTGGCGGCCGCAGCAGGAGCGTTCACGGATGCGGGCTTCTTCGCAGCCGCGGCGGTCGTCGCGGGCTTCGCGGCGGTCACGGGCTTCTTCGCGGCGGGCTTGGTGCCGTAGAGCTCGTCGGGCGACGGCTTCGACTTCGCGGTGGCCGCGGGAGCCGGTGCGGCCGGCTTTTCCTCAGCCGGCTTCGCGAACGAGCCGTCGGGCTTGGCAACCGGCTTCGCGGTCGCCGCCGTCGTGGCAGCAGCAGCCGTAGCGGTTGCAGCCGCCTCTCCACCTTCAGCCTTTTCGGCCTTCGCGGCCTCGGCAGCCTTCTTGGCGGCGCGCTCCTTGTCGTACTTCGCCTTGCGCTCGGAGAAGCTCTCGGTCTTCTCCTCCTTGTCGTCCTTGCCGATCTCGCCGACCTTCGACAGCGCTTCAAGCGGGTTCTTGAACGGCTCGTCGGACGTGGGGTCGTAGACCTCCGTCTTGATAACCTTGTTCATTTCTTCCTGAGCGCTTCGGAACTTATTGATGGCCTTCCCCAGCGTTTTCGCCATAGCAGGCAGCTTGTCGGGCCCAAAAATGAGGAACCCGAACAGCAGAATGAGGAATAGCTCGAATCCACCTATACCAAACAAAGCAAACCCCTTTGTGCGGTTACTCTTCTCTCGTCACCGCGCCCCGTGCGCGGCAACGATTTATAGTATCACAAACCCGCCGTGTCGGCCCGAACGAGATAGCTCTACAGAAAAAGCATGACGCAACGGGCGCGAGGCACGCGGGAAAGACGGTATCGTTAGGAGCCGTTTCCGAGGAACGCGAGCGCCACCGTAGGGATGCCGAGGGCCAACACGAGGATGACGCACACGACCACGGTGAAGATTTTCTTGGTGCGCTCGGCGGCTTCGCGGCGCTCCTTCTCCAGACGCTCGCGCTCCTGAGCTTCACGGACGCGTTCGCTCTTCTGTTTTGCCGTCAGTTTCTGATTCGTTGCCATAGATTACAACCTCAACTTGCCACGGATTTCGATGACGCGGGCGATGTTCTTCGCCACTTCCACGCCCACGTTCCACTTATTCTTCTCGTACAGGGTGGTGCCGCCCACCATCGTCATGAGAATGTCGGCGCCGCTGCAGGTGTTCACCACGGCCGACACCGGGTCGGTGGTGGGCGTCTGGTGCGAGCCGGACAGGTCGATGGCGATGATGTCGGCCAGCTTGCCCACATCGAGCGAGCCAATCTTGTCGTCGAGCTTGAGCGCGCGAGCGCCGCCGATGGTGGCCATCTCCAGCATGGTGGCCGAGTCCAGGAACTCGCCCACGTTCACGGCGCGCTGCACGAGCATGCCGATGCGCATCTCGGTGAGCATGTCAGTGGAGTCGGTTGCAGCGGGCGAATCGGTGCCCATACCCAGGCGCAAACCGGCGCGCATGAACTCGTTGAGCGGCGCGACGCCCATGCCCAGCTGCGCGTTGCAGCGCGGGCAGACGGCCACGGCCACGTCGTATTCCTTGAGCTTCTGCACGTCCTTGTCGTCCACGTGCACGCAGTGGATAGCCAGCACGTTGTCGGACTCGAACGCGCCCCAGTTCAGCGCGTAGCGCACCGGCGTCGTGCCGGTGGGCAGCCACGGCGGAATTTCCACGTAACCGCGCTTTTGGTCCATCGTGTGCACCGAGAACGGCGACGAGCCGTACTTGATGAAGTTGTACTCTTCGCGATTGCCCGCCATGTGCATGGCGACGGGCACGTTCTCGCGGCGTGCGAACTCGGATACTTTGCCGAACACCGACGGGTGGCACACGTACATGGCGGCAGGAGCGACGCCGATGGTGATGCGGTCGCCGTCAACCTCTTCGCGCCAGTGCATGATGTCGTTTTCGGCGATGCGCATGGCGTAGTCGACACGGCGCTTGTCCATGGCGCCCACCTCGCGGTAGATGACGCTGCGCATGCCCAACTTCTGCGTTGCCGTGCAGGCCGCGCCGGTGGTGGTGATGTCGGCGACGCACGTGATGCCGCTCGATAGCGCCTCGAGGCCGCCCAGGATGGCGGAGTCGTACCAGTCGCCCACGTCCATCTTGGCGCTCTTATCAAGCATGGAGGTGATACACGTGGTGTAGGGCACGTCGTGCACGATGCCACGCATGACGGAGTTCTCGAGGTGCGTGTGCAAATCGATGAGACCCGGCATGATTGCCGCCTGGCCGTAGTCGATCGCCTCTTCGTCGGGATAGCGCAGCTTGAGCATCTCGGCCGTGCCGATATCGCGGATGACTCCGTCGCGGACCAGCACCGCGCCGTTCTGGAACGGCTCGGACGTGATGGGAAGAATGTACTGTGCGCACAAGAGCATGTCTGTCCCGCCTAATCTCCCGAATAATCGTGTGATGCGTATGATAGCATTCCCCGTCCCCTCTGCGACAAACCCACACAGGCGAATCGGTGCAAGGTCGGACGGATGGAAGGGGCGCACGTGGCGCCCCTAGCTTTAGGCTTCTTGGGTGAGGAGGGGGGTGAGGGGGGCGGGGGCGAGCAGGGTGATGCTGCGGGTGGCGCGGGAGATGGTGGTGTACAGGCGGCGGCGCGTGAGGGCGTTGTCGGGGAACACGCGCTCGCTCGCGTCGGGCACGATGACGTGGTCGAACTCGAGCCCCTTCGCCAGCTTGAGGGGAACCAGCACCACGCCGCACTGCGGCAGCGTCGCATTCGCGTCGATGAGCTGCGGGGCGCTGTCGCCCAGCTGCTCGAGCTTCTTTTGCAACTGCTTCGCCGCATGCTTCTGCGGCACCACCACGGCGGTCAGGCCGTCGTCGTCGGACGCTTCGGCGATGACGCGGCGCAGCTCGCGATCGTACTCCTGCTCGTCGGCGCACGCGAGGATGACGGGAGCCGTTTCCTCGCGCTGGATGGACGAGATGCGCACGCGCTCGGCGTGGTCGAGCAGGCGCGCGAACAGGGAGGTGATTTCGGGCGTCGAACGGTAGCTGGTCATGAGGCGGCATTCCTCAAGCGGGCCGCGCACGCGCTCGAACAGCGCGCGGATCTCGGCGAACGTCGCCGTGCCCGGATTGATAGCCTGGTTCTCGTCGCCCAGCAGCAGGAAGTGCGCACGCTTGAAATAGCGCGCCAGCACGGCAAGCTGCGCCACCGTGTAGTCCTGCACCTCGTCGATCATCACGTACTTCGCGTCCGGGTTGCCGAGGCCCGTGAGCGCCATTTTGAGGTAAAGCCATTCCACGGCAGTCAGGTTCTCCACGCCCAGCAGGCGCATGCCGATGCGGTCGATGCGCAGCCAGTCGTCGCGGCGCACGGCCTCGAGCGCGCCCGCGTAACGCGCGTCCACGAACTGCTGCGCCACGGCTCGCACCTCGTCTTCGTCGTGCGGGTTGAACGTCTCGCGGAACAGCTCCACCTGCTCGTCGGGACTGAGCAGCGAGATTTCGTCGAGCACCTTCTCCGACGTGGCCAGCTGCTTCAAGCGGCTCATCACGCGCTGCTCGAGTTCTTCACGCATGAGCGTGACGAGGTGCGGGCCGGCGGGAATGTTCCTGAACTTCCCCGCCACCTGCAAGATCTGTCCCACCGTGATGAAACGCTCGCCTTCGCAGTGGATGTCCTTGAAGTCGTGGTCGTCGAACGTGAACGTGGCGCAGGCTTCGTCGATGCGCTCGAGCGTGTCGAGCGACGCGGGCGCCTGACCGCCGGTGCGCTCGGGCGGCATGACGCCTTGCAGGAACTCATCCCAGGTGAGCAGCTGGGGGTTGCGCTCGCCCAGGTCGGGCAGCACGTTGTCCACGTAGCGCTGGAACACGGGGTTCGGCGTGATGAGGAACACCTGGCTGGGATCGAGTTCGTCGCGCTGCTGATAGAACAGATATGCGATACGCTGCATGAGCACGGAGGTTTTGCCGCTGCCCGCGATGCCGTTCACCAGCAGGGACGGCACGTCCTCGTGGCGGATGACGAGGTTCTGCTCCTTCTGGATGGTGGCGGTGATGGCCTGCATCTGCGCCGTGCGGCGCTTCGACAGCGAGGCCAGCAGCATGGTGTCCTGGATGGCCACGCTCGTGTCGAAGTAGGCGTTCAGCGTGTCGGCTTCGATGTCGAACTGGCGGCGCAGCTTGAGGTCGACGTTGATGGTGCGGCCGTTCGCCACGTACGACGTGGGGCCGTTTTCCTGGTTGTAGTACACCTCGGCAACCGGCGAGCGCCAGTCCACCACGAGGCGACGGTAGTTCTCGTCGGATATGCCGGCGGTGCCGATGTAGAGGTCCTTCGGCTCCTGCCCGGGTTTGAGCTGCAGCGTCACCTTCGCGAAGTAGGGCTGCTTGAGCAGCACCTGGATACTGGTCAGCTTTTCGGCGTCGACGGTTTGCGCCAGGTTGTACGCGTCGATGACGCGGTTCACCGTGGCGAAATCGGCGTAGGTTTCCATGGCGTCGGCGTAACTGGCCAGGTTCACCGACAACTCATCCACCATGGCAAGCTTGTCGGCAGCGGCGTCTTTGCTGTTCTTGTCCATCTTCACCACCAAATTGGCGCCCATGGATTGCAGCGTGGCGTACGTCTGGGATAGATGACGCTGCTCGGCATGGAATACAGGATCTGCCGTCTGCGCGTCGTCGATGTGCGTGATGTCGTTGTGCAAGAGTGCTCCTTGATCGAATGTGCAAGGGGAGATTATACGGGTCTGTGCGCATGTTTCCCAGTGACTTCACGCTTCTTGCTGAAACCGTAACGTCAGCTCGAACGCCAGCAACAAAGCCTCCCAAGGTTTTTAGGGCGCAAATGGATAGCTGTGACAAAGTTGCCTACATAAAACTTTAAGTTCTAGAAATGGACAGGGCTCTGATCTGCATCGATGGAAAAGACCTTACTTGAAACTAACTGCGGAATCCGCTTTTGCACACGAATCAGGCGAAAAAATTGTCACAGATACCGTTTTGCGCCCATTTTTTGACAAGCGGAGCAACCACGAGAAGCCCGGGAAAGCCGCACGTTGAGAATGCATGCGGTTGATGGGGTTCGCGGCGTAAGATAAGGGGTTTGCGCTATCATAGGGCATTACGTTAACGAGCGTTATCCCCGTCCCCGACCACAACGGAGCACCCTCTGTGAGCATCGATACCGCCACCGGCAAGGAAGCGCCCGCGGACATCTCGTCCGCGCGCGTAAAAGACATCTTCTCCGCCATCGCTAAAAAATACGAGCGCTTCAACGCCGTTTCAAGCTTCGGCGCTTACAAGGCATGGCTGTCCGGCATGATGCGGCAAGCCCCCATCGACGCAGAGGCGGACGTGCTCGACATCGCAGGCGGCACGGGCGACGTGACGTTCACCGTGGCGCGAGCGAAGCGTCCGCGACACATCCAATGCACCGACCTGGTGAACGAGATGCTCGACGTGGCGCGCATGCACTACGCCGACGGCAAAGCCGATGGCGTGCCCGTCGACTTCGAAGTGGTGGACGCGCAGAACATCCCGTACGCCGACGCAAGCTACGATGCGATCACCATGGCGTACGGCATCCGCAACATGCCCGAGCGCGACCGTGCGCTTTCCGAAATGTTCCGCGTGCTGAAGCCCGGTGGGTCGCTCGTGTGCCTGGAGTTCTCCACGCCGCCGCACGCGGTATGGCGCGCCCTGTACAATTTCTACTTGAAGCACCTGATACCCTTCTGGGGAGGCCTCATCACCGGCGACCGCGCGGGCTTCGTGTACCTGTCGCGCTCCATCAAGGCGTTCCCCGACCAGCAAGGATTGGCCTACCTGCTGACACGCGCCGGATTCCCCGACGTGACCTGGCAGTACTCCACCGGCGGCATCGCCGCTGTCCACGTGGCGAAAAAACCGGAGGCGTAAGGGAGCCGCGCCGATTCGCGCTACGAACCTTGCCGCCACTCCCGCGCAAGACCGCACCGCGTCGAAGCACGGCGCCAAAAAGCGGTCGGTTCGGGGAGATGCCTATCGATAGCCAGCGCCACCTTATCCGACAATCTCGGCGACGGACTTGATATCGGCTATACGGAACAGGCGCTGCGTGGCGCCCTTGGCACCGAAGGGAGCGGGGCACTCGATGAGCACCCACTCGTCGTCGGAGTCGACAACGATGCCACGGCCCTCTGTCGACGGGGAATTATCGGCGAAGATGCGTCCCGGCAGCCACAAGGTGAACGCGCACGCACGACCGTGCATCTTGCGCAGCTGCCCGGCCACGAACGCTGCGTTTCCCTTCTGCTCGCGATCAAAACGATCGGAAAAGCGCTCCTCCGAGGCCGAATCCTTTTTCGGCAGCCGACTGAGCACGAAGCCAAGCTGCACGATGACAATGACCAGCAACAGCTCGATCATGAGGCCGCCTCCTCGTCGTCGCTAGGCCACGCGAGCACGCTGTCGATCAGATCGCTGTCGATAAGGCGCACTGCCGTCTCTCTCTTCGACCAGGGAGCATCAAGCCCGAGCGTATGCTCAACACGAAGCCATTCATCGCCGACGTTCAGCACGCGCGCCTTTTCCGGCATCGAAGCCGATTTGACGAGCAACATCGCGTCATCGGCGAACCGGTAGCAGATACGGCACCGCCTGCCTTCGAGGCGCTTAAGGACATGCAGATCACGCCGCTCCCCCGTGACGCAATCAGGATCGGCCACCACGACTTCCACGTCGTCGGCCACAAGGTCGTCTAAGCTCACGCCGTACAGGCGCGCAAGCTCGCTGGCTTTATCGAGCGCCGGCGCGCCCTGGTCGCATTCCCAATTCGAAACGGTCTGGCGCGTCACGCCCAGCGCGGATGCCACCTGCTGTTGGCTCATCCCGCGCTTCTTCCGCAGCTTCATCAGCTTATCTCCTACCATGCCATTTCCTTCCGCAGCGACTTCATCTCAATCATTCTCGCCGATCAGAAGCGCGGATTGAAGCAAATGTTCCCGACATTTCGGCAAATTCGTTTGGCGGGAGGAGCCGTGCGGCACAAGGAGACACAAAGGAGCTCGCGCATGCACGATTCCTCCCCCAATGTTGCGCTCGAAGGACTTGCCGAGAGGCAACCTTCGACGCGATCGTGCGTTTCTCCTGGTCGCAAGTTATCCGCTGTCGACAGAAAGGCTTCGGCATGCACTCGAACGCAACATTGGGGGAAGAATCGTGCATGCGAATGAGACGAAGGGGTCAATGACTCATTTTCTGGCCTGCGGCCGAAAATGAGTCATTGACCCCGTCCCTTCGTCTCATTCGACGCGCATCATGCGGTAGCCTACGCCGACGTGGGTTTGGATGTAGAGAGGGTTGGCGGGATCGGGCTCGATCTTCTTGCGCAGGGTTGCCATGAACACGCGCAGCGACGAGCGGTCGGACGCCAAAGCGCTCCCCCACACCTCCTTCAACAGGTAATTGTGCGTGAGCACCTTGCCCGTGTTGCGCGCCAACAGGCACAGCAGCTTGTATTCGAACGGCGTGAGGTGCACCTCCTGGCCATCGCGCTTCACGCAAGCCGACGCGTAATCGATCGACAAGCCCCCATTGCAGTACACCGCCTCTTCGGCATCGCCCTGCATAGCGCGCTCGCGATCAAGGCGCCGCAACGCAACGCGCACGCGGGCAAGCAGCTCGTCAACCGAAAAAGGCTTCACCAGATAATCGTCGGCCCCGGCATCGAGAGCCTCCACCTTGTCGGCGTCCTCCAAACGCGCCGACAGCACGATCACCGGCAGCGACGACCATCCTCGCAAGGTGCGAATAACGTCGACCCCATCGCCATCAGGAAGACCCAGGTCAAGAATCGCCAGATCAGGAGGCTGCGATGACAACTCCAGCAACGCCTGGGCAACCGTGCGGGCCTCCTTGTGCACATACCCGTGCAGCTCGAGCGTCGTCGTCACCAAACGACGCACCGCAGCGTCGTCCTCCACTACTAAAATCCGGTACTCCTCAGCCACGCATGTACTCCGTCGTTCGCGCCACCACGTCCTCGGCCTCTACGGCAGGCAGGGTGAACCAAAATTCGCTCCCATGGGGCTCGATGTTGCGCACCTGCAAAACCCCGCCATGAACCTCGACGATCGAACGGCACAGCGAAAGGCCCAACCCCATGCCTCGCTTGAAGTCGCCGCTCTTCCCGCCGGGCTTGCCCGTAGAGCCATTGTAGAACATGTCGAAGATGCGCTTGCTCTCCTCATCCGAAATACCCGGGCCCTCGTCCAGAACAGCGATGCGCACGCGCGGCGCGCCCCGCTCGACCACGCGAGTGGCGGTCACGGTGACGTGCCCGTCGGTCGGCGTGTAGGCAACGGCGTTGTTCACCAGATTGATGACGACCTGCACGATCAAACGCGCGTCCATGTCGGCCATGAGCAGCTCGTCTTCCAACTCGACGCGCAGTCGGCGCTCCGAAACGCGCCGGTCCACATGCTGCAAAGCCTCTTGAACCACGTCGCCCACCAATTCCGGCTGCACGGCCAGTTGCATCGTGCCGTTGTCGATGCGCGTGATGGACAGAAGGTTCTCCACCAGCGTGACCAACCAGCATGCGTCGTCGTGAATGTCGCGATACATATGCTGCTTCTGCTGCGGGCTCAGTGCGCCCCGGTCGTGCAGCAGCATGTCGGCATCTCCGGAAATGCTGGTCAGAGGCGTGCGCAAATCATGGGAAATGGTGCGCAGCAGATTCGCCCGCAGCGTCTCCTTCTCCATGCACATCTCCATGCTTCGGCGCTCGTCCGCAAAGAGGATCTGCTCGGTCGCCTGGCCGCATTCATCCAGAATGGCAAGCAGCAGATTCTTCTCGAACGCACCGAAATCCTCTTCGCCATCGATATCGTCCATGGCAATGCCCGCCACGCCGAACACGACGTCTTTGGAACGGATGGGCAAATACAGGCACTGCGAATCGGCCAGGGTGTCGGTCGTGGCACCGGCGCGCTCGTTGTTCAAAGCCGACCATGCGGCCACTGCGGCCTCCGCAGGCGAAGCAAGCGCCGATGATCCCGACGCGCCGCCAAGCGTTCCGGGCACGTCGTGAACCTCCGGATTGGCAAGGCGGCCGTCGGGCCCCATGCGATACATCACAACAGGTCGATTCAAAAGCTTGATAACCTGTTCGGCCGCGAACCGAAAGCACTCGTCCGCACTGGAGGCCCCTTGCAGCTTGCGACTGGACTCCAGCAGCACCTCCATGCGATACGCGCGTCGCGCCGTGCTTTCGGCCTGGCGCTTCAATCGAATGGCCAACGATGAAGCGGCGAACGTGCCGACCAGAAGAAACGCAAAAATGAACGGGTAGTTCAACCCCACCGCATGCAGCGTGAACCGCGGCACGGTGAAGAAGAAGTTGTAAGCGAACACGCTGCCCAGCGACACGAGCAGCGCATAGAAGAACCCGTCGGCGCGCGTGGCGATCAACAACGCCACAATGAGGTACAGCATGAGCACGACGGATCCCGCCAAACCCATTTCGTAGATAGCCAGGCCCAAGGCGGTGGCTGCGGAGATGGAAGCGAGCGCCCGCCATGCGTCGGACGTCGTGAAGCGAAACCCCGTGGCCTCGCGCAAGCGCCCGTACTGGGCGGGCAGGTCCTTGGTGGGAACCACGTCGACCACTGCTCCATGGGCAAGCTTCATCAAACGGCTCACCAAGTTCTCGCGCCCCCAGCCTAACGACTGAAGCCCGCCAATGGCGTTGCCCACCACAATATGGGTCACGCCAGCGGTTTCCGCATACTGTGCGATCTGTTGCGCGATGTCGTCGCCGAACAAGGTGACCACATGCGCGCCCAATTCCTCAGCCAAATCCACGTTGGCGCGCAAACGGCCCCGATGCTCGCTGTCCAGCTTCTTGCTCTGCGACGACTCCACCACAACCGCAGTGAAGGCGCCGTGGTACGATTCCGCCATGTTCGCCGCTGCGCGAACAGCCTTCACGTTGCCGGCGTAAGGGGTCACGTACACCAGCACGTCCTCCCCCGCCTCAACGCGAGCGCCCGATTCGCTGCACTCGGCCTTGCGTGTCAGCCGATCGGCCATGCGCCGCAGCGCGATCTCGCGCAGCGCCGCCAGGTTCTTGCGAGAAAAGAAATTGCCGAGCGCCGTACGAGCGCGTTCGGCCAAATATATCTTCCCCGACTCCAAGCGCTCGATCAGGTCGTCCGGCTCGATGTCCACCAACTCCACCGACGCCGCCTGATCGAAAATGCGATCGGGAATGCGCTCGGCAACGCTCACATGCGTGATGGCGGCTATCTTGTCGTTCAAGCCCTCAAGATGCTGGACATTCACCGTAGTGAACACGCTGATGCCGGCGCGCAGCAGTTCCTCGACATCCTGATAGCGCTTGCGATGGCGGCATCCCGGAGCATTCGTGTGCGCCAATTCGTCCACGAGGACAATTTGAGGATGGCGCTTCAGCACCGCATCGAGATCGAACTCGTGCAGGGTGATGTTCCGATGCCTGATCGCACGTGGCGGAACCTGCTCCAAGCCTTCCACCAGAGCCATGGTGTCCACGCGCGTATGCGGCTTCACATAGCCCACCACCACGTCGAAGCACTTGTCAAGCACCGCATGCGCTTCTTCCAACATGGCGTACGTTTTCCCAACGCCCGCCGCGTAACCGAAGAAGATCTTGAGCTTGCCGCGCGTGTCGCCCTCGGCGGCTTCTTCTTCGATGATTTGCCGAAGAATGGCATCGGGGTCGCGGCGCGTTTCAAGATCGCCTATCGATGCAGCCATAGCGTTCCTTCCAACCAGGGAAGGAACGGACGCCTACTGTGCCCGTTCCTTGATCCATCATACCATGCGGTTTTCGCGCACCGCGCTTACACTACTGAACAGGAAGAATGCCGTCCAGCATGAGGTTCACCTTGAGCACGTTCACGCGAGCATCGCCCAACACGCCGAACTGGGGCTGCTCGGTGCACTGCTCGACGATGGCGCGGATTTCGCTTGCGCTCTTTCCCGTAGTACGGGACAAGCGCTCCACCTGGTATTCGGCTGCAGCCGGCGAGATGTGCGGGTCGAAACCGCTGCCCGACCCAGTGACCAGATCGCTGGGAATAGGCGTAGCGCCCTTTTCGGGATGGGCCGCATGCAACTCGTCCACACGAGCCTGCACCGTTTCGGCGAACTCGTCGCCCGCAGGGCTCATGTTGGACGGGCCGTACCACAGCACGTTGTTGCCATCGTTGTCGGTGAAGGCTCCCGTACTGGGGCTCATCATGCGTCCCCACATATGCTTCTCGTCCGTGAACTGCTGAGCTACCAGCTCGCTGCCGTACTTCTTGCCGTCGACTTCAATGATAGAGCCGTTGGCTTGGTACGGGAAGAACAGCTGGGCCAACCCCGTGCACGCAAACGTGTAGAGCACGCCGCATATCACCGTGGTCACCAAAAAGAACAGCGCCGCGCTTCCCCATACCTTGGCTTGGTTTCCTCGTTTCATCATGATGCGTTCCTTTCGCTTAATGGTATCGCGCTACGCAATGCCGAGCGCCGTGATGGCCATGTCGAGTACTTTGATGGCCACGAACGGCAGCACGATGCCGCCCAAACCGTACACCAGCAGGTTGCGCGTCAGCAGGCTCTGCGACGTGGCCTCGCGGTACTTCACGCCCTTGAGCGCCAGCGGGATAAGCGCCACGATAATGAGCGCGTTGTAGACGACCGCCGATAGAATGGCCGTAGTCGGGCTGGTCAAGTGCATGATGTTGAGCGCTTCCAAAGCCGGGTACAAGGGCACGAACAACGCAGGGATGATGGCGAAGTACTTGGCCACATCGTTGGCTATGGAGAACGTGGTCAGGCTACCGCGCGTCATGAGCAGCTGCTTGCCGATGCGCACGATGTCCAGCAGCTTCGTGGGGCTGGAGTCAAGATCGACCATGTTGCCGGCCTCTTTCGCCGCCTGGGTGCCGCTGTTCATGGCAACCGCAACGTCGGCCTGGGCAAGCGCGGGAGCATCGTTGGTGCCGTCGCCCGTCATGGCAACCATGTGGCCTTCGGCCTGGTACTGACGAATGGCTGCAAGCTTCGATTCGGGCGTGGCCTCGGCAATGAAGTCGTCCACGCCCGCCTCGGCGGCGATGGCGGCGGCCGTCATGGGGTTGTCGCCCGTGATCATGACGGTTTTGATGCCCATGGTGCGCAGGTCGGCGAAGTTCTCCTTGATGCCCTGCTTGACGATGTCCTTCAGATACACCACGCCCAGAATGCGATGGTCGCGCGCAACCAGCAGCGGGGTGCCGCCCGCACGGGACACGTCCTCGACGGCGCGAGCGCATTGCAGGCTGTAGGTACCGCCGTTCGCCTCCACGTACGCCTTCACGGCATCGGCTGCGCCCTTGCGGATCTCATGCCCGTCGAAGTTCACGCCGCTCATGCGCGTTTGCGCCGTGAACGGGATGGACGCCATGCCCGAGCCTTCCAGCACCCGCGCGCGGATATCGAACAGCTCCTTGGCCAGCACCACGATGCTGCGGCCCTCCGGCGTCTCGTCCGTCAGGCTGGCCAACTGAGCGGCGTCCGCCAATGCGCGCTCATCGGCACCGTCAACCGGGATGAACTCCGCAGCCTGGCGGTTGCCCAGCGTGATGGTGCCGGTTTTGTCCAGCAGCAGCACGTCCACGTCGCCCGCCGCCTCGACGGCGCGACCGCTCATGGCCAGCACGTTCGCCTGATTGAGGCGGCTCATGCCGGCAATGCCGATGGCGGAAAGCAGCGCGCCGATGGTGGTAGGCGCCAAGCATACGAACAAGGCGATGAGCGAGGTGATGGTGATCGGGTTCGAAACGCCTTCTTGACCAGCGCCGAACCCGCTGAAGGCGAACAGGGACACAGACACGATCAAGAACACGATGGTCAGCGCGATGAGCAGGATCTCGAGCGCGATCTCGTTCGGCGTCTTCTTGCGCGCGGCCGATTCCACCATGGCAATCATCTGGTCCAGGAAGCTATGGCCCGCATCCGCCGTCACGCGCACCACCAGCCAGTCGGACAGCACGGTCGTGCCCCCGGTGACGGCCGAGCGATCGCCGCCGGCTTCGCGGATGACCGGCGCGGATTCGCCCGTGATGGCGCTTTCGTCCACCGAGGCGGCGCCCATGATTATCTCGCCGTCGGCAGGAATCTGCTCGCCCGCAGCCACGAAGAACAAGTCCTTCTTCTTAAGAAGGGCCGAGCTCATCTCTTCGGCACTGAGCCGGAAAAATTCGGCGGGATCCGCCATGTGCGTGCCCTTGGCCACCAAGCCCTCGTTGAGTTTGTGCGCATCCACGTCGCGCTTAGCGGCGCGCAAAGAGTCGGCTTGCGCTTTGCCGCGACCCTCGGCCAAGGCTTCGGCAAAGTTTGCGAACAGCACCGTCAGCCATAGCACCAGCGAGATCGCCAGAATAAAGCTGGGGTGCGCGTCGGAAATGCCGAACAGCGACAAAACGAACAGCGCAAGCGTCAGCACGGCCGAAATGTACACCATGAGCATGACCGGGTTGTTCGCCTGCTCGCTTGGCTTGAGTTTTGCAAACGCGTCGATCACGGCGCGCTTGGCAAGCGAGGCCATCGCACCATCGTCGCGCGAGGAGCCCTTGCCCTCGCCAAAATTGGAACCGGATTGCATCGTTGCGTCCTTCGCAGAAACAGTCGTCATATTCTCTCGCCGCCTTTCCTAAAGCACCATCATCAGCTGCTCGGCGATCGGACCCAGCGCAAGCGCAGGGAACATCGTCAAAGCACCGATCAACAGCACCATGAGCACCAGCAGAAACACGAACAGCGCGTTGCTGGTGGACAGCGTGCCGGCGTTCGCGGCAACCTTCGGGCGAGTGGCCAGACTGCCGGCCAGCACGCACACCGCCACAATGGGGATGAAGCGGTTCGCCAGCATTTCAAGCCCCAACACTACGTTGATCAACGGCGTATTGGCGTTGAATCCGGCAAAAGCCGAACCGTTGTTGCCGCCGCACGACGTGGCCGCGTACAGCACCTCCGAGAAACCATGCGCCCCCGGATTGCCCAAGCTGCCGACCGTAGCCGGGTCGAGGCTCATGATGCCCGCGCCGACCAAGATGAGCAGCGGCGTGGTGATGCACAGGATCACGGCCATGCGCATCTCCTTGGGACCGATCTTCTTCCCCAGGTATTCAGGCGTGCGACCCACCATAAGCCCCGCGATGAACACCGTCAGAATCACGAAGCCCAACATGCCGTACAAGCCGCAGCCCACGCCGCCGAACACCACTTCGCCCAGCGCCATCAACACGATGGGGACCATGCCGCCAAGGGGAGTGAAGCTGTCGTGCATCGCGTTGACCGAGCCGTTCGACGCCGCCGTGGTGAACGCTGCCCACAAGGACGAATCCGTTACGCCGAAGCGCGTCTCCTTGCCCTCCATGTTGCCGCCGGATTGTCCGTCAAGGCCCATGTACACCTGGCCGTCCGCCGCAAGCTGCGGCGTTCCCATCTGCTCGAAGCACGCTATGGCAACCAGCGCCCCTATCAGCAAGATGAACATCGCCGCGAATATCGCGCGCCCCTGACGACGATCCATGACGAACCTGCCGAAGCTGAACACGCATGCCACGGGAATCAACAGCAACGACAAGCACTGCACCAGGTTGGAGAGGGGCGTGGGGTTTTCGAGCGCGCTTGCCGAGTTCACGCCGTTGTAGCCGCCGCCGTTCGTGCCCAGCTGCTTGATGGCAACCTGGCTGGCTTGCGGACCCATAGGCACCGTAGCCTGGTCGATGGTTTCAACGGCACTGGGATCGTCGGCCTCGACGATGTTGCCATCGGCATCCACGCCCACCGGCTCAAGCAGCTGCACCGTTTCGTAGTCGTTGATGTTTTGGGGCGACCCCTGCCACACGTCGATCATGGTCACCACCAAAGCAAGCGGGATAAGGACGAACAGCGTGGCGCGCGTTGCGTCCACGAAGAAGTTGCCCAAGCCCACATGGCCTTCGCTTACCAGGCCGCGGAACAGCGCAAACATAATCGCCATGCCCACAGCAGGCGTCACGAAGTTCTGCACCGTCAGGCCGAACGCCTGCGAGAAGTAGCTGAGCGCGCTTTCGCCGCTGTACGCCTGCCAGTTGGTATTGGTGACGAAGCTGGCGGCGGTGTTAAACGCCAAGTCCCAGGTAAGGCCGGGCAGTCCCTCGGGGTTCAGCGGCAGCATGCCCTGCAGCATCAGAATAGCGAACAGGCCTACCAGAGAAATGGCCGAGAATGCCAACGCGCTAACCAAGTAGCGCTTCCATCCCATGTCCTCGGACTTGTCGATGCGAATGCAACGGTAGATAACGTTCTCCACCGGCACGAACACGCGCGAAAGAACCGTTCTCTCCCCCGCCATAACCCGGTTCATATACGAGCTCAAAGGTATGGAAAGAGCAACCAAAAACGCCAGATAGACGCCGTATTCTAAAAGATTCTCCATCATCGCTCATCACCGCCTTTGAGAAGCTTGTAAAACAAGTAGAACGCAAGCAGCACGCTCAACCCGCCAACAAAGCCTGTTACGAATTCCATCATGTTCCTTCCTTTTTCTCTGTCTTCTACAGGCCCCGTACGAGCGTTCTCCTTGCGGGAATGCCCCAACGCCCGTGCGGGGCCCTTAGCGTGACGGCCCGACGAAAGCCGGCTGTCCAGCCCCTGCTCGCTCGGATCGACAATGCGCGCTGGGGCACCGCCACATATCTAGAATAGAAGGGCGCGCGCAAGCATGGCGTAAAGATGCCGACAAGGGTATTAAGATGGCGTTAAGATTGGGCGCGAACGCGGCGAGCCGCCATTTACCCGGAGCCGAAGCTCTGCCAAAACGGGCGAGTTTTGCGGCGATTTTTCACCCTGAGGAACCGGGTTGCTCAGAAGCGTTTCCCATCATGCCTGATCACAAGCTTACGAGTTGATTTTATTCTGGTTTGAGGACCAGCAAAACTCTTCCGTTTTGACATATCCGCGGGGCATCGACGGCGGGGCGCCGCAAAGACGCGGTTCGAACGCGCGCATTGCCGCGCACGGAGCCCCGAGGCAAGCTCCTAGTACGGCTCGTCCAGGTTGGCATGGGCTTGCGCATCGGCATCCAAGCCGAAGAACCTGCCCTGCCGGTAGCGGTCGAGCGCCACCAGCGCGATCATGCCGGCGTTGTCGCCGCATGCGCTCAAAGGCGGCATGACCAGGCGCACGCGCAAGCGCTCGCACAGGTTTTCGTACGCGGCGCGCAGCACCGGATTCGCCGCCACGCCGCCGCCCAGACAGAACGTGCGCGCGCCCGTTTGCCGCAGCGCCATTTCGGCCTTCTTCACCTGCACGTCCACAACCGCCTGTTGGAAGCTGGCGCATACGTCGGGCACGTTGACGTCGCGACCCGCCGCGCGCTCGTTGTTGATGTACGTGACCACGGCGGTTTTAAGCCCCGAAAGCGAGAAGCGCAAATCCCCCGAATGCATCATGGCGCGCGGGAAGGCGATGGCGCGCGGGTCGCCCTTGGCCCCTTCGCGCGAGATCACGGGGCCGCCCGGATACCCCAGGCCAAGCGCTTTCGCCACCTTGTCGAACGCCTCCCCGACCGCATCGTCGATAGTGGCGCCCAGCGTTTCGTAGTCGCCCCAATCCTTCATGTGCACGAGCAGCGTATTCCCGCCCGACACAAGCGACACCACAGCCGGCGGCGCGAAATCGGGCGCGCCGATCTTGTTCGCGTACAAATGGCCTTCCAGGTGATGCACGCCGATGAACGGCTTTTCGACAGCCCAGGCGGCGCCTTTCGCGAACGCGACGCCCACCACCAACGCGCCGACCAGGCCCGGCGCGTACGTTACGGAAACAGCATCGAGGTCGCCCCAGGTCAACTGCGAAACGCCCAGATGATCGGCGGCAACGTCGAAGCACTCGTCGCACACGCCGCAGATGGCCTCGATGTGCTTGCGACTGGCGATCTCGGGAACCACGCCGCCGAAGCGCGCATGGAAGTCAATCTGCGAAGCCACGACGTCGGACACCAGCGTGCCCGCGCCGTCTACGATGGCCGCCGCCGTCTCGTCGCACGACGATTCGATGGCCAAAATGAGCGGGCGCACGAAATAGGCAGCACCCTTGCGAGAGGATGCACCCGCGGGCGACGAGGCGCGCGCTTCGTCGATGTGCAGCGCCATACCCGCAACGTCATGCTGGGCAAGCGGCAAAGGGCCTTCCAAAATGAGCGCGTCCTCGCCATCCGAATAGTACCGGGGACGCGTTCCCAGCGAGCGAAAGCCCAACGCCTCGTAGAACGCATGCGCTCCCTTGTTGCCCGCGCGAACCTCAAGCGAACACGTCGAAGCGCCCAGGTCGCGCGCATCGGATGCCACGCGCGCGAGCAGCTCGCGCGCGATGCCGCAGCGACGCCACGACGGGTCCACGCCCACCTTGAGGATCTGAACCTGCCCATCGATCACCCATCCGCCGGCATAGCCGATCACCTCGCCCTGGCCGTACGCAGCCCACCAGGTACGATCGCCGCGAGGCAGCTCGTCTGCAACCAGCGCGGCGCTCCAAGCGTCCGATCCCATGACCGTCGATTCCAAAGCCGCAACATCGGCTGCATGGGCGGCGTCAAGCGGCTTGTACGTGATGCCGCTCGCGTCGGGGCGCGCGTTCAGGATTGCCGTATCGTGCATGCTGGCGCGCTGGTCGCGGCGAATCGTCACGTCCTGCACGCCGGCCGTCAAATTGCGCGGGTCGTTCTTGGACAGGCGAATGCGCTCGTTTTCCTCAGCGTCGGACAAACGCGTGTACACCGGCAACGCGAACGCGGGATCGTGCGCAACCGCATCGAACGGATCCGCATCGCCCGCACGCCACGCCGCCTGCAACGCCAGCAAAAGACCGCGCCCCGTAGGCGTCCAGAGCGACTCCCCCAGCGCCGATCCGCACGAAGCGAACAGGTCCGCATACTTGCGCAGCGCATCGCCGGCAACCAGAAGTCCCGGCAGATCGGCTGCCGACAGTTCATCGGCAGCAGCTTCGACTTTCACCACGCGGTCGGCTTCCAAACGCTCAATGCCCTGGTCATCCAAAGCGTAGCGCACCGGATACACCTCTTTGCGCATGGCGTCGGCCACCACCGCCAGGCTTCCGCGCACGCCGTCGGCCTGCGCGTTCCACGCCACCGCGTCAAGCGACGACACGCCGATCAGGGGGACCTCAAGCGCCGAAGCGACGCCTTTCGCCGTTGCCATGGCAATGCGAACGCCCGTAAACGACCCCGGCCCGCGCCCAACGACCACGCAGGCGATCTGCTTGCGCGCAACGCCGGATTCGGTCAAGGCCGCGTCGATGCGCGGCAGCAGCTGGGTGTTCGATGCGCGGCGGGCCTCCGCTTCCACCGACGCAACCAATTCGACGGTACGGCTTTCGGGATGCAGCGCGCCCAGCCCGATGGCGATCACTTCATTAGCCGTGTCGAATGCAAGCACGTACGTTGCATGCGCGGACGCGCCCTGCGGACGCGGAGCAGTTTCACCCACCAGATTACCTCGCAGACTTCATAAGGCGCGACTTGGAGTCCTTCGCCCAAAGAAACAAAAGCTGGCGCGACCGATCGCCGTACGCATGCGCCTCTACTGAGCGGTTCCCTTCGGAATCCACCGAAATGCACACTTCCAAATACCCGTACGGAAGCGACTCGGGGAATTTCTCGCCCCATTCGATGAACGACGCGCCGTCAGCGTCTATGGTTTCGTAATAACCGGTGTCCTCCAGTTGGTCGGCGGAGTCCAGCCGGTACAGATCGAAATGATAAAGCGGCAGCGTACCGCCGGGATACGTGAGCAAAATGTTGAAAGTCGGGCTGGTCACCTGGTCGCGAACGCCCAGGCCGGCCGCCACGCCCTGCACGAACTGCGTCTTGCCCGCGCCTAGATCGCCCGTCAGCACAATGACGTCGCCGGCGTGCAGGTACGGCGCCAGCGTGACCGCAAGCTGCTTCGTCGCCTCGGACGACGTGGTCTTGCGCGTGTATGTTAACCCGTTAGCCATACCCCGTATGATACGACAAGCCGACACGTCGCGGGGGCCGTTTTGGAATATCCTCACGCAAGACGCGCGCACCCGGCCCGGGCGCGCAGGCAACGCCCTTACTTCACCACGAAATCGCCGGGCAGGCGCGGGGCGGTGCGACGGTACGTCACCGCCGGATAGCCAAGCAGCATGCACGTCTGCAGCGGACGATCCTGCGCGCCCAGCCACGACTTGACGACGGGAAGGCCCTCGGCCGCATAGCAGAGGAAGCCGTTGAAAAGCATGCCCATGCCCAACGATGCAGCCATAAGCTCCATGTTCTGCGAAGCAAGACCGGCGTCGTCGGCGCGATCAGCCGCCACGAACACCACCGCAGGAGCATCGCGGAACAAGAAATCGCGCGGAGGGTTCGCGTCGAGTCCCGCCAGAAACGATGTGCATATCGCAGCCCACCGGGGCCGATCCGCCTTGGGCAGCGCCAGCAAATCCCTGATGCCGTCCCACACCAAGCGCTTGAGCTCGTCCAATTCGTCTTGGACCACCACGAACCGGCATCCTTGCGCGTTCTTGGCTGTGGCGGTGTAGCGTCCGGCTTGCAAGATCAGGTCGATCTTCTCACGCTCCACCGAACGAGGCCGATACCTCCGGATGCTGCGGCGCGACTTGATGGCGCGCAGCAGGTCGTGCGCGTCGATGAAACCGGAAAGCGAGGCGGCCGCCTCCACGTCGTCCATGTCGTAACCGGGAATGGATATGGCACCGGTCGGGCACACGGCCACGCAATGCCCGCACAGGATGCACCGGCCCAAAACCTGGGCAACCCCATCCTGAATCCGCAGGTCATCCGCCACGCAGTCGTCCGCGCATTTACTGCACCCAATGCAGCGCGCTTCGTCAACCTCAACCAGCATCGCGCTACCTCAGCAATGCTTCCGCAGCGGCCACGGTATGAGCCATCGTCACCGAGGTAGTCACGGTTCCAATGCCGCCCGGCACCGGCGTGATGGCGCCCACGATAGGCTCCACCTCGTCGAAGTTCACGTCGCCGCACAACTTGCCGTGCGTATCGAAGTTGATGCCCACGTCGAGCACCGTCTGGCCAGGGCTGAAGAACTCGGCTCCGTACGCCCGCGCGCGACCCGTCGCGCAGATAACGATGTCGGCCTCGCGGCAGATGGCCGGCAGGTTCTCGGTCCGGGAATGGCAGATGGTCACGCTGGCGTTGCGCCGCAGCAGCATCATGGACACCGGCTTGCCCACCACCAGGCTGCGGCCGACCACCACCACGTGCTTGCCCACCAGGGGCACGTCGTAATGATCGAGCATTTCAACGCAGGCCGCAGCCGTGCACGGCGGAAACCCATCGCTCGCATCGGTGAACACGGAGGCCAGCGAAGCGAGCGAGATGCCGTCGACGTCCTTCGCCGGAGCAAGCGTGTTGCACATGGCCTTCTCGTCGATGAAGCTCGGCAAGGGGCGAAACATGAGACACCCGTGCACGGTCTTATCGTAATTGATGGACTGGAGCGTTGCCTGCAAGGCAGCCTGCGGAGCGAACTCGTCCAACACGTACGGCTTGACAGCAATGCCCAGGCTTTCCGCCCGTTTGACGGCCGTGCGCTCGTAGGACAAGTCGTCGGGACGCGCGCCCACGCGAACGAGCGCAAGCGTGGGAACGATTCCCTCCTGCCGCAGAACCTCGATGCGCGCGCCCATGTCCTGCGCCATGCGGTCGACGACGGGCTTTCCTCGCAGTTGGATAGCCATAGGTCACACTCCTTTTACGAAACGGCTTGCTTGACGTACGCGAACAGGTCATCGCACTGAGCGCGCACGGCATTGGCAACGCCATTGGCCTGGTCGCAATAGCGCGCGGCTCGATCGCGATCGTCCATCGAAGCTGCGTTGATGAATATGTTGAGACTGGCCCCGTCTACGGCGGCACGCGCGAAAGCCACGGCAACTCCGGCGTCCGAAAGGGCCATCTTGCTGCCGTTGTACGCCAAAAAGTCGGTAAGCTCGACCACTTCCGCTACGCGCTGCATGATCTCCAGCGGAACATCGCACGCCGCGATCAATGCAACCTGCAGCGCATCATGCTTCGCAGCCTGCTCCTCGGGCGTCGCTTTGGGCATGCGGTACGCAGCAGCCAGCGGCTCGAACGCACGGGCGTCTTCGTCCACCAATTCGAGCAATCGCTCGCGCACGGCGGCCAGCTTCTCCAGCGTCACGTACACGTCGGCCTCTACGTCGGCGTACGTCTTTTTGCCCACGGTCAGATTCCCCACCATGGAAGCCAGCGCGGAAGAAAGCGCGCCCACGTACGCGGAAGCCCCGCCGCCGCCCGGCGTTGGAGCGGAGCTAGCCAGCTCTTCGATAAAGGTCGTATCCATGAAGGCCTCCTTGCAGGTTAATCCGAAACGCATTCCGGTTGGCCTGGAAATCGAAGGCACCACGGCAACACGTTCCGAGCGCGCTCTGCGCACCTTTTCTTGAAACGGTCATTGTGCCAGAAAGCCCGCACCCGAACAGCGTCTGCCACCCAAAAACAGACCGGTTTGGCAGGAATTTCACGGCGGAGGGAGCAAAATAATGTCGGGACAGCATACCTGCGCGTCAAACCGCTTGCTCGCGACGCAACCGAGACGAAGCCCGCCATGCAAAACAACATCCGCCGCGAACCCGACAGCAAGACGGTCAAAAAACAACACTGCGGGAAAAGAGCGCCGCCAGCTTTGCCTTATGCGAAACAAAGCTGCTACACGCTGAATGGAACAGGGTCTTGATGCCTCGGGAAATCGATCTGAGCAATCATATCGGTCGTAAGGCCAATATCTTTCGCGGAAACCGTTTCAGGCGTCGGGAGGGCGCGAGGTTCCGCGCCAGGATCGGTCGGGCCATCGGGACCGTAGACAACTACCGCCTCCTCCGAACCAAGTCTCACAAACACATCGGCATCGAGGTCGTAAGAGCGCACGCAGGCGCATGTACCGGAATCAGCAAGCATATCCTGGACTGTATCCAGCCCAGCATTAGACATGCTGGTCCCTCCATACACCTCGTCTTCATACACTCCAAACAGAGCCACCACGCTGCCGTTCGAGTAAACTGCATACATAGCATGCTCATACCGAAAAAACTCCCCGTTTTGACGGATGCCGTATACCGGAATCATCTGGCTAAGCGCAAGATTGTTGAAGTCAATGTCATCGGAGAATCGCAGCGAGCCCCCATAAACCCCGTTTTTAACCTGGGACATGTGCATTTTCGCACTATGCATAACCTGCTGCTGCTTAAAGAACGATTTCACCGGGTTATCGAAAACCATCCCCGCCAGCACAACAACTGCAACGCAAGCTGCAACCGCAGCAACGGCGACATTCACTTTAGTAACAGGCTTCACAGCAATCCGCCCTCTTTCGGTGCAAATGTCAAACTAGGGATTAATGCATCCGCCGCTAGAGTCAAAATGATAGGTTTTGCCGCCGATATGCCAAGATCCATTCGCCAGCATCGAACCCTCGGGGCCGCCAACTGGAGCATCGCCACCCGTTCTCAGATAATACCACGTATTATTCTCGAAAAACCAACCATGACGCATGCGGCAACCGTCGTCGAAGGAATACCAATAGCCCTCGAGGCTATGCCAGCCCGTCAACGCAGCGCCATCCAAACTCAGATAATACCAGTTTCCACCGTGCAGCAACCATTGACTCGCCAACATCGCCCCACTTGCATTGAAATAATACCACGAGCCTTCGATTTGCCGCCAGCCCGTTGTCATTGCGCCCGATTCATTGAGATAATACCAAATCCCACCATCCTGAAACCAACTATTTGAGATTATATCTCCGTTCGAAGCAAAACAATACCAAGTGCCGTCAATCGAACGCCATCCCGTTGCCACATTGCCATTGCTTTCGTAATACCTCCAAGTATCGCCTCGATACGGTTTTTGCCATCCAGTTAGGACAACCGACGAATACCGCCACACATACGACGTCTTGTTGTAAGGAAAACTATAATATAGATCCTCTGGCCCCTTAGAGGCGATTTCATAAGAACCAGTACCTGAGTTCATAATGAACAAAGTAGTTCCCGAGCTCGTTCCTGTCGTATACCCCAAAACCGTAACAGCATGATCGGCAAATCCAGAAAAGAAGTTAATACAATGTGCATATATGGGCATACCGTTATCGATCCAGGTAAGCACTTGATTATGAGGAACAGGCTGGGCGAGCGTCTTCGACGCCACCCCAGTATTCGTTCCCGGATAAGTATAGAGTCCAAAAGCGGCCATAACATCCCGATCCGTTCCGCCCGCGACTTCGCCCTTAATAGCATTACTAATACTTGCTGGAGTTTTCCATATTCCAGTAAGATAGTCTGCCATTACGGCAACGGAAGCAGACCAACAAGTTGGATCATTTCCTTGCCAACAAGTTTTTACACTCAAAGTCACCGAATTCGAAGTTGCAGCTTGTCTAGATACTTCGAATATATCCAAGTCATCATCAAGAACTATTGAGGTCTTGCTTTGAACGACAGAATACTCGATGTTGTAGCCGTGAGAATACGAAAAGGATGAGCCCTCGACCGAAGGAGACTCTCCCTCTTTTTCAATCATAAGAGGACTGCAAAAATAGAACTCCCCGTCATCTTTCACAATAGCAACCTGATCATTATTTTTCAGAAATTTATCCAACATCGACACCGAGTCAACCGACAATACAAAAGTCGTACCATTATCGCTAGGGCATGCGATGACCACTGCAACCACGCGGTTTGCGCTATAAATCGGCCAATACTGCATTCCACTGAAAGCTGGGACCCCATCCAAAACATCATATACCGGAATCGATGAACCCAAGAATAAATTAGATGTATCTAACTCAGCAATGCCAAACTGATCAAGACTTAAGTCGCTCCCCTGTAGCGCGTGGACCAAATTGGCCGCTTCCAGCAAAGCATCCTCGTCACTGGTTTCTCCAGGAGAATCGGCAAACGCAGCGCCAGAACAAACAGCAAGCATCAAAAATGAAGCGATGATTGACGCGAAGAGTTTTCTGATCATATTTCGTTTCCTCTGCAACAATAAAATCTACCTTTCAACAATTACCATACAGACAATCCATAGAGGCTTCACCTTAAAGTTAGCAAATTATCGATAAACAACAAATATTTAATTACCGCACTCAACCATTGACCAAGATGACGAGCCTGCACCCTTAT
>ENA-OQNO01000813-OQNO01000813.1-human-gut-metagenome-genome-assembly--contig:-NODE-813-length-24871-cov-4.746767_pt1 | contig 24871 bp, 25 predicted proteins | sample MGYA00242629_ERZ504880 | MGnify/ENA primary metagenome ERZ504880 (study PRJEB26092, sample SAMD00036377) | human gut metagenome | host: Homo sapiens | study: EMG produced TPA metagenomics assembly of... | reverse complement strand
TGTCGCTTATGATCAACACGCCGTTCGGGCATGCGACGCGCGCCGATGGCTACGAGCTGCGCCTGGAGGCCGTCAAGCACGGCGTGACCCACGTCACGAACCTCGCCGGCGCCCAGGCCATGGTGGCCGGCATGGAAGCGGCCCGCCTGGGCGGCCTTTCCATCGTGGCCTTGCAGGATCTTCCCCAATGGTAGGCTGCAGCTTCCATGCGCTTCCCGTGCATTTCGGCACTTCAACGGCTCGGCGGTTACGTCAATGGTACAATCATCGGCCAGAAGATGAGACGTGGGGCTGCGCGTGCGGCCCGGGGGCATGAAAGGACCAACGTGGCGCTTGTCAACGAGCGGGCGCGCATTCTGGGGAACGAATGCGTCGGCCCGAACCTCTATCTTATGCAGCTTTCGTCGCCTGCAATCGCAGCGGCCATCGAGCCGGGGCAGTTCGTTCACATGAAGGTTCCGGGCATGGAGGCGCACATCCTGCGCCGCCCGTTCTCGGTGTACGCACGCGATGCGGTCGAGGGCACGCTTGACGTGCTGTACCAGGTGGTCGGCTTCGGCAGCGACCATATGATGCGTCTCGTGCCGGGCGAATGCGCGGACGCCGAGCTCATCGGGCCCGTCGGCCGCACGTGGCAGCCTGCCGCCGGCGCGAAGCGCGCGCTTTTAGTGGGCGGCGGCGTGGGCGCGGCGCCCCTGTTCATGCTGTGCGAGAGCCTGGTTGCGGCCGGCGTGCGCACGGACGTGGTGCTGGGCGCGCAGACCGGGGCGGCGCTCACGTGCCGCGGACGCTACGAGGCGTTGCTGGCCGAGCCGCCGCGCTGCGCCACCGACGACGGCAGCTTCGGTCGCGAGGGCTTCTGCACCTCGCTCGTGGCCGAAGCTCTGGAGGAGGCTGCGGCTTCGGGGGAGCCGTACGACTACCTGGCCGTATGCGGCCCTGAACCCCTGATGAAGATCGTGGCCGGCATGGCCGCCCAGGCGGGCGTGCCCTGCGAGCTCTCGATGGAGAAGCGCATGGCCTGCGGCGTGGGCGCCTGCCTGTCGTGCGTGGTGGACACGGTGGACGGCAAGCTGCGCGCCTGCGTGGACGGTCCCGTATTCGACGCTGCGAAGGTGGTGTGGTAATGGTTATCGAGAACGCGCTGCCCCTCGTGCCCGCTCCTACAAGCGTGAACATGGCCGTGAACCTGGGCGGGTTGGAGATGAAGAATCCCGTGACGGTGGCGTCGGGCACGTTCGCCGCAGGGATGGAGTACAACGACTTCGTGGACGTGGCAAGCTTGGGCGCCGTCACCACGAAGGGCGTGTCGCTGCATGGCTGGGAAGGAAACGCCAGTCCGCGCATCGCGGAAACGCCTTCCGGCATGCTTAACTCCATCGGTTTGCAGAATCCCGGCGTGGCTCACCTCAAGGCGGAGGAGCTTCCGTGGCTGCACGCGCACGGCGCCACGACCATCGTGAACGTGTCGGGCCACAGCTTCGACGAGTACGTGCAGGTCATCGAAGCGCTCGAGGACGCGCCGGTGGACGCCTACGAAGTGAACATCTCGTGCCCGAACGTGGACGCGGGCGGCATGACCATCGGCACGTGCACCGATAGCGTCGAGGCCGTCGTATCCCGCTGCCGCGCCGCCACGAAGCGCCCGCTCATCGTGAAGCTCACGCCGAACGTCACCGACGTCACCGAGATCGCCCGCGCCGCGGTGTCCGCCGGCGCCGACGCGCTGTCGCTCATCAACACGCTGATGGGCATGGCCATCGACGCGGAGCGTCGCCGCCCGCAGCTCGCGCGCGGCGTGGGCGGCCTGTCGGGCCCGGCCGTGAAGCCGGTGGCGCTGCGCATGGTGTGGGAGTGCCACAAGGCGGTGGACGTGCCGCTGCTCGGCATGGGCGGCATCTCGAATGCGGTCGACGCCGTCGAGTTCATGCTGGCCGGAGCCACGGCGGTGGCCGTCGGCACCGCGAATTTCGTGAATCCGCACGCCACGGTTGAAATCATCGACGGAATAGCGCAGTATTGCGAAAGGCACGGCATCGACGACGTGCAGGATCTGATAGGAGCGTTGGAATGGTGAGTTCGTTCGAAGAGGTGCCCGCGCGCGACCGCGTGATCGTGGCGCTCGATTGCGGCATCGAGGAGGCCTTCGACCTCGCGGACCAGCTGCAGGGCAAGGCGACGTGGATGAAGGTGGGAATGACGCTGTTCTACGCGAACGGCCCGGCCATCGTGTACGCCCTCAAGGAGCGCGGCTTCAAGGTGTTCCTCGACCTCAAGTTCCACGACATCCCGCATCAGGTGGAGGGCGCCGCGTACGCCGCCGCCGGCAGCGGGGCCGACATGCTGACCATGCACACCGTGGGCGGCGTCGACATGATGGCGGCAGCGCAGAAGGGCGCCGAACGGGCGGCGGCCGAGTACGGCCATCCCGCGCCGGCGACGCTCGGCATCACGGTGCTCACCAGCATGAACGACGCGGCACTTGCCGAGACGGGCGTGAGCCGCGCCATGGCCGACCAGGTGGTCGTGCTGGCCGAGCAGGCGAAACGCGCCGGCATCTCGGGCGTGGTGGCCTCGCCGCAGGAAGCCGCGCGCCTGCGCGAGATCCTCGGGCCCGACGCTTACATCGTCACGCCGGGCGTGCGTCCCGCCGGCAGCGACAAGGGCGATCAGAGCCGCGTCGCCACGCCGGCGCAGGCGTTCGAGAACGGCGCCTCGCACATCGTCATCGGGCGTCCCATCACGCAGGCGGCCGATCCGGCGGCGGCGTTTGCGGCCATCATCGCCGAGCTTTAGCGCCCCGCGTCGACGCTATGCGCCCAACCTGGTAAAATGACGATTAGGCGACGAAACATCGACAAAGGCGCCAACAGCTTCTAGAATGTGTGACCGCGCGCTGAAATTTTTGCAATTTGTGGTAAAAGACAAGGTGAAGTGGGCGAATGCGTGATAGTATCACGACATCGCTTTTGGAACAGAAGGAGAGAAACACGATGGCTATTCCTCAACTCAGCCCTGAAGAGCGCCAGGCCGCTTTGGAGAAGGCGAAGGCGGCTCGCATCAAGCGCGCCGAGGTTCGCGACGAACTGAAGTCCGGCAAGCTCACGCTTGAGAAGGTTCTCGAAATGAAGAACGATCCGGTTGTGGGCCGCATGAAGGTGTCCACCCTCATCGAGACGCTTCCCGGCTATGGCAAGGCCAAGGCTGAGAAGATCATGAAGGAACTCCAGATCGCCGAGAGCCGCCGCCTGCGCGGTCTGGGCGAGCGTCAGCAGACCGCTCTGCTGGAGCGCTTGGGCTAATCGCATCCATGCGCCACGGCAATCTGTTCGTCATTTCAGGGCCATCGGGTGCCGGCAAAGGCACGCTGGTGGCCCGACTTGTGCATGAGGTGCCCGACGCCTGGGTATCCATGTCGGTGACCACGCGCGCGCCGCGCGAGGGCGAGGTGGACGGCGTCCACTACCGCTTCGCCTCTTCGGAGGAGTTCCAGCAGCTCGTCGACGGCGACGGCCTGTTGGAATGGGCGACGTACGGGGGAAACTGCTACGGCACGCCCCGCGCGCTCGTCGAGGAGCACATCGCCCGCGGCGACCAGGTCATCCTCGAGATCGACGTGCAGGGAGGGTTCCAGGTTCGCAGCAAGTTCCCCGCGGCGCACCTCGTGTTCATCGAACCGCCCTCGCTCGACGTGCTCGAAGCGCGCCTGCGCGGCCGCGGCACCGAGTCCGACGAGGCCATCGCTACGCGCATGGAAACAGCGCGGGTGGAGCTTTCCCGCAAAATGGAGTATGATATACGGCTGGTAAACGACGATTTGGACGAAGCCGCCGAAGCATTGGTGGGCTACGTGAACGAACAAGCCGAGAAAATACGAGGTTAACACGCATATGAGCATTATCGAACCGAAGATCGACGTCCTGCTGAACGAGACCGACAACGATCGTTTCCTGCTGTGCGCACTCGCTTCGAAGCGCGCCCACGACATCAACGACATGATGCGCGGCCAGCGCGATCGCGCCATCCAGCTGCAGACGGCCGTGGAAATCGCCCGCGCCGCCGACAAGAAGCCGCTGTCGCTCGCCTTCAACGAAGTCGCGCGCGGCGAAGTGTCGTTCGACCCGACGTCCATCGACGTCAAGAACCACTAAAGGTCGCCGTTCTCGCACGGTGAACCCGGTAGACAATGAAAAGCCGCGCACGGATTCGTCCCGGCGCGGCTTTTGCTGTTCGTCCCTCTTCACGTTAGGCCATCATGACTGAATTCCAACGTATCTGCCTCGTCCATTACCACGAGATCGGGCTCAAGGGCCACAACCGCTCGACGTTCGAAATGAGGCTGCTCAAGAACCTCGAAGCGCTGCTCAAGCCCTATCCGGTGGTGACGATCCACCGCATCGCAGGCCGCCTGTGCGTGTTTTTGCGCGAGGGCACCGCATGGGAGACGGCGAAGGAGGCGGCCGACCTCATCGGCAAGGTGCCGGGCGTGGCGCGCGTGTCGTGCGGCTTCAAATGCGAGCGCGACCTCGACGTCATGACGGAGGCGGCCGTCGCCGCCATGGCCGAGGCGGGCGACTTCGACTCGTTCAAGGTGGCGGCGCGCCGCAACCACACCGACTTCGCCACGGGCTCGATGGACATGAACCAGATCATCGGCTCGGCGCTGTGCGCGGCCTACCCCGACAAAACCGTGAAGATGAAGAAGCCCGACCTCACGGTGGGCGTCGAAGTGGTGCAGAACGCGTCGTACGTGTACGCGCGCTCGCTGCCGGGCGTGGGCGGGCTGCCGGTGGGCAGCTCAGGCGTCGTCATGAGCCTGCTGTCGTCGGGCATCGACTCCCCGGTTGCCACGTGGAAGCTCGCGCGGCGCGGCGCGGTGTGCATCGGCGTGCACTTCTCCGGCCGGCCGCAAACCTCGGACGCGAGCGAGTACCTCGTGGACGACATCGCGCGCGTGCTCGAGCGCACGGGCTGCATCGGGCGCGTGTACACGGTGCCGTTCGGCGACTACCAGCGCGAGATCGCGCTGATCGTGCCGCCCGAGCTGCGCGTCATCATGTACCGCCGCCTCATGTTCAAGGTGGCCGAGGAGCTGGGTCGCCGCGAGCGCGCCGGCGCGCTCGTCACCGGCGAGAGCCTGGGGCAGGTGGCCTCGCAGACGCTCGACAACATCCGCTGCACCGACGCGGCGGTGGACATGCCCATCTTCCGCCCGCTCATCGGCACCGACAAGCTGGAGATCATCGCGGACGCCGAGCGTTTGGGCTCGTTCGAGATCTCGTCGCAGGATGCGCCCGACTGCTGCACGCTGTTCATGCCGCGCAGCCCCGAGACGCACGCGAAGCTGCCCGTGGTGCTGGAAGCCGAGGCGGCTCTGCCCATCGAACGGTGGGTGACCGAGATCGCCGACTCCGCCGAGATCCGCGACTACGCGTGCCCGGCGTACAAGCCGAAGAAGAAGCGCACCGCCTAGCGGGCGGTTGGCGCGACCCGCCGCGCGCGATCAAGCTGGCTCATGCGAAGCGGCGTCCGAGAGGGCGCCGCTTTTTTTGCGCTTCGGGGCGGGGCGTTGGGGCGTTGGGGCGTTGGGGCGCGCTCGGCGCGCGCTGGATTCGCGTTGGATTCGGGGGTGGAGCGCGCTGGAGACGCGCTGGATCGTCGCACGTCGCGCGCGAGATGAACGTTCGATGCGCGTCGGAAAGGCGCAAGACCCACGGAATTGTTTCGCTGGACGCATGCCATCGATGTGCTGGATGGGGTTGCTATGCTGGAGGGGCAGGCAACGCGAGGAGGGCGGCATGGGGTTCGTGGAACAGGCGGAATCGTGGCGGGCGAAGGCGCACCTGAGCGGCGTGCGCCTCCCCGTGCTCGTGGGCGTGACGGCGCTCGCCGCGCTCGTGCTCATCGGCGCAGGGTCGGCGCTCGTGCATGCGGCGGCGTCCGACGGGTTCTCCGTCTCGCGCGACGACGGCGTGCTGGCGCAGGGCGGCGAAGCTCGGGGAAACGAAGGGGAGGCCGAGGCGGCACCGGCGCGCATCGCGGTGCACGTGGGCGGCGCGGTGGCGGAGCCGGGCGTGCGCGAGCTGGACGAAGGCGCGCGGGTGCAGGATGCGGTGGATGCGGCGGGCGGGTTCGCCGAGGGCGCCGCACGCGACGCGCTCAACCTGGCGCGCGTGCTCGTCGACGGCGAGCAGATCGTCGTGCCGACGTTGGACGAGGTCGCTGCGGCGGCGTCGGGAGGAGCGGGCGAGAGCGGCACCGCGACGCTCGAAGGTGCGACGACGGCGGGCGGCAAGGTGAACCTCAACAGGGCGACGGCGGCCGAGCTCGATGCGCTGCCGGGCGTGGGGCCTTCGACGGCCGAGAAGATCGTGGCCGACCGCGAGGCGAACGGTCCCTTCGGCACGGTGGAGGATCTCAAGCGTGTGTCCGGCATCGGGGACAAGAAGTTCGCCGATTTGGCCGACCTCGTATGCGTCGGGTAGGCGACGTCCCGCTGCCGCCGCGCCCGTCGCTGCCGCCCGTGCTGGGCTGCGCGCTCGCGCTGTGGGCCGCCTGCGCAGCAACGCTCGCGGCCGCCGAGGGGCTGTCCGTCGCGGCATGCCTCGTACTGGGCACGCTCGGCGCGGCGACGGGCGCGGCGTGCGCCGCGGGACTGTGGCGCCTGCCGGGCGCGCTGTGGTGGTGCGTCGCCTTGGGGGCCGCGCTCGGCATCGCCTGCGCGGGCGGCTGCGCGGCGGCCCTGCATGCCGCGCAGGAAGAGGGCGACGGCATGGCGGGACGGTGGCGGTTCGAGGCGGTCGGAGACGGTTCGACCGGCTTGTTCGGCGCCTCGTGCTTCGCGCGCGTCGAGCTGCCGGGGACGGGCGCGACCACGGTGCGGCTGAACTTCGACGGCGACGAGGAGCCTCCGCGCTACGGCGACGTGTTCGAGGCTGATGCGACGCTCACGGTTCCCTCCGGCACGTCGGCATCGTACTGCTGGCGACAGGGCGCGGCGCTGAGCGGGTCGGCGCGCGCGGTGGAGCGCGTCGAGCGGGACGACGCGCTGGGAGCCCTGCTCGCCTTGAGGAACCGTGCGATCGAGGTGCTGGCGCAGACGGGGCAGGGCGACGGCCCGGCGGTGCTCGCGGCCCTCGTGTGCGGTTGGCGCGGCGCCCTCGAAGAGGGGGACGTGTACACCGCCTACCAGGTGACGGGGCTCGCGCACCTCGTGGCGGTGTCGGGAGCCCACCTGTCCATCGTGGCGGGATGCGCTTCGGCGCTGCTGGAAGCCCTGCGCGTCCCGCGTCGAATCGCGCTCGCCGTGCAGGGCGGGCTGCTGCTGTGCTTTCTCGTGTTGGCCGCCGCTCCGCCGTCGGCCGTGCGCGCGGCGGTCATGGCGGGGGCGGGCATGTGCTCGTTCGCCGCGCGGCGGCGTCCCGCGGCGCTCAGCGCGCTCGCCGTGTGCATGATCGCCTGCATCGCGCTCGCGCCGCGCACCGCGCTGTCCATCTCGTTCGCGCTCAGCGCGCTTTCGACGCTCGGCATCGTGCTGTTCGCCGGCCTGTGCTCGGCCTGGATCGCCCGCGCGGTGCCGCGGGCGCCGCGCCTCGCGCGCGATGCGCTCTCGCTCACGTGCGCCTCGAGCATCGCGGCTACGCCGCTTGCGGCGGCGCTGTTCTCGCAGCTGCCGCTCGTCGCGCCGCTTGCCAACATCGCCGCAGCGCCGCTCTTCCCGCTCGTCTGCGCCGGAGGGCTCGTCGCGGTGCTCGGCGCGCTCGCCGCGCCCGCGGCCGCGCCCGTGCTGCTCGGGTGCGCGTCGGCGGGGGCGACGGCGCTCACCGCGCTTGTGCGGGTGCTTGCGACGATTCCCAACGCGAGCATTCCGATGGCCCTTCCGCTCGAGGTTGCGCTCGGCGTCTCGGCGGCGGGCGCGGTTGCGCTGTGGCTCGCTTGGCCGCGTCCGCGGCTCCGCATCGTGCTCGGCTTGGCGGCCTCGTTGTGCTGCGCGGCCGTCGCGGCGCTCGTCGTCATGCCGCGGGTGGCAGGCGACGAGATCATCATGCTCGACGTGGGGCAGGGCGACGCGTTCGTGGTGCGCAGCCGCGGCGCGGCCGTGCTCATCGACACGGGCAACCAGGAACGCCTGCTGCGCGAGGCGCTCGCCCGGCACGGCGTGTACCGTCTCGACGCCGTCCTCATCACGCACGGCGACGACGACCACAAGGGCGCGCTGACCTCGCTCGCCGGCGTCGTGGACGTGGGACGCGTGCTCGTGGCGCAGGACGCGTTGTCGTGCGGATGCGGCTCGTGCGCAAGTCTCGTGGCGGACGCGCGAGCGCTCGTGGGCGACGTGGGGGTCGCCGGCGTGCGGCAGGGCGACGAGCTGCACGTGGGGGCCTTCGACCTCGCGGTGGTGTGGCCCGAGCGCTTCGTCGACGAGGGCGGCAACGCCGATAGCGTGTGCCTGCTGGCCGATGCCGACGTCGACGGCGACGGAGCGTCCGACTGGCGCGCGCTGTTCACGGGGGATGCCGAGCACGAACAGCTGCGCGCCCTCGTCGATGCGGGCCTCGTCGGGGCGGTGGACATCTACAAGGTCGGCCATCACGGGTCGAGAAACGCGCTCGACGACGAGGAGGCCGCCGCGCTCGCGCCGCGCATCGCGCTGGTCAGCGTGGGGGAGCGCAACCGCTACGGCCATCCTACGCAGGAGACGCTCGCGCGGCTCGAGGCCGTGGGCGCGCGCATCTGCCGCACCGACGAAGAGGGAGATGTTTCATGCAAATTGACGGACGATCGGATCGAGGTGGAAACCCTGCGCTAGAATGGACGGCATGGCTACTCAAAGGAAACAAGAAGCACCGCTCTTGCCCGTGTACCTCGTCGTCGGCGAGGACGCGCTCAAGCGCGATACCGTGATGAAGCGCCTTCGCACGCGCCTGTCCGCGATGGGCGACCTGTCGTTCAACTCCGACGAGTTCGGCGGCGAGACGGCTGCGGGCGCCGACATCGTGACGGCCTGCAACACGGTGCCGTTCGCAAGCCCCGTGCGCCTCGTGGAAGTGCGCGCGGCCGACAAGCTCAAGAAGGCCGACGCCGAGGAGCTCGTCGCCTACCTGGGCGCGCCGAACGAAACCACCGTGCTCGCCCTCGTCGCCGAGAAGCTGGCGAAGAACACGCGCCTGTACAAGGCCGTCGCGGCCCGCGGTAAGACGGCCGTCATCGACTGCACGCCCCTCAAGCGCTACGAGCTGCCCAAGACGGTGCGCTCCATGGCCGTGAACCACGGCGTGACGCTGACGGAGGGTGCGGCCGTCAAGCTCGTGGATCTTGTGGGCGAGGACACGGTGCGCCTCAACAACGAGCTCAAGAAGATAGCGCTCGCGCATCGCGGCACCGATGCCGTGAACGAGCACGAGATCGTGGGCATGGTGAGCCGCACCGCCGAAGTGAAGCCGTGGGAGTTCGTCGACGCCTTCTCGGCGCGCGACGTGCGCAAATGCCTGCTGTACCTCGGTCGCATGGACTCGGTGTCGCCCCATGCGCTTCTGGCCATGTGCACGACGCGCCTGCGCGAGCTCATCTGCGCCCGCGCCATGGCCGATCGCGGCAACCCCCGCGCCGTGGCCGGCGCCCTCAAAGCGCCCGATTGGCGCGTCAAGAACCACGTAACCTGGGCCCGCGGCTTCACCGCCGCCGAGCTCCGCCACGCGATGATAGCCGCCCGCGACACCGAGCGGGCCATGAAAAGCGGCACCGACCCGAAGAGCGCCTTCGTCGACTGGGTGCTCGAAGTGACCGCGAAGAGGTAGGGCCGCTTCGCCCCTTTCTCCTGTTGCGCCCGCAGCACGTCTTCCATTTCGCACACCCTTTCGCGGGCGCAACGAGCGGGGACGCAGGTCGCAAGGGGTAGACCCCGGTCGGCAAAGAGCACGGGACGCAGGCCGCAAAGGTAGCCCCCCCCAACGCGAGAGGGCCCCGGATTTCCGGGGCCCTCTCGCTCTTGATATGCGGACGGATCGCGGGGCGATTGCCGTATGCGCATCGATGTTATTCGGCGGCAGCTTCCTCAGCACCGGCAGCCTCGGCCTTGGCGGCTTCTTCGGCTTCCTTCGCCTTGCGCTTCTGAGCAGCGGCTTCTTCCTTGAGCTGCTTCTCGCGGCGCTTGGCCTTCTCCTTGGAAGCGGCTTCCATCTCGGCAGCGCGCGCAGCCTTGCGCTCGGCCTTCTTGGAGCCCGTCTTCTGCTCCTTCTTGGCCGGCTTCTCGTAGGCGGCACGATCGGCGTCGGTCGCCACGGTGTTGGCCAGGGCCATCACGCCGCTCTTGCGGTTCGCAGCCTGGTTCTTGTGGATGACGCCCTTCGAGGCGGCTTTGTCGAGCAGGCGGCACGCGGCGCATGCGGCGGCGTAAGCCTCGGCGCCGTTTTCGGCGGCGACGGCGTCCTTCACGCGACGGGTCGCGGTCTTGAGCTCAGACTTGACCGCGCGGTTGCGCATGCGGGACTTTTCGTTGGTGATGATGCGCTTCTTCTGGCTTTTGATGTTCGCCATGAGTGATGTTCCTCCAATATACAAACCTATCGAATACCGTGCGTTCCCGGTAGCGCAAGCGCCCTGCGGCTTCGAGATACGACTGCCACGGTGCCGATAGCCTCGCATGCATCCCTCAAAGGGCGCGGCCCGTCCGCGGGGCGGACAGCCAACGATGCATGTGGAAACAGGCGGGATTTCTCTGTTTCGCGGACCATTCGGTCACCCAGCACTACGAATCTTAAAGCGCAGCCACGTCTGCAGATCGGCGATGAAACCATCGCGCGAACGTATTTGCCGGATACACAATGCGATAGAATAGCAAAGGTTGCCGATGTTTTCACGAAGAATTGTCGAAAACACGTTTTTTCTCCCCGTCTCGAAAGGACGACCGCCATGAGAACCGCCGCCCTTCGACCGCTGTCCCTCGCGCTTGCCGCGTTCTGCGCCCTCGGCGCCCTTGTCGGCTGCTCGAGCGGCTCGCACCAGGTCATCGACGCGAACGAGGGATGCGCGAGCTGCCATTCCGACGAGAAGGAAACCTTCGCGCCGGGCGAAAACGCGCCTGCGGGCACCCTGGAAAGCGGCTCGACCGTGACCGTGCGCGCCGACGCGGCCTCCATCGCGGTGTGCACGCCCGCCTTCACCGCCGCGGACGGCTCGACGTTCGTGCCCGTGCAGCAGTCGACGGCCGCCCTGAGCGGGGGAGAGGCCGTGCTCGAGCTCGACGACGGCCTGTGGGCCCTCTGCGTCGACGAGGGCGACCACGCCCGCTCGCAGCTCGTGCGCGTCGATTCGTCGAACGGCGAGACCGCCGTCGTTGAGCTGTAGGCGCCTCGAGGCTCGCCATCCGCCGCGAATAAGGTAGAATAGGCTTTCGTTTCTCAAGCGCCCGCATTGGCGCGCGCCCGTACGATGTGAAAGACAGGCTATGACCACCGATCCGAACTTCATCCGCAACTTCTCCATCATCGCGCACATCGACCATGGCAAGTCGACGCTGTCCGACCGCATCCTCGAGCTCACCGGCACGGTGGCCAGCCGCGACATGCAGGAGCAGCTGCTCGACAGCATGGACATCGAGCGCGAGCGCGGCATCACCATCAAGAGCCAGGCCGTACGCGTGGACTACGTGGCCGACGACGGTCAAACCTACCAGTTCAACCTCATCGACACGCCGGGCCACGTCGACTTCACCTACGAGGTGAGCCGCTCGCTGGCCGCCTGCGAGGGGGCCGTGCTCGTAGTGGACGCCACGCAGGGCGTCGAGGCGCAGACGGTGGCCAACGCGATGATGGCCATGAACGCGAACCTCGAGATCATCCCGCTCATCAACAAGATCGACCTGCCCGCGGCCGAGCCCGAGCGCGTGCGCGAGGAGATCGAGGAGGGCCTCGCCATCCTCGCCGACGACGCGGTGCTCGCCTCCGGCAAGACGGGCGTGGGCGTGCACGACCTGCTGGAAGCCGTCGTGTACAACATTCCCGCGCCCGAGGGCGACGCGGACGCGCCGTTGCGCGCGCTCATCTTCGACTCCTACTTCGACCCGTACCGCGGCGTGGTGGCGCTCGTGCGCGTGGTGGACGGCTCCATGAAGAAGGGCGACAAGGTGCTCATGATGGCCACGGGCACCGAGGTGCTCGTGGAGGAGGTAGGCGCGCGCCGCCCCGCCGAAACGCCGCTGCCGACGCTGTCGGTGGGCGAGGTGGGCTACCTGGTCACCGGGCTGAAGGACGTGCGCCAGGTGAAGGTGGGCGACACGATCACCGCCGTCAAGGGCGGCGTGGAGAAGCCGCTGCCGGGGTACCGCGAGGCCAAGCCCATGGTGTTCACGGGCCTGTTCCCCATCGACGGCGACCAGTACGAGCCGCTGAAGGAGGCGCTCGAGAAGCTGTCGCTCAACGACCCGGCGCTGGCCTGGGAGCCCGAGAAGTCGCACGCGCTCGGTTTCGGCTTCCGCGTGGGCTTCCTCGGCCTCTTGCACATGGAGGTCATCAAAGAGCGCCTCGAGCGCGAGTTCGGCCTCGACCTGCTGGCCACCGCCCCCAGCGTGGAGTACCACGTGTACCGGCAGGGCGGCGAGATGATCAGCCTGCACAGCCCCCAGGAGATGCCCGACCCCGGCGAGATCGAGCGCATCGAGGAGCCCTACCTCAAGGCGAAGATCCTCATCCCGCCCGACTACGTGGGCGCGGTCATGGAGCTGACCACCGCGCGTCGCGGCACGTTCGTCACCATGAACTACCTGTCGCCCACGACGGTGGAGATGCTGTGGGAGATCCCGCTTTCCGAACTCATCATGGACTACTTCGATAGACTCAAGTCCAACACGAAGGGCTACGCCTCGCTCGACTACGATTTCGACGAATACAAGCCCTCGAAGCTGGTGAAGCTGGATATCCTGCTGTCGGGAAAGCCGGTGGACGCGCTGTCGTTCATCATCCACAAGGACAAGGCCTACGATCGTGGCCGCGTCCTCACGGAGAAGCTGCGCAGCATCATCCCACGCCAGATGTTCGAGGTGCCCATCCAGGCCGCCATCGGCGGCAGGGTGCTCGCGCGCGAGACGGTGAAGGCGAAGCGCAAGGACGTGCTGGCGAAGTGCTACGGCGGCGACATCAGCCGCAAGCGCAAGCTGCTCGAGAAGCAGAAGGCCGGCAAGAAGCGTATGAAGAACATCGGCAACGTGGAGGTTCCGCAGGAAGCCTTCATGGCGATTCTGAAGGTGGACGATTAGAGCGCGGCAGAGCGGCATCCGCGCACGGATAGGTTGATAGCATGGCACGTAAAGACGATTTCGACTGGCTCGACGACCCGTTCGACGAGAAGAAGGCGCACCAGCAGCAAGGGGGCATGGGCAGCGGCTCGAAGCTCGCGCTCGGCTGCGGGTGCCTCGTTGCGGTGGTGGGCATCGTCGTGCTGCTCATGTTCGCGCTCGTCAACGTCATCGACATCGTGGCAGCGTAGGGGAGCGGCCCTGATGGACATGCGCGCGTTCTTCAAGACGCACCGCCTGCTGCTCGCCCCCATGGCGGGCGTGAGCGACGAGGCGTTCCGCACGCTCTGCCGCGAGCAGGGCGCCGACGTCACGTACACCGAGATGGTGTCGGCGAAGGGGCTTTCCTACGCGAACGAGAAGACGCGGCACCTGCTGCGCCTCGCGCCGGGGGAGGACCAGGTGGCGGTGCAGCTGTTCGGCCACGAGCCCGACACGATGGCCTCGCAGGCCGCATGGATCGAAGACGAGATGGGCGCGTCGCTGGCCTACCTCGACATCAACATGGGCTGCCCGGCCCGCAAGATCGTGTCGAAGGGCGACGGCTCGGCGCTCATGAAGGACCCCGACCTCGCCGCTTCCATCGTGCGCGCCGTGTGCGCGGCGGTGAGCCATCCGGTGACGGTGAAGTTCCGGCGCGGATGGGCCGAAGGCGTGGAGACGGCGCCCGCATTCGCCCGCAGGATGGAGGACGCGGGCGCGGCGGCGCTGGCCGTGCACGGGCGCTACGCCGAGCAGCTGTACCGCGGCAGCGCCGAATGGGACGCCATCGCGCGGGTGAAGCAGGCCGTGTCGGTGCCGGTGGTGGGCAACGGCGACGTGAAGCGCGGCGCGGACGCGGTGGCCATCACCGAGCGCACCGGCTGCGACGCCGTGATGATCGCGCGCGCCGCGGAGGGCAACCCCTGGGTGTTCGCGCAGGCGAAGGCCGCCCTTGCGGGGGAGGCCGAGCCGGAGGCGCCCGGCGTGGAAGAGCGCATCGCGCTGGCGCGCCGTCACGCGCGGCTGCTGAGCGAGCGCGAGGGCAAGAACATCGTGCGCATGCGCAAGCATGCTATGTGGTACATGGCGGGCATTCCCGGCGCAGCGGCCGCGCGGGAGAAGATCAACGCCTGCGTGTCGGTCGAAGACTTCGACGTCGTGTTCGACGAGCTGGTGGCGTGCGCACGCGAGCACGCGGCCGGCGTATGACGAAAGGCGGGCCCCTCATGCCCCATGATCCCTACCGCGCGCTGTACGTGCACCTTCCGTTCTGCGTGAAGCGCTGCGCCTACTGCGATTTCGCCACGGCGGCGGTGCCGGCCGATGCGCCCGAGATCGACGCGTACGTCGACGAGCTCGTGCTGGATATCCGCCGCAAGGCGAAGGAGGGCGAGCTCGGCGCGCTCGAGACCGTGTACCTGGGCGGCGGTACGCCGTCGCACGTGGGACTGGCGCGCCTGTCGATGCTGCTGTACACGCTGTCGCTGTCCATGCACCTCACGCCCGAAGTGGAGTGCACGATGGAGGCGAACCCCGAGAGCCTCACCGAGCGCATGGTGCGCGATATCTGGGCGCTCGGCGTGAACCGCCTGTCCATCGGCGTGCAGAGCTTCGACGACGACGTGCTGCGCACCCTCGGCCGCGCGCATTCGGCCGACGAGGCGCGCCGCGCCATCGAGGCCGCCTTCACGCGCTTCGAGAACGTGAGCGTCGACCTCATGTGCGGCATTCCCGGCCAGAGCGACGAGAGCTTCGAGGAGAGCGTGCGCGAGGCGGTGCGCCTCGGCGCGACGCACGTGAGCGTATACCCGCTCACCATCGAGCCGCACACGCCCTTCGACGCCGCCGTGCTGGCGGGCGACCTCGACGAGCCCGACGACGACGCGGAGGCCGCGCACATGGAGATCGCCGAGCGCGTGCTGACCGAGGCGGACTTCGCGCGCTACGAGGTGGCCAGCTACGCCCGGCCGGGCTGCGAGAGCCGTCACAACATCGCGTACTGGACCGGCGTGCCCTACCTCGGCCTCGGCCGTTCGGCCGCCACGATGACGCAGAACGCTGCTCGCCGCATGCGCGTGAGGGACGGCCAGGTCACCGACGACCTCGACGCGCGTCAGATGGCCGCCGAGGACCTCATGCTGGGCATGCGCATGACCGTCGGCGTGAGCGACGAGCGCGTGGAACAGGCCGCCGCGCTGCTGCCCGAGCTGCCCGCGACGCTGGACGGGCTGGCCCGGCGGGGGCTGGCGGAGCACCGCGAAGGCCGCTGGAGGCCCACGGAGCTCGGCTGGCTCTGCGGCAACGAGCTCTACGGGGACCTGTACGACCTGGCGCCGTAGGGGCGCGCTTCGACCTCCATCCTCCCATGGCGCGCCCGTTGTCGTGCCGGTCGTGCGCGCTTCGCGCGCCGACCGGGGGACCTGCAGGCTCCCCGACGAGCCCGCGCGCACGGCGGGTTGACCGCGCGTCTCCCTGCGGGCAGGGGCCAACCAAGGGGTCTCACCGTAGTTTCTTCACATTTCAGCACTCTCGTTAGCACTCGAGGCTTTCGGCTGCTAATATGATGCGTTACCATAGGTGGGGACCAACCAGTGAGAGAGGCAGGTGAACGAGCGTGCTTTCGGATCGTAGGCAACGGGTGCTGAGCGCCCTTATCGAAGAGTACGTCGCGCGCGCTCTGCCCGTGGGGTCGCGCACGCTGACGGAGCGGTACCAGCTGGGCGTGAGCCCGGCAACGGTGCGCAACGAGCTGTCCGTCCTCGAGGACGGCGGCTACATCACGCAGCCGCACACCTCGGCGGGCCGCATCCCAACCGATTACGGCTACCGCGCGTTCGTGGACAACCTGCTGCAATCCGACCTCGCGGGCGACGACGAGCGCTACCGTCCCGTGGTGGACCAGCTGCGCCGCAGCGCGAGCGAGCTCGATGCGCTGCTCGAGCAGACGTCGTCGGCGCTCACGCGCCTCACCGACTGCCTGTCCATCGTGCTGGCGCCGTCGGTGCTCAACCTGCACATCAAGCAGCTGTCGCTCATCTCGCTGTCCCCGTACCGGGCGCTCGTCGTGCTCGTCACCGAGGACGGCCAGGTGTTCAATCGCCAGATGGAGTTCGCCGAAGAGGTGGCTCCCGACGAGCTCGCCCAGGTGCAGCGCTTCCTCGGCGACGTGTTCAACGGCAAGTCGCTGCACGAGATCGAAGACGGCCTGGGCGAGGGCATGGTCGAGGCCTTCCGCGACCCGCTCGTGCGCATGGCGCTCGACGAGGTGCTGTCGTGCTTGCAGGAAAGCGAGCTGTCGCGCACGCACCGTCTGGGCGTGAGCTCCCTGCTGACGAAGCCGGAGTTCAGCCAGTCGCAGGCGCTGCTGCCCGTCATGCAGGTGCTCGAGGACGACACCGTGCTGCTGCACATCCTCGACGACGCCGCCCGCCAGGGCGCGGGCGTGCCGAGCGTGCGCATCGGGCGCGAGAACCCCGCGGCGGAGCTTGCGGGCGTGTCGGTGGTGGCCAGCCGCTACGGACGCGGCGCCGCAGCCGGCGTGGTGGCCGTGGTGGGCCCCACGCGCATGGACTATTCCAAGGTGATACAGGCGGTGCGCATAGCGAGCGCAGCGCTCGGAGACGTATAACGACATGGTGCGGCGGCGCGCCGTGCGCCGCCCGTGAGGAAAGGTTTCGAGAGCAAGATGGCGAAGGATCTGTACGAAGTTCTGGGCGTGTCCCGCGAGGCAACCGAAGACGAGATCAAGAAGGCGTTCCGTCGGCGCGCGCGCGAGCTTCATCCGGATGTGAACAAGGCGCCCGACGCCGAAGACCAGTTCAAAGAGCTGAACGAGGCGTACGACGTGCTGTCGGACGCGCAGAAGCGCGCCCAGTACGATCGCTTCGGCACGGTTCCCGGCGCGGCCGGCGGCGGGAACCCCTACGGGGGCGGCGGCTACGTCGACTTCGAGGACCTGTTCGGCGGCGGCTTCGGCATGGGCGACATCTTCAGCTCGTTCTTCGGCGGGCAGGCCACCGGCCGCACCCCCATGCGCAAAGAGGGCCGCGACATGGGCGTGGGCCTGCGCCTCACCCTCGAGGAAGTGGCCGCCGGCGCGAAGAAGGAGATCGTGTACGACCGCCTGGCGCCGTGCCCCGACTGCGAGGGCTCGGGCCTCGGCCCCGACGGGCGCGAGATCACGTGCCCCGACTGCCACGGCCAGGGCCGCGTCGTCACCATCCAGCACACCTTCCTCGGCGACATGCAGACGGCCACCACGTGCAAGACCTGCGGCGGCACGGGCCACACCATCGAGAACCCGTGTCCCGAGTGCGAGGGCCAGGGCCGCGTGCCCGACCGCCAGCGCGTCACCGTCGAGGTGCCCGTGGGCATCCGCGACGCGCAGCAGCTGCGCCTGTCCGGCTTCGGCGAGGCCGGCATGCACGGCGCGCGTCCGGGCGACCTCATCGTGACGTGCCGCATCCAGCCGCACGAGTTCTTCGAGCGCGACGGCGACAACCTGCATGCGCGTGCGAACGTGTCCATCGTGCAGGCCACGCTGGGCGCCGAAATCGAGATCGACGGCATCTTCGAAGGCGAGAAGGTGCAGGTGCGCATTCCCGAAGGCTGCCAGAACGAGCAGGTGGTGCGCGTGAAGGGCTTCGGCATGCCGCGCTTCCGCAGCGACGCGCGCGGCGACATGTACGTGCACGTGAACGTGGTGGTGCCCAAGAAGGTGACGAAGAAGCAGCGCGAACTGCTCGAGCAGCTGGCCGGGGAGCTGGGCGAGGACGTATCCGACGCCCGCACGCCGCTGCAGAAGCTCCGCGACGCGTTCAACTAGGCCCGCCATGTCGCTGCCGCACTTCTATCTTGAGAGCCAGGTCATCGCCGACGAGGGTGCGGCGGCCTTCCCGCTGCGCCTCGCGGCCGACGACGCGCAGCACGCGCGCGTGCTGCGGCTCGCGCCGGGCGAGCACGTGGCCGTGGTGGACGCGGCGCGCGATTACTTCGAATGCGAGATCGTGGCCTTCGACGACAACCTGCCCGTGGTGCGCATCGCGCAGCGCTTCGAGGACGAGCCCGACCGTCCGATGGTGGTGCTCGCGCAGGGTTTGGCGAAGGGCGACAAGATGGACACGGTCATCCGCCACGCCACCGAGCTGGGCGTGTCCGCGTTCGCGCCGTTCGCGTGCGAGCGCTCCATCGTGAAGCTCGACGACAAGAAGGCGGCCGCCCGCGTGCAACGCTGGCGCTCCATCGCGAAGAGCGCCGCCATGCAGTCGGGGCAGCGCGCGATGCCCGAGGTGACCGACGTCGGCGCCCTCGAGGACCTCTGCGCCCTGTTCGCGCACAGCACGGCCGTGCTCGTCTGCTGGGAGGAGGCGCCGGGCACCGCGCGTATCGACGAGGCCATCGAGCGCGCGCTCGTGCAGCTGCGCGCGGGTGCCGCGAACGCCCGCGTCGGCGTGGTGGTGGGCCCCGAGGGCGGCCTGACCGAGCGCGAGGTGGATGCGCTGCTCGCGTGCAACCCCCGCGCGTCGCTCGTGTCGCTGGGCTCGTCCATCCTGCGCACCGAAACGGCCGGCATCGTGGCACCCGCGCTCGTGCTGCACGAGCTCGACCGTCTCGCCCGTCGGGAGCCGCGATGAACTTCGCCGTGGTCAACCTGGGCTGCAAGGTGAACCGCGTGGAGTCGGACGACGTCGCCGCGCACCTCGCCGCCCGCGGTGCCGAAACCCCCGAGGCGGACGCCGACCTCATCGTGGTGAACACATGCACCGTCACCGGCGAGGCCGAGAAGAAGACCCGCAAGGCCGTCCGCCGCGCCCTGCGCGCGAACGACCGGGCCCGCGTCGTGGTAACCGGCTGCGCCGCCGCCATCGACCGCGCATTCTACGAGAACCTGGACGAGCGCGTAACCGTGCTGGGAAAGGCCGAGCTGGGAAAGCTGTGGGAAGGGGAGGACGGCTACCACGTTGGCGAACCTGCGCTATCCCCCCATGGCGCGGCAGGTGAGCTCGCCGGTCCTGCAAGCACTCGTGCCGCGCAAGAAGGAGGGGGCGCAGCACGAGGGGTGGGGCCCGCATCGCAAAACGGGGCACCCGCATCTTCCCTCCTCCGTTTCGGCCCTTCTTTTCGCAGCCGGGTGGGCGTGAAGGTGCAGGACGGGTGCGACAATGCGTGCACGTACTGCATCGTGCACGTGGCGCGCGGGCGGGCGACGAGCCGGCCGGCCGACGACGTGGTGGCGGAATGCGTCGCGTACGCGCAGGCGGGCGCCGGGGAGATCGTGCTCACGGGCATCAACCGGGGCTCCTACTGCGACGGCGCGAAACGCGACCCGGCCGCCGTGCGCCTCGCCGACCTGCTGCGCCTGCTGCTCGACGCCACGGCGCACGCCGCGTGCCGCTTCCGCATCTCGAGCGTCGAGCCGCGCGACGTGGACGACGCGCTCGTGGACATCCTCGCCGCATCCGACGGGCGCGTCTGCCGCCACCTGCACCTGCCCCTGCAGGCCGGCAGCTCGAAGGTGCTGCGCGAGATGGCGCGCCCGTACGACGCTCCGCGCTTCGTCGCGCTCGTGGAGCGCCTGTACGCCGCCGTGCCCGAGCTGGCGCTGTCCACCGACCTCATCGCCGGGTTCCCCGGCGAGACCGACGCGGAGTTTCAGGAGACCCTCGACGTGGCGCGCGCCTGCCGCTTCGCGAAGATCCACGCGTTCCCGTACTCGCGTCGCGACGGCACGCCCGCGGCGGCCCGCGCCGATCAGGTGCCGCCCGCCGTGCGCGAGCGCCGCGCCGCCGCGCTGCGCGCCCTCGGCGACGAGCTGCGCGCGCAGGAGTACGCGCGCCGCGTCGGCACCGTCGAGCGCGTGCTCGTCGAGTCGCGCGGGCGGGGCACCACCGAGAGCTACTTCGAGATTCCCGTGCCGCCCGACGCGCAGCCGGGCACGCTTCGGGAGCTCGTCCTGCCGCCAGCCGAGAACAGCGAGGGGTAACCGCCATGGGGGAGCAGCGCCGCACCGACGAACGTCGTCCGACCTCGACCGACGACGACGCCCGCGCCCGAGCGCGCCAGCGCCTCGCCGAGCGCGAGGCGCGCCTCAACGGCCGCCCCGCCCCGCAGCAGCACGCTCCCGCGCGCTCCTCGGCGCCCCGGCAGGCATCCGGCCGCCCTCCGCGTCCGGAGCGGGACGCCGCATCGAACCCCGCGCCCGCCGTTCTCGGCAGCGTCGTCGAAGCCGTGCGCGCCAACCCGCGCCGCGCCCTGCTCGCCGCCGCGGCGGCAGCGGCGCTGCTGCTCGTCGCCCTGATCGTCTCCGCCATCCGCGGCTGCGTCGCGGGTGCCCCGGCCGAGCCTGCGCCCGCCGCATCCGACGAGGCGCCCGCGACGCAGCAGGTGGCGCGCGATCCCATCGACGAGGCCGCGCTCTCGTCCGTGCTCGGCGACGACCTGACCGCGAGCCTGCTCGCCGCCGCCGAATCGAGCGACGACGCCGCGTGGATCGCCGCCCACCCGGATGCCTACGCCGTCGACGGCGAGGCGGTGCAGTACAAGCTGCTCAAGCTCGCGGCCACCGAGCCCGAGGCCGTCCCGTTCGTGCGCGGCTTCCCCGATGCGTACCCCGCCGATGCCGCCGAGGCCACGGGCGACCCGGCGGCAGGCGAGGTGCCGCGCTTCTACCAGTGGGACCCGCGCTGGGGCGCCACGGTGTACAGCTCCACGGCGTTCGCGGTGACGGGCTGCTGCCCCACCTCGCTTTCCATGGTGTACCAGGGGCTCACCGGCAAGGGCGACCTGTCGCCCTACGACATGGGCGTCCGGGCGCGCGACGGCGGCTACATGGCCGAGTTCGACGGCACCGATTCGTCGTTCCTCGTGAACGAGGCGCCCTCGCTCGGCCTGTCCTGCACCTCCATCGACGCCGATGCCGACGCCCTGCGCGCCGCGCTCGAGGGCGGTGCCGCGGTCATCTGCAACGTCGGCCCCGGCGACTTCACCGACAACGGGCACTTCTTCGTCATCACGGGCGTCGACGGCGACGGCAGCCTCGTCATCAACGACCCGTACTCGGCCGAACGCTCGAACCAGGCGTGGGACGTCGAGAAGGTGCTCGGCCAGACGAAGGCGCTGTTCGCCTACGAGCGCGCCTAGCTCCGCCGCCCCGCGCGCCGCTCCCGTCCGAAATTGAGCACCTGCACCATATTCCCTTGTCGGTTCGATGACATCGGGGCGGGGCGATGCCATGCGTGGTACAATGCCCCCATGACAGACCAAACGCAAATCACCCTCACGGCCCCGCAAAGCGTGAACATGGCGCTCATCGTCGGGCCGGCCGACGAAATCCTCCACCTCGTGCAAGACGCGTTCCTCGCGCGCATCACCGTGCGCGGCGACACGATCGTGCTCGAGGGCGACCCGCTCGAGGTGCAGTCGCTCACGGCGCTGTTCTCCGACCTCATCAAGCTGGTGGAAGGCGGCGACGAGCCGAGCATCGACTACGTGCGCCACGCCATCGACCTGCTGCGCACGGCGGAGTTCTCGCCCCGCGCGCTGCGCGAGGACATCCTGCTCACGTACCGCGGCCGCGCCATCCGCCCGCAAACCGCGGGCCAGAAGCGCTACGTCGACGCCATCCGCGAGAACACCATCACGTTCGGCATCGGGCCGGCGGGCACCGGCAAGACCTACCTCGCCATGGCCATGGCCGTGGCCGCGCTCAAGCGCAAGGAGGTGGGCCGCATCATCCTCACGCGCCCGGTGGTGGAAGCGGGGGAGAGCCTGGGCTTTCTGCCCGGCACGCTCACCGAGAAGGTGGACCCCTACATCCGCCCGCTCTACGACGCGCTGTTCGACATGACCGACATGGAGCGCGCCACGCAGCTCATCGAGAGCGGCGTCATCGAGATCGCCCCGCTCGCGTTCATGCGTGGCCGCACGCTCAACGACAGCTTCATCATCCTCGACGAGGCGCAGAACACCACGCCCGAGCAGATGAAGATGTTCCTCACGCGCCTCGGCTTCGGCTCGAAGATGATCATCACGGGCGACGTGACGCAGCTGGACCTGCCGCGCGGCATATCGGGCCTCAAGGGCGTGCGCGGCATCCTCGAAGACATCGACGGCATCGCGTTTTGCGAGTTCACCGGCAAAGACGTGGTGCGCCACTCGCTCGTGGCGGCCATCGTGAGCGCCTACGATCAGGCAAGCAGAAAGGCTTGAGTACCATGGATATCCAGATCAACTACGACTACCGCAAAGAGGACCTCGAGAAGCTGCCGCTGCACGAGCTCACGCAGTTCGTGCTCGCGCGCGAGGACAAGCCCTTCAACACCGAGGTGTCCATCAGCTTCGTCACCGACGAGGCCATCGCCGAGCTCAACGAGAAGTACCGCCACAAGGAGGGTCCCACCGACGTGCTGTCCTTCGAGTGCGACGGCGTGGACGACGACCTGTCGGCCATGACGCTGGCCGAGGACCCGGTGTTCGAGCTGGGCGACGTGATCATCGCCCCCGACGTGGCCAGCCGCCAGATGCGCGAGTTCGGCACCACGTTCGAGGAGGAGATCAGCCTGCTGCTCGTCCACGGCCTGCTGCACCTGTGCGGCTACGACCACATCGAGGACGACGAGGCCGAGGTCATGGAGAAGCGCGAAGCCGAGATTCTCGAGGCGTGGTCCAAGCGCACGGTGTAGCGGCGAGGGGGAAGGCGGGCTTGCATGGACGTGATGAGCGCCATGGATGACGAAGAGCGCATCGAGGGGAACGAAGCGCCGCGCGAGGAGCATCGCAGCGAGGGACGCTTCGTGCGCAACCATGCGGACAAAGGATCGCGCGCCCGGTTTTCGCTCGGGCGCGCGTTTTCGTGCGCCTGGGAGGGCATCGCCTACACGACGCGCACGCAGCGCAACATGAAGATACACTTCGCGGTGGGGGCGGCAGCGGTCATCCTGGGCTTCGCGCTGGCCATCGATCCGCCCTCGTGGGCGGCCATCGCCATCTGCATCGCGGTCGTGCTGGCCGCCGAATGCTTCAACACCGCGCTCGAGTCCGTGGTCGACCTCGTGTCGCCGGGCTACGCCGAGCTCGCCAAGCACGCGAAGGACTGCGCCGCGGGCGCGGTGCTCGTGTGCGCGCTCGGCGCCGTGGCCGTGGCCGCCGCCGTGTTCGTCCCGCGCCTTCTGGCGCTCATCAGCTGATACCGAGAAAGGCACCCCACCTATGAACGATATGCTCTCCCCGGCGGACGAATCCTTCAAGTCGGGCTTCGTCACGCTCGTCGGCCGCCCGAACGCCGGCAAGTCGACGCTCGTCAACGCCATCATGGGCAAGAAGATCGCCATCACGTCGAACACGGCGCAGACGACGCGCCACCGCTTCCGCGCGGTGTACACGCGCCCCGAGTTCCAGCTCGTCCTCGTGGACACGCCGGGCCTGCACAAGCCCCACGACGCCCTCGGCGAGGAGCTGAACACGTCGGCCCTCAAGGCGCTCGAGGGCGTGGACGTGGTGGCCTTCCTCGTGGACGCGTCGAAGCCGGTGGGCACGGGCGACGAATGGGTGGCCGCGCAGCTTTCGCGCGCCCGCTCGAAGAAGATCCTCGTGCTGTCGAAGATCGACCTCGTGGACGGCGAGCAGCTCGACCGTCAGCGCTTCGCCGCCGCGCAGCTGGGCGATTGGGACGCCGTCGTGGAGCTGTCGAGCGAAACGGGCGAGCACGTGCAGGACTTCGTCGACGAGGTGGTGGCGCTGCTGCCGCCGGGGCCGGCGTGGTTCCCCGCCGACATGGAAACCGACCAGCCCATCGAGGTGGTCGTGGCCGAGTTCATCCGCGAGAAGATCCTGCGCTCGTTCCACGACGAGGTGCCCCACGCCATCGGCGTGCATGTGGAGGAGATGGAGTACGACCGCAAGAAGGATCTCTACCGCATCTTCGCCATCGTTTACGTGGAGCGCGACAGCCAGAAGGGCATCATCATCGGCAAGAAGGGCGCGGCCATCAAGCAGATCGGCACCGAGGCCCGCGCCGACCTCGAGCAGCTGCTGGGCTGCCGCGTGTTCTTGGACCTGTCGGTGAAGGTGAAGAAGAACTGGCGCCGCGACGCGAGCCAGATCCGCCGCTTCGGGTACGGCGAAGGGGCGTAAGGCCCCGCCGCTGGCCCTCATTTCTGCAGGTATTGTCACGAATGCGGGCAAACGTCGGGTTGCCCGCCCGCGCCGGACGCGTTTTCGGCTACAATTTGTCGCGTAGACCCATGTGCGAGGGAGTAAGCCAGCATGATCTGTCCTCAATGCCAATCCGAAAACCGTGACGACGCGAAATTCTGCAACGAGTGCGGCTTCCCGCTCTCCGGCAGGATCGCGCAGGTCGCTGCGGCCACCGCGGCCATCGAAGAAGCCGAGCAAGCGGCGAAGGTCGAGCGCGCTGCCGTTGCGTCCGACGAAGCCGCCGACGAGCTCGACCCCGATTTCGAAGGCGTCGTGTCCGCCGACGAGCCCGTAGCCGAGCCGGCCGACGACGACAAGCCCGACACCTCGGGCCCGCTCGATCGCGCCACTCTTCCCGCCATCGACGTGGCGGGCGTGAACGTCGACGAGAACGGCAACGCGTTC
>ENA-OQNO01000812-OQNO01000812.1-human-gut-metagenome-genome-assembly--contig:-NODE-812-length-24877-cov-4.184081_pt1 | contig 24877 bp, 18 predicted proteins | sample MGYA00242629_ERZ504880 | MGnify/ENA primary metagenome ERZ504880 (study PRJEB26092, sample SAMD00036377) | human gut metagenome | host: Homo sapiens | study: EMG produced TPA metagenomics assembly of... | reverse complement strand
GTCGGGTAGTGTGCGCATCGTCATGACCAGTGTGCCGAACATGCTGCCGGCGGGCGTGCACGTCGCGCCGGTCAGGTACTTGAGCACGTTGCATCCCATGGTGTTGTGCCTAATTTCGATGCCTGCCTCGATGAGCTCGCTTTCGAGCGAGAACGAGCAGCCGATGACGAACGACACCAGGTCGTCGCGCCAATGGTCCTCAACGTTCTCCACTTCGGCCACCAGCTTGCCGTGCTCGTAGATGCGGTAGCGTGGGAAGTCGGCGGCGATGTCGCAGTCGGTGGCGCAGATAGTGGCCTCGCGCGCGCCCACCTCGGTCACTTCAAGCAGCGGGCACGGCTTGGGGTTGCGCTGCGCGAACAGCAGGAAGTCGTAGGCTTGCTCGCGCGGCAGCACGATGAGGTTCGCCTGCGCGTATCCGGGGCACAGACCGCTGGTCGGCGCGGTGAACTGGCCGGTTCGGATGAGGCGGCGCGCTTCGACGGGCGACGCGGAAAGCATCTGCGCCCAAACGTCCTCGGCGACGCCTTCCGGCTTTGCGGGTGCGGGGGTGTTCAGCATGGTGGGACTCCCTTCTTGGTAGCTGTCCTCTGTCTCGCTGCCGCCTTGCAGGAGCAAGGCGAAACCTACACTTCGCCCTTCATGAAGCGCTCGATGAAGCTGGTGTCGGCCGTGCCGGCGGCGAACGTCTCGTTCTCCATGATGGCGTACTGGAAGTCCAAGTTCGTCTTCACGCCTACGACCACCATCTCCTCAAGCGCGGTGCGCATTTTGGCGATGGCCTCGGTGCGGTCGCGCCCGTGCACGATGATTTTCGCAATCATCGAATCGTAATAGGGGGACACGTCGTAGCCGTCGTACGCCGCCGTGTCCACGCGCACGCCGTTGCCGCCGGGCAGGTGCATCTGCGATATGACGCCGGGGGAAGGCAGGAAGCCGCGCTCGGGCTCCTCGGCGTTCACGCGGCACTCGATGGCATGGCCGCGATACGTGATGTCGTCCTGCGTGAACGTGAGCGGGTCGCCCGCCGCCACGCGAATCATCTCCTGCACCAGGTCCGTTCCCGTGACCATTTCGGTTACGGGGTGTTCCACCTGAATGCGCGTGTTCATTTCCATGAAGTAGTAATTCAGCTGGTCGTCCAGCAAAAACTCGATGGTTCCGGCAGAAGAGTAGCCCACGGCTTGCGCGGCGCGCACGGCTGCGTTGAGCATTTCGGTGCGCACTTCGTCCGTCATGACCGGCGAAGGGCTTTCTTCGATCATTTTCTGATGGTTGCGCTGCACGGAGCAGTCGCGCTCCCCCAGCGCTACCACGGTGCCGTGCGTATCGGCGATCACCTGCACCTCAACGTGTCGCGGATTCATAACGCAACGCTCCAGGTACATGGTATTGTCCCCGAATGCGCCCACGCTCTCGCGCTGCGCGATGCTGAACTGTTCGGCGAAGTCCGTTTCGGACAAGCTGACGCGCATGCCCTTCCCGCCGCCGCCCGACGATGCCTTGATCATGATGGGCCAGCCGATTTCGCGAGCTATGACCAGGGCTTCTTCTGGGTGGTGCACCGGTTCTTTCGTACCGGGAACCACGGGGACGCCCGCTTCCATCATGGTCTTGCGCGCCTGGCTTTTGTTGCCCATGCGGTCGATGACTTCAGGCGAAGGCCCGATGAACACGATGTCGTTTTCGCGGCAGAGCTTGGCGAACGTCGAGTTCTCGGACAGGAAACCGTAGCCCGGGTGGATGGCTTGCGCGCCCGTGCCTTTCGCCGCCGACAGGATAGCCGCGATGTTCAGGTAAGAGTCGCGCGCAGCCGGCGGGCCGATGCACACGCTTTCGTCGGCAAGGTACACGTGAAGCGAGTGCTTGTCGGCAGTGGAGTACACGGCTACCGTCTTGATGCCCATGGCGCGGCATGCGCGGATGATGCGAACCGCGATCTCGCCGCGGTTGGCGATGAGGATCTTCTCGAACATGAGCGGGCCGCCTTAGGCGTGGTCGCCGGTGGCGATGCGGAACAGCGGCTGGTCGTATTCAACTTGGGAGCCGTTCGCAGCAAGCACTTCCATCACGATGCCGGGCGCGGGTGTGGTGATCTCGTTCATCATCTTCATGGCTTCGACGATGGCCAGCGTCTGGCCCGACAGCACTTCCTGGCCCACCTTCACGAACGGATCCTCATCCGGACTGGGGGCAAGGTAGAACATGCCTACCATGGGGCTGCGCACCAGGATAGAATGGTCGTCGTCGCTGGCATCTACGGCTGCGGCTTCATGACTTTCCGTTTTGCCGGCCAGAAGCGCGCTGACGCGATCGGCCATGAGCGGCAAAGCGGTGGACGAGAGCGGCCCGTGGTTGCGCTCGAGCTCGATTTTCAGGTCGCCGTCGTCAACGCGCAGGGCCGTGAGCTCGGCCTTGTCCATAATGGCGATCAGCTCTTCGATGGCTTTCGTGTTCATGACGTCTCCTCGTGTCTCTTGTTCGCTCATACCGTCGTGCGGTCGGCGGTTGTTTCCGGTGTTGCGGTTTGCTCGTCGTTTGGCGTGCGCACGGTTCCTAAAACGTTGCGGTTTCCGACGCGCTCAGCACGATCGGCGCGGTCGATCCACAGGGTGTCGGCCTGCGATTTGCGCGCTTGCTCTTCCAGGATGGGGGTAAGCCTCCGCGCCGTTCGACGGGGCGATATGCCATCGGCGCTTGGTCGGCGCACCTTGAGTGCCAGCGCTTCGAACAGGTGGGCTTCGTCGCGCAGCAGGCGCTGCGCCTCCTGGACGGAGATGGGCTCGAAGCGAATTGTGCGTCCTGGGGGACGCTGTACGAGCCGGGGTATGTCCACCGTGGCCACCGTGCCTATTTTGGCGTATCCGCCGGTGGTCTGCCGGTCGGCCAGCATGATGATGGGTCTGCCGTGCGACGGCACCTGCACGGCGCCAAGAGCGATGCCGTCAGACACGATGTCCGAGCCGTGCTTCGTCTTGATAACGGGGCCGTCCAAACGGTAGCCCATGCGGTCGCACTTCGTCGTGGTGGTGAACGGCTGGCTGTAGAAGGTTTCGACTCCTTCGTCGGCAAACATATCCTCTTGCGGTCCGGGCACCACGCGTACCACGATTTCGTCTCGATCGAACTGGTAGAACTCGTCGTCGTTGTCGATGCGATGGGATCCGAGGTTCGGCAGGAAGTCCACGCTTTTCGTGGTGAAGGGCAGATAGTCTCCGGCAGTTAGCGCGCCTCCGCGCCAGCCGCCCAGCTCGCACTTGAGATTGGTGGAGCGGCTGCCCATGACTTCAGGTACGCGCACGCTTCCTCCGGCGATGGCGAGGTAGCCGTAGCAGCCGGTTCGGGGCGCTTTGAAACGCAATATGGAGCCTCGACGCACCGTGATTGCCGCATACGTGGGAATTGGCTTGTTGTCCAACGTGGGGGAGAAATCGCCGCCCGTGATGGCTATGATGGAGTTCGTGGTGAAGCGAACCGTGGGGCCTGCGAGCGCGAACTCCAGCACGGGGGCGTCGGGGTCGTTTTCCACAAGCAGGTTGGCGATGGCGTATGCGCGGCGATCCATGACGCCGTTCGTGGCGAACCCGCTGCCTTGGTAGCCGAAGCGGCCGTTGTCTTGGACGGTAGTGATGACGCCAGGTTTTTTCACGACAAGGCCCATGTTACTCGCCTTCCACGAAAATGCCGTACGAGTACGTGCCCGCGGCGAGCCGTGCTTCTATGGCGGTGTACTCTTCGGGCGTTATGGGTACGAATCGCAGGTATTCTCCCGCAGCGTACAGAATGGGATCCTCTCGGTCGGGGTCGTAGGGGCGCAGCGGCGTGCGGCCGATGATCTGCCAACCGCCCGGCGAAGCCAGTGGGTAAATGCCCGTTTGAGCGCCGCCGATGCCCACGCTGCCCGGCTCGATGCGCGTACGGGGAACGGCCAGGCGCGGCGTGTGCAGGCGTTCGTCCAGGCCGCCCAAATAGGCGAAGCCAGGAAGAAATCCCAGCATATCTATAAGGTAGTCGCGCCCGGTGTGTATGGCGACGACTTCTTCTTCGGACATGCCTGCGCGCTCTGCCACATTTGCCAGGTCGGGGCCGAATTCTCCTCCGTAGCACACGGGGATGGGGACAATCTTGCGCACGCTCAAATCAGCTTCTTCCACATCGCGCAGCTTGCCTCGCAGTTTCGCGGAAAGCTCATCGAACGTAACGATCAAGGGGTTGTAGTACACCATAAGCGAGCAAAACGTAGGCACTAGCTCGGTGACGCCCGCGATAGGGTCAGCCGCAAGGTTTTCCGCAGCCATGCGAATCTTGGCGCTGGTCTCCGCCGAAATCGTTTTTGCGAACTCGAGGTTAAGGGCCGAGTCTCCCGCGATGGTGATGGTGAATCCCGCCATGCTCGTCCATTCCTTGGCGTGTAGATGCTACACTGGTACGCTGGGTCGTTATGAATAAGGATTGATTGTAGCATATATGGAAAAAGCGCTCTTCTTGGCGGCGTTCTTCTTCGCCTACACCGTTCAGGCTATTACGGGATTCGCGGGCAATATCTTCGCGATGCCGGTGGGCACCACGCTGTTGGGGCTGCATTCCACCGTGGCGATTCTCAACGCCATGGGCTTTTTCGCGTGCGGGCTGCTGACCGTTTTGAATCTGAAAAGCGTGAACTGGCGCGAACTGGGCAAGATCATCGGCGTTATGGTGGTGTTCATGTTCGTGGGCATTTGGCTGGACACGCTTATGCCGCTTCACGTGCTGCTGAAGATATACGGCGTGGTCGTCATTGCGATCGGTCTGAAGAACCTGATCGCCCCCCAGCAGAAGTTCATGCCGGAATGGGCCTTGTGGATCATCTTGGCGCTGGCCGGGCTTATCCAGGGAATGTTCGTGTCGGGTGGCGCGCTGTTGGTTATCTACGCCGTTCAGAAGCTGCGCGATCGCCAGCAGTTTCGCATCACGCTTTCGGCTACGTGGACGATCCTTAACCTTATCTATGCGGGCATTGCATTTCAGCAGGGGAATTTCACCGGGGACGTGTTGCAGATTATCGTGCTGTGCATTCCGTTGGCCGTGCTTGCCACCTTCTTGGGCAACAAGCTGCAAAAGAAAATCAGCCAGGAAAAGTTTCTCAAGCTTACGTACGTCATGCTGCTGTGCATAGGTGTCATCCTTCTGATAACTTCGTAGTTTCGCCGCCGAGTTGGAATTGGGTTACAATAAAGGCACGGCAACAGTAGGGAAGGAGCGGTCATGGCACAGCGGTACACGCGTATTTTTGCGGCGCTGGATGGGGCGTCGACGCAGGAGGCAGTGGCCCAGCGTGCAATAGCGCTCGCGGCGGACAACCATGCCGATCTGATGTTCGGTCATGTTATCGATTCGGTTCCGTACGAGGCTTCGGGCGTTGATTTCGAAGCGCTGTGCGTTGAGGGCAAGAAGCGCATCGAAGCCGATTTGGCCGACTTGCTGGCAGAGGCCCAGGCGAACGAGAGCATCCCGTCGGTTGATTTGACCGTGCGCGCGGGACGCATTACCGACACGCTGGCGAAGCAGCTGATCGAGCCAGCAGACCCCGATCTGGTTATATGCGGCGAACGCGGCCTGTCCAACATCAAGTACGTGTTCGTGGGCAGCGTGTCCACGTTCTTGATTCGCAACATGCGGTGCGACGTTTTGGTGGTCAAGCAAGACTAGACTTGCTTGGGCTTGAGCGTGCGATGGTTCGGGCGTTGTTGCTTTGCCGCGCACGCTTGAGGTTTGCAGGTTAGGGCCGCGCGCGCCGTGTTGCGCGCGTGGTGGGTCGCATCGTGTGTCTCAAACGCCGTCCGTATGGGCGGCGTTTTGCTGGAGGTCCAAGAATCCGAAACGCGGGCTTGATCGCGTGTCTGGGCGTGCCTGGCGCGCGTCTGGGGCGCGCGTTTGGGTTGCGTGCCGAAGCGCGGGCCGAAACGCTCCTCAAACGTGCCCCGAAATTCCCGGTCTGCGCTCCATGAAGGACTTCGGCGCGCGCATGGTTTTGAGCGCTTGCATCAAAAGAGCAGGTGAAAAAAATCTAGTGAATCAATCTATTATTCAAGGCGCGTTTTGGGGAGCGCAGACCGGGGATTTCGTGCCAAGCGGAGGCATGTCCGCGGTTGAATTGCCATTGGCGGACGGCTGTGCCTCTCGCAGATCGTCCGCCTGTTGACGTGGGTTCTGCGTTCGCGGCATGCGTCCGAATCCGGGTTGCGTTGTGGAGCTTAGTCTGCGTTGACCATATCGATGACTTCCTGCTTCGAATGCACGCCGAGCTTTCCGTAAACGCGCTTGACATGGGTTTTCACCGTATTTTCGGAGATGGTTAACTTTTGAGCGGTCTCCGCCACGGTGGCGCCTCGTGCTATCAGGACAAGGATGTCTTTTTCCCGGGCAGTAAGGTCGTGTTCGCGCGCCAGCGTCTCTTCCGCAACGGGGCCTGTTGGATGCGTGTGACTTAGGCGGCCGATGGCCTCGTTCAATTCGCTTCGTGAGTGCACGTCGAATCGGCGGTAGAGCTTCTGCACATGATATTTGACGGCGCTTTCCGACAGGAACAGCTCCTGCGCTATTCGAGGGATCGTTCGGCCTTCGATCAGCATATGCAGGATGGCTCTTTCTTGATCGGGAAGCCGATCGATTTCGGGTGTATCGGCGAATGGGTGCTCAGAGACGCGGCGCGAAGCTGGCGGGGCCGGTGTGGCGCCCTGGATTTTCGGGATGGTTTCCTGCGGTTCTGCCGAACTTGCGTTCGGCTTGCTTTGCTTTCTCCTGCGCTTCGTTCGGTTCGGCTCGTTCGATCGTCCGATAAGCCAAGCTGCAGCTAGCGTAACCAAGTACAGGCTTCCTAGCCCGACCAGCGCGACCCCCGTTCCGGCGTGAGTCAGGCTCGGGGCGAGCGCGAGGCCGGTGCCCGTTCCGGCCAAAAGGCTCAGAAGCGTCAGGCATGTGCTGCTTGCAAGAAGAGGGAGCGACGGGATTCCTGCCGTTTTAGCAATTTCTGCGACCGTGCAATACAAGACGATTCCCGTGATCATGTACCCCGTGGTGGCCAATACGCCCGCAACCGAAGTCGGTATCGATTCGATTAGGCCAGGCAGCACAAGAAAGCCGAGCGCTGAAAGGGGCAGGGCGATTCGGTAGCTTGTTTCCAGTTTGAGCGGCTGCCTGAGCGCAAGAGCGGGTACTGCCATTACGATCAAAACGACGCACGACACGCCCAGAACGAAGTACTGCATGCCGACGGGATTCGCTTCTGCCGTTCCGTGCCGTGCGATAGCGGAGACGAACCCGCTTACGAACGCAAATACCCCTACGGCAAGGATTCCCTTCCAAAGGAACGGAGCGATGTTTCTTGCTTGGTCGCCGAAGGTGCAGGCGCTCTCGGTTGGGCGGGGGATGCGCGCCGCGCACACGTTCGCAACCGCCAGGGCGGCAAGCGTTGTGGGCAGCAGCAGCTTGGAGGGAAGCAGGAGGACGAGCGCGCACAGGATGGTGGCTCCGCCGTGGCTTGCTATAAGGAAGAGATAGCTGCTGCGATACGATAGCGAAGTGAGCGTGGTGAGCCAGATCAGGCTCATGATTCCCTGCGATGATCCGAAAAGCGCAGCTCCGATGATTAGTGAGATCAGGGTCGAACTTGTGGAATCCAGGCAAAGGGAGGCGGCGATCAGGCCGGCTCCGGCAAAAGACGCGATCGTGGCGGCAAGCGCGGTTGCTCGCGACGGAAGTCCTTCTTGATGCGAACGAGATCGGGCGATAGCGATTATCGCGTATGCCGCAATGCGCGATCCAGCCAAGGTGACGAAGTATGCGCTTTCAAGGGCGCTGCCGAACAGTCCAACACCGGAAAAGGCGGTGGTCGCGTGAAAGCTTAGTATGTCGGTCAGCAGGAACAGGGCGAATCCTGCAGCGGGTATGACGGCCGGCATCCGTATCAAATCCCCCTCGTATGTTTGATTTCCGGGCGGCAGGTAGTTTCAGCTACGTGTTCCATGATAGCGATAGAAGGCGTTGAATTCGGGTCTTATCGGGTCGGATCGTTGCAAAGCGGCGGGTTTTGTCCGTTTCGGGTGATGCTTGCGGCTTGGCTGGGAGGCGGTTTGGCCTAGCTGGGTGATGACGCGCCGTGCCGTACGCGCGACGATGAACCAGGCTTTCGACATGGGGGAAACCGGTGCTAAAGGGGCGCGGGTTTTCCCGATGAGGTCGAAGCAAGTGCAAGGAACAAGGGAAAGGGAAGTGTATGAAGGAGAATCTAGGCGAAGGCAAGCTGTCTCGTCGTGCGTTCTTGGGACTTGGCGCAACGGCTGCCGTAGCCGCAGGTGCCGGTCTTGCTGGATGCTCTCCGGCTGCAAAAAGCGAAAGTGCGGCTCCGGAGGGTGAAACGACGGCGGCAGCGGGCGGCAATCCCACTGAGTTCAAGCCGTCGTTTCTTAATCCGCCGGCTCCCATAGACGAGTCGAGCGTGACCGAAACGATTGACGTGGACGTGTGCGTGGTGGGCCTGGGCTTGGCTGGAGTATGCGCGCTTCGCGAAGCGGCAGATGCCGGCGCGAAGGTTATCGGGTTGGAGAAGGGCTCCGACGTAGGCTATCGCTCTGGCGAATTCGGCACGTTCGGTAGTGAGATCCACAAGCAACTGGGCATCGAGCAGCCTGAAACGCAGGAAGTGGTCAATGAGCTGATGCGCGTTATGGGAAACCGTCCAAATGCTCAGCTTTTGAACTACTGGATTGCGAACTCCGGTCCTGACTTGGATTGGTATATCGGCACGGCTGATCACGAGTTGCTGACGAGCGATCATGCCACGCCCGCCGATCCCAAAAAGCCGTACGTGCTTCCCGAGCGCTATCCCGTGAACGACAACTACCATTGGCGGGAGGAGAATTACCCGTGCTTCCCCGGTATGGTTCACTTGCTTCCCGACCATGGCTGGGCTATGCATGGAACGTTGGAAGCGGCTCAAAAGGCGGGAGCGGAAGCTCGGTTCAATGTGAAGGGCGAGCAGCTCATCAAAGATGGTTCCAAAGTGGTAGGCGTGTACGCTTCCGACGATAGCGGCAACGTTATACGCGTCAACGCAAAGAAGGGCGTTGTGCTGACGTGCGGAGACATGTCGAGCGATACTGAAATGCTGACGTATTATGCGCCGCAGGCTACGAAGTACGGCGTCTTCTTCAGCACCATGGACAAGAATGGCAAGCCGGTCAATACGGGTGACGGTCACAAGATGGCGTTGTGGGCCGGCGCGGTCATGGAAGACGGTCCTTATGCGCCCATGACCCACAGCTTGGGTACGAATTCCATCGGTATCAATCCGTACCTCATGGTGAACCAGGCTGGAGAGCGCTTCGCCAACGAAGATGTGGGGGCTCAGGAGCTGCAGAACGCCATCAAGCGGCAAAAGGGCGGCGTGGCTTATCAGATCTTCGACAGCAAGTGGAAAGAGCAGCTGTCGGCTATGCCTCAGTGCTTCGGCGGCGTGACGCATTATGTTCCGCCTGAGCAAGAGGCCGAGTACGCGCATGCCATCAACCATTTTGCGGCAGGCTACGCATCGGATACGTATTTCCAGAGCGAGGTTGAAGCGGGCACCATTGTTCCCGCCGACACGATCGAGGCGCTGGCCAAGGCCATTAATGTCCCGGCCGATGCCTTGTCCAAGACAGTTGATCGTTACAACGAGCTGGCGCATGCTGGCAAAGATGCCGACTTCTCCAAGGTGTCGACGCGCTTGTTCCCCGTAGAGAATCCGCCGTTCTATGCGGTTCCGTTCGGCGATTCCGGCATGCTTGTGCTGATCGGCGGAATCGATTGCGATGCGGAATGTCACGCGCTTGACGAGAACAAAGAGCCTGTTGAGGGATTGTACGTTGCGGGCAACACCATGGGCGGTCGTTTCCTGGTGGACTACCCTGTAACGGTGGCAGGCGCAAGTCATTCTATGGCCATGTCGTTCGGACGTCTGGCTGGTCGGGTGGCCGCTGGAGGAAAGTAACCCGGTATCCTGTTTGCAAACAAGTCGTTCGCTTCATCGGGAAGCGGACGGCTTTTTGCAATGGCTCTTTCAGTTCAAGGACTCAATTCCAGCCCTTTGTCCTCGACCGGACCATAAAAGAACAGGACCCTTGCAAGGGTCCTGTTTAAAGGCGGGGCTTCTTGGAGCGCGGATTGTCGCGGATCCGCTCAGGCTGGAATTTATGAAAACAGCCCATACAAGGAGGTGCCAACGGCAACGAATGGGTGTTTCCAACGTTCCCGCCTTGCATATACTATAGTTCCTTGGCTGCTGATTATCAATATATAAGAAATTGATACTTACTATATTGATAATTGATAGTATAGTTGCTTCAAGTTGATGGCAACCGGATGGAGGCGACATGACACGATGCGCGACTGAGGACATCGTAGAGCTTATGAACAACGAATGCTTCTATCGACTGCGCAGCGTTATCGACAGAGGATTGCTACTGTTCGAGGATCTCGATCAATACGAGCTTCCCGAAGGGTACACAAAAGACGAGATCTGGCTGATCTTGACCGCCATTCGAAAGCAAGTGGCCATATTCGTCCCCGACGACCCCTATCGCGAGGCGGATTGCTGGTTCATCACCACCAGCGCAATGGCCTTCGATTCCAAAATGCTGGAAATGCGCTGTATGGCGGGCTTTCCGCTTGACGAGGCGCTTTCGTCCCTCAAGGGCTCGCCGTTCGTCACGCGCTACATCGAGCGCACGCTCGCCCGCGTTCTGGAAACAGAGGGCGCGCGCGTGTCCGACGAGCGCATCCATGAGATATTTCTGGGAGGGCCGCTTCGTACCGACCTCGATAGGGTTATCAGCAACTACTTCGAAGTGAGCAGCGACGCCGACGCGCTGGCTCGGCGCGACGTCACGCACGGGCTTGTCGAGACGCTGTACTATCGCCTGATCGAAGGCGTGAATCTTGATCGGATCCCCCGCCGTGGCGAAGTGTGCCCGCTTGACCCTCGCATTGCGCCGCCCACCTCGGCAGCCGCGATTGACGCCGTATGCCGCCGCGCCCGGCTTGATGACGATGAGTTCCGGTTCGGTCCCGTGCTGCGCATCATCAACGTGTCCTGGTTCTTTTGGAACTTCGACGTGTTTCCGTGTTTGAATTCGCTGGTGGGCGTGTTGTTGCGAAACGTTTTGGCTATCAAGTGGGGCTATCCGGTGCTGAGCTGGCTTCCCGTGGGGTACTACCCCTTTGGGGAGTTGAACACGCCGCGCATGAAAGCGCTGTTTACCAACTGGTCGGTCGATTACGGGTTCGGTTTTGACTTCACGTCCTATTTCTCCACGTACGTTAAGCTGTACTTGGCGGAACTTGACAAATTGGAAGCGTCGGTCGAGCAGTTTCAGCGACTTAGCGACCTGATCGGCCGCATGTTCGGCGCCGATTTGAATTACCGTCAACGTTCCATTCTTGCGACCTTGTGCAAAGAGCCCGATGCTTTGTTGCGCATCGGGCCTCATCAGCGTACGTTTCGCGTGGCGTATGCAACGGCTCGGGGCGACTTTCTGGAGCTTGAGCAGAAGCGGTATCTGGTGCGGGAACAGCGGGGACGAGCGTTCGTGTTTCGAGCGTGTCCCGAGTTGCGCGAGCGCATCGTGAGCTTGGGAGAGACGGCTCTCGTTTAGGGAAGCGCTGATCAAGGCATAAAGCGCTCGAGCTTCGCTTGCGAATCATGTATGCGCTGCGTTCGATCCCCGGGCTTTCCGCAAGCGGTCAGCGTTTCCTTGGCGCGCTCTCGTGCAAGCCCCATGCCGGCGATTCGCCGTTTGCGTACGGAAGCGGCGCGCGTGCATGACGTTGTGCTACCCTTGTTCGAAAACGTTGCGAGACAAGGGAAGTGGTGCCGTCATGGTGAACGAGAGGATGTACGGGCTGGGAAACGAGCCGTCGGCGATTCGCGAGCTGTTCGCGTACGGGCTGGTGCGCAAGGCGGAAATCGGCGCCGACAACGTGTTCGATTTCAGCATCGGCAACCCGAGCGTCCCTGCGCCCGATGCGGTGAAGCAGGCCGCGCTCGACCTGCTCGACCAGCCCGCCGTGTCGCTGCACGGCTACTCGCCCGCTGCCGGCGTGCCCGAGGTGCGCGCCATCATTGCTGAAAGCATCCGTCGCCGCTTCGGCGTACCCGCTTCGGCGGAGCATATCTACATGACCGTGGGCGCGGCGGCCTCCATTGCCATATCCCTGTCGGCCGTCACGCAGCCGGGAGACGAGGTTGTCGTGATCAGCCCCTTCTTCCCGGAATACAAGGTGTGGATCGAGACGGCCGGCTGCACGTGCGTGGAGGTTCCGGCGCATGTGCCCGACTTCCAGCTTGACATCGACGCCTTGGCGGCGGCCATCGGCCCCAAGACCAGCGCCGTTATCATCAACACGCCGAACAACCCCGTGGGCGCCGTGTACTCGCGCGCGAACCTGGAGGCGCTCGCTGATCTTCTGGCTGCTAAAGAGGTTGAACTGGGCCGCGAGTTGTTCCTGATCAGCGATGAGCCCTATCGCGAAATCGTCTACGAGGGCATCGAGGTTCCCTACGTGCCTTCCGTGTACGCGCGCACCATCGTGTGCTATTCGTACTCGAAGTCGCTTTCGCTTCCGGGCGAGCGCATCGGCTACGTGTTCGTGTCCGATGCCATGGACGACGCGGACCGCGTGTTCGCTGCCGTGGCCGGCGCGGGTCGCGCGCTCGGCTACATTTGCGCGCCGGTGCTGTTTCAGCGCGTGATCGCTGCGTGCGTGGACGAGCCGAGCGACGTGGACGCGTACGCCGAGAATCGGGCGCTTTTGACCGAGGGCCTGAGCGCGCTCGGGTACGAATACGTGGAGCCGCAGGGTGCGTTCTATCTGTGGGTGCGCGCGCTGGAGGACGACGCGCAGGCGTTCAGCGACCGCGCGAAGGAGCACGAGCTTTTGATCGTGCCGTCCGACAGCTTCGGCGTGGGCGGCTGGGTGCGCATCAGCTATTGCATTGCGCGCGAGACCATCGTGAACAGCATGCCGGCGTTCAAGGCTCTCATGGAGTCGTATCGCGGCTAGAGAATTCGAACGATTGCAAGACGAGGACGCTGCGCCGTCGTTGACGGCGCAGCGTCCGCTGTTATAGCAGGTCGAGCAGTTGGTCCACGGCTTCGGGCTTGGTTGCCCAACTGGTGGCGAATCGGACGACGGTGCGGCCGTCGGGCGTGCGCTCCCAAAACCCGAACGAAACGTCATGCGCCAGGCGTTCGCGCGTGGCGTCGTCGAGAACGACGAACTGTTGGTTCGTAGGAGAGTCGATAGCCAGCTGGTAGCCCTTGCTGCGGAATCCCTGCGCAATGCGTTGAGCCAGGTCGACAGCGTGGTGTCCCAGGGCTTGGTAACGAATCTCGCCCCCGTCCTCCTCGAACAGCGTAGAGAATTGGATGCCGAGCACGCGTCCCTTTGCCAAGAGCGCTCCGCGCTTCTTGACGAGCGTGAAGAAGCGCTCGTCCAAAGCATGGCCGAACGTGCGCAGGTTTTCCTGGGAAGCGGGACGCGTGAACACGACCGCTTCGCCGAACAGGGCGCCTGCTTTGGTGCCGCCGATGTAGAACGCGTCGCATAGACGGGCGATGTCGTGCAGCGTGACGTCCGAGCCGACGGCGGCCAGCCCGTAGGCCAGGCGCGCCCCATCCAAGAACAGGCGCATGCCGAAGTCCCGGCACGTCGCAGCAAGATCCTCCAGTTCGGACAGCGCGTACACGGTGCCGTACTCGGTGGGGTGCGACAGGTACACTACGCCGGGCGCAACCACGTGCTCGTTGTTGGCGTCGTTCCAGTACGTTTCGCAGAGCGTGCGCACATCGGCGGCGTCCAGCTTGCCGTTTCTATGGGGCAGCGGCAAAACCTTGTGCCCGCAGGCTTCCACGGCCCCCGCTTCGTGCGTGTGAATGTGCCCGGTGTCGGCCGAGACGACGCCCTCCCAGGGGCGGAGCAGTTGATCGAGCACTACCGCGTTCGCTTGGGTGCCTCCTACCAGGAAATGCACGGAAGCATCAGGGGCTTTGCAGGCTGCGCGGATGAGGTCGCGCGCCGTTTCGCAATACGCGTCGGTGCCGTAACCGGGCGTTTGATCGAAATTCGTGGCGGTCAATCGTTCGAGGATGGCCGGGTGGGCTCCCTCCATGTAATCGCTGTCGAAATGGAGCATGGCGTTGGTTCGATTCCTTTCTGACCTGCGCGTTGCCGGCTTGCAGTTTAGCGGCGGCTTGGCAGCACGCGTCTTTTCGGGACGATGATCTGCTGCGGCTCGAGCGAGAACAGCTCGGCTGCCGTGAGGGTTTCCTCGCATGATAGCGCACCGTAGCGGCATGTCTCGGTGCAGACCCCGCAATCACGGCAGAGTGGCGCGTCGAATTCGAGCAGCGTCGCACCGCCCGCCGCCTTGCCGGATTTGCGCAGCGCGCCGGTGGGGCAGAATTGCGCGCACAGCGTGCAGCCTGAGCAGTGGTCGACGTCGATGCGGATGCGCGGCGCAATGCTGCGGGGCAGGGATACGTCGTCGGCGGGCAGGCCGAAGTCGTGCAGATCGTCGAGCATGCGCCATCGGCGACGGTCGGGTTCGGGGGCGGCCGGGGCACTTTGCTCGTCGATCAATCGCCTCACCGGAGAGGGCAGGGCTTCGGATGCCGCATCGGCCAGCGTTGAGCGCGCTTGGGAAAGCAGGTCGCGCCGGGACAGCTCGCCTGCGGCTTTTCGGCATGCCGTCAGGTTGCCGGTTGCTTCGCCGATGCCGACGTGCAAATCGATGCCCCAGGCATCTGCGATGCGCTGGGCTTCGGATGCCTCGTGGGCGATGGCCTGCACGGCTTGGCGATGCTCGCATGTCGAACATGGCGCGCTCAGAAGGAGGACGCGCTGTGCTCCGGCGCATGCGGCGTGCAGGATGAGCGCGGCGTCAACCCAGGCCAGGCAGGGAACCATGACGGCGCGCGCAGCGTCGACCCCCAGTCCTGCTGCCGTGCGCGCGCAGACGAAACCGGTTGTTGCCGGCTCTGGGAGGACGGGGCGTCCTTCCTCGACGTCCGCTTCCCCTTGTTCCGCCTGTTTCGCGAAGGCTTGCTCGAACGCTGCCCTGCCGGCCGCTTCGCAGGCATCGAGCAGGGCGTCGTCGCACGGTGCAACGGGCGCGAGGGCTCCGGTGGGACAGGCGACGACGCATGCCCCGCAGCGGATGCAGGTTTCCAGGTTGATGCGCGGCCCGGTGATGCTGTCCTTGTCGATCGATGCATGCCCCATGCGCGCGTTGCGCGCCGCCGCTATGGCGACGGCTTCGACCGGGCATGCGTCGGCGCAGGTCGTGCAGGTTGCATGGGGGTTGCATTCGGAAAGGCAGCGTTTGTCCGCAAGCAGCGCCAAGGGCGGTTGGTCGATGATTCGTTGGGCGATGTCCATCAGGTTCGGCACGGCGGGTCCCCTTTGAGCTTGCGTCGTTCGCTGTCGCGCATCGGTCGGTCGCGCGCCGGACGCTCTGGCCGGTTGCGGCTACGACGTGTACTGTTGCATGTAGTCCAGGATCTCTTGGCGCGAATGCAGGCCGGTTTTCGCGTAGATGCGCTTGATGTGCGCATGCGCGGTGCCCGGGCTGATGTAGAGCTCTTCCGCCACGCGTTTTTGCGTGAACCCGAGCGCGTACAGCGCCAGCACCTCGACTTCGCGTTCGGACAGCATGAACTGCTTGCCGATTTCCTCTGCGTTGTGCTGCATGGAGGCTTGGCGCATGTCGGCGAGCGATTCGTGCTGGTCCAAGCCCATGATCTTCGACAGCATGCTGGACGGTTTCTTCTCGCCTTCGTCCTCCCTTTCGCCGCTGAGCTGCGCAACGCCTAGAAGCTGCGTGAAGATCACCTGAGTGGACAGCACGATGGCGGTGCCCATGACGGCGCACATGAGTATGTCGTTGTCGAACAGATCGTAAAACTGGATGAGCGCCACGCGCGTGATCGCTCGGCATCCCCAGCACACCATCCATCCTGCGATGGCGTAATAGTACGGGTCGCGCCAGCCATGGCTCATGAACGCGATGATGATGTACCAGCTGAACGCCACCATCAGCGCGTTCAACGTGGTGGTGAATATGGCGCCGATGTCGAGCGCTTCGGGAAACGCCGCGTAGCAGACGAGCGCAAGGCAGGCAAGAAGCTCCATCAACACGAAGATGCCCACGGTCATAATGCGCTGGTGTCGCCTTGAAACCAATATGATAATGATAGCGCTAATGCCTATGACCAGCAAAAACTCAATGAATCGCGTGGTGAACGTGAACGAGATGGATTGCCCGTTGGGGTATCCGCGCAGCGCGCCGTCAACGATTGCCAGGCAGCCTATGCCGATGGCGTTGGCAATGAGGAACCGCGTGCTCGAAAGCATGTCCTTCGCGAACTGGAAGTAGTCGCTGGGCAGGGTGATGGAGCGGATGTCGTGGGCGAGCGCCTGCTTGCGCGCCCAGCGAATGCACGGGTATTGGGCGAGCACCAAGATGCACGCGATTGCGTTTCCTGCGGCAATGGGGAGGAGCATGCACAGGTATATCTCGATTTCGCTGAGGATGAGCGCGGCGAACACGTACACGACCGCCGTGATGGTGGCGGCCCCTCGCGCGCGCAGCAGCCAGTAGAAGATGGCTCCCGATGCCGCAAGGGACGAGAGCGTGCTCATGGCGAAGCGCGCTTCCCAGCCGTGCACTCCCAGCGCTTCGAACGAGGCCAAGGCGACGAGGGCGATGGCCTCGAGGGCGATGCAGACATGCACCAAGACGTTGGTGAACGACTTCTTCACTCGCCGCTTCGTGATGGCGATGTACAGGAAGAACACGCCCAGGATGGCGAGCGAAACCAGCATGGCCCCGTCGGTGAAAATGCCCTCGTCGGTGCTCGTGTAGCTTCCGTAGCTGGCAACGATCAGGCCCGCGCGGCCGAAGGCCAATCCCACGATGGAAGGCAGCAGCGGAGCGAACCTCTGCAGGTTGGTTCGAGCCGATTCTTCCTGCCCGCCTTCGAGCGGCGCTGCTGCGAAAAGGGACATCTCGTCATGCCGATCGGTCTTGTTCGCGACATTGCGAGAACGCTCGTTCAACCGTGTCCTCCCCCCGAAGTGTTCCGATGATGCTCCTGGTAATAATGCTATTCTGCAAAAATATCCCCAAAGAGGGTACGCGGCTCCTGCGCCGAATCCCATCATATCATAGTGTGCAATTGTGATATGCGATAGGTGTTTGAGGCAAAGGAGGCAGGGCCGTGGGCGATGCGAGGAATGTGTTCCTGGAGCCGAAGGAGCGGGCGGTCATCCGCACCGCTGACGTGTATCAAACGGTTGTTGACGACGGCGTGTCCGAGTACTCCGACACGCTGCTTTCCGTGGTGGCCAACTTCAAGAACGGCGGCGCGCCCGAAGGTTTCAACGCTCAGAGCATGGTGGGAAAATCGAAGCGCGGGGAAGTGGCGCTGCGCCTGTTCGCGGTCGTCGATCCGGAGCGCGACTCGTTCGTTCGCGTGGGGTTCAAGACGCGCGGCTGCTTGGCGATGACCGCGTGCGCGAGCGTTATCTGCTCGATGGTCGAGGGAAAGACGTTCGCCGAGGCGCTTGCGATTTCCCCGGACGATGTGAAGGCTGCTCTTGACGGCGTGCCGTGGGACAAGGTGCACACGCCGGTGTTCGCCGTGGAGGGGATCCGCGCTTTGGTGGGGGATTGGCTCATTCGCCAGGGGGCCGTGCTTGAGCGGCTGGATCGGGATCTGCCGTGCGACGAGTATTCCGTGACGTGCATGGTATGCGAGCATTGCTCGCTGCGCGACTCGCGCATTGATTTGCAGGTGAGCGAAGCGCTGGCAAAGGCGGGTGCAAGCGCATGAGCGAGGTGCAGAGCGCCCTTCCGACGGGCGCCGGTTTTCGAGATGCGCCCTGCGATGTAGAGGCGATCGAAGAAGTTGCCGGTCAAGAAGCGGCTGCGTTGGAGCTTGCCGAGCATAATGCGCTTGCTGCCGTGTTCGACGACGTGCGCGAGCAGTCCTCCGACAGCCAGTTGGTCGAGCCGACGCGCTGGCCTTCACTGGGCTTGGTCCCCGATCATATGACGGCGGACGAATTCGAGATGTTCGTGTACGAGTATCTGGAGGACCAGCAGGCTGCCGCTCGGGAGCAGGCGAGCGAGGACGAGCCTGCCGTTGTGTACCGAAGCGCGACGCGCGCGGTGGGCGTTCCTCCTGCGATTGTGGCGCCCGCGCCTGTCGAGGAGGCGGACGGTGCCGTTTCCGCCGATTGCGCTTCTTCGTCGGCGTCGGACGATGCCGTGCTCGAGATTGTCGATTCCAGCGATCTCGAGCCTGCCGATGCTGCCGATCTGGGCGAAGCCGCCGCCTTGGATCCCCCTGCAGACGACGGCCGCAGCCCTTTCGCGAACTTGAGCATTCCGGCTGGCTATCAGCTGGTGGAGCTCGAGGGCGAGTGGGTTCTTGTTCCTACGGACGAGGAGCCCGAGCCCGTCGAGCGCGCCATCGACTGCGAAGGCATCGTGACATTGGTGGGCGCGCACAGCTACTATTTGTACGACAGCGCCCGCATGACCGATGCGTTCGCGCACTGGGCTTTTTTGGCCGCCGAGGACGACAACGTGGTCACGTTCGTGGACTGCGTGCGCGAGGAATCGCGCGTCTATCCGCGTCCGCTTCCTGCGTCCAGTTTGAAGAACCCGCCGTTTCGGTTGAGCGACGAGGAGATCGACCGGGCATGGGACGAGGTGCGCGAATCGGGCCTGTATCCCGATATCCAGCAGACGCGCGCATCGAACGGCGACGTGTACTACTTTTCGACGGAGCACCTTACGCCTGCATACGCGGCTTCTCTTGCCGAGTGGGCTTCCGTCGAGCGCTACATGAACATGTAGCCCGCTTTTTGCACCCTTCCCTTCGCTCGCCGTTGTGCAACGAGGCCCCGGAGCTGCTCCGGGGCCTCGTTGCTTGGAGGGATGGGGGTAGGGGGTGCGGGCGCCCGGCCTGCGCCGAAGCGCCCGCATGTGAAACCGCGTTACGGCAGCAGGTTCAAGCTGGAAAGCTCGTCCTTGACGTCGGCCATGCCGTAGTAATCCAGGCAGTCCTTCGTGGGGCAGCCCAGCTTCTCGTCCCAACCGAACTTGGCGTACGTCATCTCGAGCGCCTTGTTCCAGTCGTCGCGGTCCATCTTGTCGGTGCCTTCGGTGAAGGGCTGCTTGTCCGGATCCTTCGTGAACACCCATTCGGTGATCACGTCGTGGACGTTGCGCATGTCGTTGCAGCCCATCTTGCCGTCGGGATCCATCATGCCGCGAACCGTGGCTGCGCGCTGGAGCGTCATGATACGGGCGCCGGCCTTGTACAGGTCGTCCGTGGAAACTTGCTCGCCGGTGACGGCGGTGAAGAACTTGGCTTCCAGATCCAGGTCGCCGCGGTAATCGCGCGTCTTCGAGGGGCTCATGGACATGGGCCACACCCAGTTGCACAGCGTAAGCGAGTCGTGCAGCACGTCGGTCACGATGCTCCACCAAGCGAAGTTCGCCTTGTGCTCGTTCATGGGGGTGTAGTTCTTGTCGGCGTCGATGGCGTCCTCGCCGCCCCAGATCTCGGCAGCTATCTGCTTCTTCAGGTCGAAGGGCAAGCCGCAGCCCTGGAAGTTGACGGCGGAGTGGATCATGTCGTCGCGGTTGAACATCATGTTGTACACGCCGCCCACCTGGCCGAAGCATTCGATGGCGTGGTGCACGGGCCAGCCGCGATAGTTGATCAGCGCGGAAGCCGGCTTGTCGAACCATCCCATGTCGTCCCAGCGCTTGCACCACACGATGGGGCCGTGCGCGATGTAGGACATCTCGTTGTCGCCCTTGGCAATGTGCTGCAGCACCTTCACCATCAAGCTGGGATCGTTGCTCTTGAGGCCCTCCCAGTCGAACAGCGCGTATTCCTCGGGCGGCAGCACGCGCTCGAAGATGCCGGTCGCGTAGCAGTGCGCGATGTCGCGGTACAGCTGCGCGTAGTTGCACCACAGGCCCAGGTCATCGACCGTAGAGCCCATAGCCTGGTTCCAAATCACAAAATCCTCGGAGCCGTTTTCAACGGTGGTCTTGTCTCCCAAAATCTTGATCATGTACAGGAACGGGAAGTTCGGCACGCAGGTGTTGCCCGTGATCTCGAAGCCGCCGTTCTCCTTGCTGGCGGGAACGCGCAGGTCCGAGTAACAGTGGATGGGGCAGCTGTGGCAGCCGTTCATCTTGATGGTGTACTTCTCGGCTTCAGGGCCGTCGTCCTTTACGGACTTCATGCAGCGGTAGCCTACCGTGTTCAATTCGCCGGGCTTGGGCTCGCCGGTTTCGATGGGGCCGCCTTCGGCCTGCGCCCAGTACAGACCCTTGCGCGCCGTCCAGCGGGAGCCCTTGTCGTAGTACTCGGCCCATTCCTGCTGCGTGGAGGGAACCACGTGGTTGTTGTTCGAGCCGATGATTTCGCGCAGCATGTAGTCGGACAGCTCCGCTACCGTTTGCGGGTCGGCTACGTTCACGCTGCCGTTGCCTTCGACCACCAGAGCCTTGATCTTCTTCGATCCCATGATGGTGCCCACGCCGGCGCCTGCCGAGTGGTTGCGCGAGTTCATGAGGCATGCGTACGGAACCAGGTTCTCGCCGGCGGGGCCGATGGTGGCCACGCATGCGCTCATGCCCTCGATGCGGTTCAGGGTTTCAGTGGTGGCGCGGGTTCCCATGCCCCAGATGAAGCTGGCGTCTTTGATCTGCACCTGATCGTCTTTGATATGCAGGTACACGGGCTTGCTGGAAGCGCCTTCAAGCACGATGGCGTCGTAGCCGGCCAGCTTGATCTTGGCGCCGATCATGCCGCCGCAGTGCGCGTCCACCGGCAGGTGGTCGGTGGTGAAGGTGGACAGGAAGCTGATGGTGGTGCGGCCGGCCAAGGGCACGCCCGATGCCGTCAGGGGGCCAACGGCGAAAACAACCTTGGACTCGGGGGCCAAAGGATCGGTCCCCGCGGGAACTTCGTCGTAGATGATTTTGTTGGCAAGGCCCATGCCGCCGATGTAGGCCTTGTAGGGGTCGGTCGGTTGCGTCGTGATCGCGCCCGTGCTGAGGTCGACGCGGAGGATCTTACCGGCCCATCCGTACGATTTTTCGTCAGCCATGTTGCATCTCCAAATTCTTGAATAGTCGGCTCTTTGTTGTGTGGGAAGCCAGGGGATGCGTGCAGAACACGGTGACAAGATTCGTCGCCGTCCAGTATGCCCGGGGGCGTTCAAGCGCCGTACCCTCTTTGAGGGTATTTCGCGAAATTGGCAGATCAGGGCAAAATGCACCCCAAAGAGGGTAGGGGTCGTTGTTCGCCGAAGGCATACTGCAATCGTTGTGTGAACCAGGAATTGCAAGGATGGTGCGGAGCGAGCCGCTTCCGAGCGCGACGAAAACGTGCCGGGATTGGCGAAACCACTGAAACGAGACTCACCATATATGTGAGGGGGGAGTATCAGGCTATGTCAGATACCAATCTGAACAACAATACCTCCAAGGAACAGCGCACCCAGGCCGAGACGCCTGCGGCAGCTGGGTCCGCCGCGACGTCCGGCGCGTCCGAGGAGACTCCGAAGAAGAAAAACATCACGCGTCGCGACGTGCTGGCCATGGCCGGCTGCGGCGTTGCCGGCTTGGTAGTCGGCGGCGTGCTGGCCTCGTGGGGCGTGACGTCCGCCTCGATCGCTTCGGGGCGCATCGACATTCGCACCACGCCCACCAAGATGATCGTGACCGACCGCGCCCGCTGCTCGGGCTGCCAGCGCTGCGAGATGATGTGCACGCTCAAGAACGATGGCCGCGTGTGCCAGCATATCGCTCGCGTGCGCGTGTGGGAGAACTACAACTGGGGAGCCGGTCCCGACACCGGCGAGGGCGTGTTCGGCGATGGCAACGGCGCCTGTCAGTTCACGGTGGAGCATTGCAAGCAGTGCGCCGATCCGCAGTGCATGAACTACTGCCCGGTCCATGCCATCTACTGCGATGAGAAGAGCGGCGCGCGCACCGTGGATGCCAAGAAGTGCATCGGGTGCGGCATGTGCCACATGGCCTGTCCGTGGAACATGCCCGTGGTGGATTCGGAAACCGGCGTGTCCACGAAGTGCATCTCGTGCGGCCGCTGCGCCGAGCAGTGCCCCAACGGCGCCATCAAGTTCATCGACTGGGAGGATATCGCTCAGAAGGTCATCGACCAGGGCGTCGTGAGGACGGCGACCCTCGTGCAGGGATAATCCCGGTTCGTCCGACGCCGCTTTGCAAGAGAAACCCATGATCCAAGGAAAGGAGGAAGGGCGATGATGGAAGACGAAACGATGCTCTCGGTGCTGTCCGTTTGCTTCGCGCCGGTTGAAGAGGCTGAATGGAAACGGATCTCGACGGGCTCCGCGTGGTCTGATTTTCTTGACGCCGCACGTCGCACCATGCAGGACGGTCGGGTTCTCGGGGAAAGCCCAAGCCCTATCGCAAATGCGCGCAGGCGTTGCCCGTTGCAGGATTTCCTGTCCATCGGCGAGGTGAACGCCCTGTTCCGTCCTCCTACGTACCAAGAGAAAAAGGCGTTCGCCGCGCGGCATTTCGTGGGCGGCCTGCCTGAATCGGCATTGCCGGTGGAATCTTTGTACCAGCCTTGGACCGCCGTGGCGGGAAGCTCGCCGTTTTCTCGCAATGCGGGAGGATTGTACTGGGGCGATTCAGCGTTGTACATGCGCGATCTTATCGAGCGCCTGGGATTGCAGGTGCCGCCGGAGTTCTCGGCGTGCCCCGACCACGTTTCCCTTGAGCTTGACCTTGCGGCCGTGCTGTTGCGGTCCGGCATGAAAGAGGAGGCGCGGCTGTTCCTTTCGGAGCGGTTGGCCTGGCTCACGGCGTACCGGTTGCGGCTGCTGGCTCTTGAGGATGACGCGCGCTTCTACATCGGGCTGGTCGACGTGCTCATGGGAATATGGGCGCAGGTTTCGCCGATGGAGATGAACGCATGACGCACGTTGAACGACATCGAATGCACGTGCATGCATATAGAGAGGAAACAACTATGTCAGAACACGCTATAACCAGGCGAGGCTTTCTGGCTGGGAGTGCTGGAGTGGCTGCGGTTGCAGCGACGTCCGGGTTCGTGAGCTTTGGCGCGTGGGAGAAAGCGCATGCCGATCAAGCCGCGAACGGGGAGACGAAGACGGTTCATTCGCTGTGCAACGCCTGCTCGAGCAAGTGCGGTTTTACCGCCTACGTTGTGGACGGGCGCCTGACGAAGCTGATCGGCGACGCCGACCATCCCTACGCCAAGGGTAAGCTGTGCGCACGAGGCTACGGCTATTCTCAGATCGCCTATTCGAAGGATCGTTTGACCGATCCGCTCAAGAAGAACGAAAAGGGCACGTTCGAAGCTATTTCATGGGATCAAGCGTATGGGGAAATCGCCGAAAAGGTGAAGGACATTATCGCTTCCGACGGGCCCCAGGCTTTGGCCATGGTCCAGGATCCGCGCCCGTCGGGCAAGTACTACACCAAGCGCTTCATGAACGCGCTGGGCTCGGCCAACGTGTATACGCACGGCGCGGCTTGCAACCTGTCGAAAGAGGCGGGCTTTACGCAGGTCATCGGGACGGGCAATTACTCCAGCGACATGGCGAACTCCAAGATGACCATGTTCATCGGCCGCAGCTACGCCGACGCCATCCGTCCCAGCTCCGTTGCCTCGTTGCAGAAGGCGCACGACAAGGGAGCGCATATCGTGCTGGTTGATCCGCGCTGCAACAACTCCATCAAGTTCGCTGACGAATGGGTGCCCATCAACCCCGGTACGGACTTGGCCCTTGTGCTAGCCATGGCGAACGTGCTGGTGACGCGCAACCTGTACGACAAAGAGTACGTGGCGGCTCATACGGTGGGTTTCGAGCAGTGGGCGAAGGAGCTTGAGGCGTACACTCCTTCATGGGCCGAAAAGGTCACGGGCATCCGCGCCGAGACGATCGATCGCTTGGCTGTGGAATTCGCCCAGGCTGCTCCTGCGGCATCCATCGAACCCAGCTGGCGCGGCGCGTTCGGCTGCTCGTATGCGAACTCCGGCGAGACGGCGCGCGCCATCGCGCTGTTCAACACGCTGCTGGGTTGCTGGAACCAGAAGGGCGGCGCGCTGTTCACCTCGAGCGTTTCTGCCGGCGATGTGGACAAAGCGCAATTCCCCAGCGTTCCCAAGCCTGAAGGGAAGATCGCCGGTTCCGAAGAGTATCCGTTGGCGCTGACGGGCATGGGAACGAACCTGTTCGCGGCCCAGCAGGCCAAGGAAGGCGCCCTGAAGGGCATGTTCTTCTACAACTCGAACATGGCCGCCGGGTATTCCAACACCGCGTACCTCAACGAGGCGCTGTCCCATTTGGACCTGATGGTGGTCGTGGACGTGCAGATGTCCGAAACCGCCATGCTTGCCGATTACGTGCTGCCGGACACCAGCTACCTGGAGCGTTTGGAATTGCCCGAGTTCATCGGCGGCAAGGTGCCGGCGGTGTCCTTGCGCGATCAGGTGCTCGACAAGATCCACCCCAACACCAAGCCGGTCGATCAGATATTCAGCGAACTGGCCGAAGCGTGCGGCGTGGGCGAGTACTTCCAGTTCAGCGTGGACGAATTGGCTGATGCGCAGCTGAAGACCGTGGGTCTTTCGCTCGACGCTCTCAAGAAGACGGGCACGGCGTACTTCCCCGAAAAGGAGTTCTCGTACGGCAATGCCCCCAAGTGGAAGACCCCCTCGGGCAAGGTTCAGTTCGCCAGCGAGGCGTG
>ENA-OQNO01000809-OQNO01000809.1-human-gut-metagenome-genome-assembly--contig:-NODE-809-length-24894-cov-3.194452_pt1 | contig 24894 bp, 31 predicted proteins | sample MGYA00242629_ERZ504880 | MGnify/ENA primary metagenome ERZ504880 (study PRJEB26092, sample SAMD00036377) | human gut metagenome | host: Homo sapiens | study: EMG produced TPA metagenomics assembly of... | reverse complement strand
AAAAACGATTCTCGATGGGTGTGACCGAAATCTGCACATTGGGATATTTCTTCTGGATCTCTTTTATATAGCGTGCGATAAAAGGCGCCGCCAGTTTTCCTGTGGCGATCCTGCCTGTCACCTTACGGTCGTCACCGGAAAGCCCCTCCAGCGTTTCTTTTACTTCTGTTTCCAGAAGCCTGAGCATTCCCACACCATTCTCAAGCTGCAGATATCCATCATATTCATCCTCACAGGGAAGCTCCCTGTCTGCCAGAATATACCATTCGTCTGAAGCATGGATAAAATGGATCCCATATTTCTCCATCATGATCTTCTGCCAGCGTTCGATCTGCCCCAGGACTTTTTCAGCATCTTCCTTATTAAAAGGTTCCAGAGGATAGAGGCCTTTTCTGTATTTGGTAAGTCCTACCGGTACAACAGAAACGCTCTGAAGGATCGGCGCATAAGCAGAAAGCTTTTCAAGGCTGTATTCCAGCTCGTCTCCGTCATTGACGCCCTTACACAGTACGATCTGTCCATTCATGGTGATTCCTGCATTGTACAGCATATCCACCTTATCCAGAGCCTTTCCTGCAAAACGGTTATGCAGCATTTTACACCTGAGTTCCGGATTCATTGCCTGGAACGAAATGTTGATCGGTTCCAGATGATAGCGGATCACACGCTCAATGTCTTTCTCACTCATATTGGTAAGCGTAACATAATTTCCCTGAAGGAAGGAAAGCCTGGAATCATCATCCTTAAAATACAGCGTCTCACGCATACCCGGCGGCATCTGGTCAATAAAACAGAACATACACTTATTTGAACAGGAGCGATAGTCATCCATCAGTCCTCCGTTCTCAAATTCTAGTCCAAGGTCTTCCTCATATTCCTTCTCTCCCTCCAGCTCCCACTCCTCACCATCAGGCTTCTCTACCAGAAGCACCACGAGCTCTTCATTCATGAGATACCGGTAATCGAAGACATCTTCCACAGGCTGTCCGTTCACAGACACAAGTCTGTCTCCCGGCTCCAGCCCCAGCTCCTCGGCAATACTGTCGGGCAGCACCCTGGAAATCATATGCTTTCTTAATTTCATCATTATCTCCCTTTTCTATCCCGTATATAATAACAACTTTGCTCTTAAAAATCAAACGGTAATTTTGTCTGCCTCCGTCACATGTCATTATTTCACGGAAACGCCCATTTTACAAGGCTTTTCGCTCCATCTGTGTTTATCACGTGTTATCCGCATCGGGGTAAAAATAAGGGTATGAGCCAGAATTTAGGGTAAAAAACGGGGTATATTTTCAAAGAAAACGCCATGTATTTCTACAAGACGTTTTTACATTATAGCATATTCTGTTGTGTATTCGGCATTTTTTATGCTTTCCGGGATTTAATCTTCAATGCAGCATGCTTATCTCTCGCATTATCTTTTCTTAATTCAGAGTAAATATTCAGCGTTGTGCTGGCATCCCCGTGCCCCATAATAGATTGGATATACTTTACATCATCCATACTATTTTCACCTGTAACATTTGCACAAAGCCAGCAACAGAAAGAATGCCGGAAAGTATGCGGTGTTACATTTTGAATAGTTTCTGTGTTTTGTTTATTGTATTCTTTAATGATCCGCTGAAGCACATGCTCCATAGTAACCTGAGCAATTAAATTTCCTTTACTGTTTGTAAAAATGAACGGCCTAGTGTCTTTTACAGTTAATTCTGGTTTTCCGATCATGGAAATCTTTGACCACCCGGACTCCTGTTTTAATTCCGTTAGAACCTCTTTTACATCTCCCAGCATTGGAATTTCGCGGTTTCCGCTAATTGTTTTAGGACGTCCAATAATAAACTGATAATGTCCGTCTTTCTTAATATATGTAATTTTATGGTTAATACTGATTATCTCTCGTGAAAAATCCAGATCATACCAAGTCAGACCTAATAACTCCCCAATTCTGCAACCAGTCCATGCAAGAACATAAAAAAATGGGTAATAGCAATCAAATTTAGGTGTTGTTTTAATGAATTCCAAAAGGTCTGCCTGTTGCTGTGCCTCCAGAGAATGCTTTTTTCTCTGTAAAATTCCATTCTTTCGCTTTATGTTTCCTATGCATCCCGCAGCAGGATTGTTTCTGATAAGATTACGTTTAACTGCTAATGTAAATGCTGCGTTTAATACTTTATTTATCAGTTCCAATGTTCCGATCTGAATCGGCCGTTCTCTGTTATTCAATGCATCACTATAAAATCGGTCTACTGTATCTGCCGTTACCTTGTTAACTTTCTTTTTCCCTATGCTACTTTTTATATGAACTTTATAAGCACATTTTACATTATTTAACGTTGACGGCTCCCAGTATGGTTCCTGCTCCTTTATATATTCATCAATAAGCCTATTTATAGTTACATTTCCCTGCCAGGCTTTTAAATCATCCATCAGATCCTTCTGAATACTTTTTTTCATTTCCCTCAAACTTAATCCGGGCCTTTTCCCTTCCGGCATCGGGTCTTCCGGTCGAAGTCTCCATGAATATATATCATGCGCCTGCTGCATATCATCATAATATCTGTAACGGTATTTACCACTTTTATCCTGACTTTCACCTTTTTCCAAGACAATTCCTCTGCTATCTCTTCTCACTGCTGCCATAGGACACCTCTCCTTTCTATCAGCAATAGGGCAGCAGTCCGCCGCCCTTGGTTGCCTTATTTAATTCCCAGAAAGCTACAAACAAATCTGAAAATTGTATATGTTTGGTCATGATCCGCTTTCTCTAACAGCTCTATGATTTTCTTTTTGTAGTCCATATTATTCCTCGCTGCATTCTTCTTTGTACGCCCTTTTTACGCATCCATAAATAAATTTCATCATTGTTTCGCTATTGATTTTCTGTATCATTTCAATAATCTCTTTCTTATAGTCCATGTTACGCCTCCGCCACTTTTGCGCTATCCTTAATTCGCTTTACCATCAAATAATTTGCAAGGTTATGTACTCGCTTAAGGTCTTCCAGATCATTCATCATTAAAGCATCTGTAATCAGCCAGAAACGTTCCTGATCTTCCTCTGATAATTCCATAAATGCTTCATTACTGGAACAAGCCACTTGAAAGAGTTCTGCCAGCTCATAGGTGTGCTGTAATGATCTTCTGTCTTTGTTCCTCTGAACCACTTCCATGATTGCTTCTCTGCAAGGGACCTGTGTTAATGTACATTTTTTCATCACTCTTCGCCCTCCTGTTCTTCCTCTTCTTCCGGCGGCTGCTGATTGTATACTGCCTTTAAATAGCTTAAAGCCATGCTGAGGCATTTATAATCAAAGATTTTCAGCGTAAAATCGATAATGTCTGTCTGCATTGCAAGAATCAGTCTCTGCTGTGAACAAAACTCCCAGTCTTTTTCCAGATTATTAGCTTCTTCCTTTGCTTCCTCTAACTGTTTCTTAAGGTCTGCAATAATCTCTGTTGCAAGAACTACGTTTGCTCCTTCTGTCTCCTGTGACGGAATCCCTGCGGTCTGCATCACTTCTGTTTCTTCTAATGTTCTTAATGTTTTTTCTTTACTCATGCTTCATTCTCCTCTCGTTCTAATTCGTGTACATAATCACATACTTTAGCAGATATAAATCCACTCAAAAAAATTACAAGAACGTCCATTACTGATATCCTACTTTCGTTCCTTTCTTTTGTTGTCTGAGGGGAATGAGTATGTTATAATACGCACAACCCCTCAATTTAGCTGAATGTCGGGTTACTTTGCCTTTATCAGAGTTGCCGCTCTGGTAAGGGCTTTTTTATTAAATTGCTTTTACCTGAGACTTTCCAAAGAAACTGGCTTTGTATGTTGCCCCATTTCCTCTACTTCCCCAGACCAGAGAACATCCGAATAATGCTGATGCTCCATGCTTTACCTTATAACCAAGCTCTTTCCACTTAGCAAAGGTATTGGTTTCCTCTGTGATTCCTGCTGCATGTTTCGCATCTTCGATTCTCTTTGCATTGATTTCTTCTGCCTTTGCAGATAACCATGCTCTGTGAAGTGCTTCTGCAAAGCTGATGTTCTTTGCTTTACGGTAAATCTTCCAGGCCTTCAACATGATCTTGCTGAGATTGTACTTCATTCTGCATTCCTCCTTTGCTTATTCAAGGCTCTCAGCCCTTCAAGCATCTTCCTGGCTATTGACACGCCCTATCGCTGATCTCACAGGTATATGGCTTGAAGTATTGGGGGCTTTCGGCTCTCCCGGCTGCTGTTCTGTTCCTTTGAACTGATTATAGTATAGTACATGTACATGTATATTTCAATTCGCATATTGCACAAACATGTACATGTATTTTGTTTATTTTTGTATATGTACATATATTGTTGCTTGTGCTATACTTACAGTATGGTGGAGAAGATTGTTTTATATTTTGCCGCCCCTTTTTAAACAATAGAAAGAAGGTGTATCATGTCATTAACCGAAAGTCAAAAACAAGCACGTTATAACTATGCCAAAAAAAGTTTGAAGCGTATTCCCCTAGATGTACAAAAAGAAAAATACGAAGAAATCAAGGCAGCAGCCGAAAAAGCTGGCGAATCCGTGAACGGCTACATCAAAAAAGCAGTTGATGAACGTATGGAACGAGATGCCAACGATCCGCAGTCCTGATTTTGGCCTGATAGGATATAAAGTCTTGAACATTCGTTCTGTTTGTGGTATGTTTTATTTGGGCAATTTTGCAACCAAATTCGTCCACGCATAAGTCAATGGAAAAGGGCTGTCTTATTACAGAGGCAGTCTTTTTTGTTGCCCTATTATTCTATTTGTGCTATAATAACCACAGATAAAAGAATCACCTTTCTTTTCTTAGCAGAGCTTTTACCTCTATCCGGCACGCAGGGCAGAGGAACGGCTCTGTTTTTTTTTTATTTAATATCCAGAATTGTTCTGATCTGCTTTTGTGCCGAGTCCGAAAGGCATGTCGCACTCTCTCCACGGAAAATCTTCCACAGCAACGCCTGTAAATTGCCGAATGCCAAAACCGGATCATCTACTTCTTCCAGCACGACCTCGAAACATTGTTCTAACTGTTTTCGGTCTATCTGACAACCTTGAAACTTCTCAAACAGAAGATTGACATAATCTTGCTTGTTCATATCTCTCCTTTTTATGTCTCCGGTACTGGATTGGTAGTCCAGTACCGGAACAATATCATCATTCAAACTCAGGATTTACTATGCTCATTCGCTCAGAGTAAGCTTTCGCATATTTAGCCGCAGGGCTGTCCTCATTCGTAGATTTAGCATTGATTCCCAGATTCCCCACTTCCGTAACTTCAACACCTTCGTTTTCTGCTTCCTCGGCAGTTTTCTGTTGCATTTTTGTGTATTCCTTTTTTGAAAGGGTTGTGATCGTAACATCCTCAACTGTCTCGTCAGCATATTTTGCTTCAAGGCTATCCAAAAACCTACCATTGGCATTCATCTTTATGCTGATATAATGCCCACCTGTAGAACCGGTAAATTTCGGATCTCCGTCATATTTTTCGATAACTTCTCGAACCTTGCGATCAGCTTCATCAATCACCAAATTCGCCCCTGCTTCAGATGGCACTTTCAGTTCAAATCCGTTGTTTCTTGCCATATCCTGAACTTTCCGGACGCAAAAAGAACTTCTGGAAACCATTGCATCTTTCGTGAAAACTTCAAGTTCTGCTGACGTAAGCTGAACGCCAGACTGAGTAATTACATTAAGCTTTCCTAATAGATCAAAATCGATATAATTTTCTCTATATTTTCCAGAATTTTTCTTTCGCATTCCGGCAGTTGCTTCATCAAGCTGCATAAGATAGTTTCTTCTGACAGATGCAATAGTTCCTGCATATTCGGATTTAATGCCCTGCACCTTTTCGCCAACAACACTTTTGTTGTATTCTCTTGTTGCCTGGTCAATCTCGGCCCGCTGACGGCTTGCGATGCCCTCGATATCAACTTTGAACCTCCTTAAAATAGTTTTATATGTATCAAATTTTCGCATGTCATGTTCTCCTTTTTTTATTCTTCATCAATAAACTTCGTGCTCACAACCAGTTGACTATTCGCCCAAGCATCCGCTCCGGCATCTCTGTTGAACTTAATCGTAGTATTCTTCAAGTGAAGCTGTTCGCACAAATCCGATAAACGAGCAATTTCTTTCATTAATTCGCTTCTCAAAACAAAATCATTGGTACTGATCATTGAAATCTCCTTTCTATGCCTGATAGAAAACACAGGCTTGCTTTATTCTTAATTAATTGCTTTGCTATTTCGCGCTAGAATCGCCTTTTTCAGCTTACTGGTACAATTTACCGCCTAACATTTAAAACTCGAAATTTGAGCGTTTTTTCATTGGTACAATAAGCCTTTTTGTTTTTTGATTTTTTTCGAGGGTGCCCTTCTGGCAGCAGTCTCCTTTTTTTCGGAAAAGGCCTTTTTCTTTTTTCAGTTGCTTTGGGGGCTCATCCGGCTCGCCGCCGCTCCCCTACAACGGGGCTCCGGGGTAGTCCTTTACGTTCTCAAAAATATATTACTTTTTTCAAGATAAAACAACGCCACCTCTTCAATCCCTGTAGCCATGCGGCTTTGCGGTCTCGTGCCTGTGTGAGTATGCCAAATTTTATGCCATTCTGCCGCTAATCCACGCTGATTTCGGTTCTCGTTCGTTCTCTCTTGCCCTTGTCCTCCGCGTATGCGGACCGGCAGCAGTTGGTTTGTGTGGCTCTGGTTCCTGCTGCCCACGGCAATCATACAGGCGGTGGATATGTGTTCCTCCATGTCCTTATATGCGGATCATTCGGCCTTTTTTGATATGTAAAGGTGTGGCGCGCTTTCCCTTTTTTTATCCGTGTCGGAGTATGGCGCGGCCTTTTTTAATCGTTATGCTATATGTGCGGTCTTTTTTTTCATCGTGTTGCTATGCGCTGTGGCGATTTTTTTTAATCGTTTCGCTATGCGGTGCACCCTGCCACTCCTTAAACGTCACAGATTGGCCATCCAGGCACACATTGTCGATACGAACTTTTGCAACGTGACCTGCATCATCCGCCAATTTTATAGTTACGTTCTCATGCTCATCTGCCAGCACTCTAAGTACTTTGTGCCCTTCAAGCCCTTTCAGATCACCAGAGCAATAGACTGGCTGTGGTTTAATTCTTTTTCTGTGCATTTTTATCTCCTTTCCGTATCCTGTTCGCTTCAATCGTTTCCCTGCTCCACTGCTGCCACCGATCCAGCTGGTGCTTTCGGAGCGATTTCTGTTGCTTGTTTTTTACTTTCACGGCTCAGTTCTCCAATCACGGCCAGGAGCAAACTCTCAACGAATTTCCCTTCCGGCGTACGTTCGTATTTCTTGCAAATGTTTTCTGATTCATCTGTAAGCTGTTTCCATTGTTCTTCGTCCTGTTCCTGGATGCCATGATATCGTTTATGCAAATTCCAAACAGCTGTCCAAATGGTGAAATACTGTTTTTTAAAGTCCAATGTTACCTCCTTTCATTCGTCCTTAATGACGAGCTATATGCGATATGCCTGATAGGAAGGAATGATACCTTCTGTTCTATCAGGCCGTTTCCTTACCGTCAACAAATCCATGTCAACAACATGTGTCAACATTCCAAAAGACTTTTAAATTTTTTATTTTCTCTTATTTTTACTCTATATCTTTTTCTTATTATTTTATTGTTGACAATGTTGACATATAGTAAAAAAGTAAGTAAATATAAGGGATTGAGCTGTCAACAACGTTGTCAACTTTGGTTGTAACAACACCGTCAACAACTCAATTTCAGATTAGTCAAATGGCAGTTCACTTTGCTGTTCAGCGTCAACAGCAACAAACTCATTCTTGTTTGTTGGCACTTTTTCATAGCCTCGTTGACTTCCATACTTTCCAAATCGTGAAACATTTTTGATTTTCGCCCAGCCCGGAACTTTTGAGATAATACTATTTATTTCAGCAGCTTTCCATTTGGGTGGCATTCCTGATTGCCCTAACGCTTCCTGCCATACCTGAATAGCACAAACTTTTGTCTGATCTTCAAGATATGCTTCTATAATTCCGCTGCTTCCATCATCAGCCATATTATCGTTCTGAGCCTGCTCTGCTTCTTGTTTTAACGATTCTGGAAGTATAAGCGTAGGTTTTTCATTCTTCCAGATATAAACAGCTTCCGCCCATGATTGGCGTATATCTTCCATGGCAGATTCATCAAACAAGTTTTTCTCTGGTTTTTGCTCTCCAACTTTTACAATCAAAAATCGACGATTTCCCGTCTGATCGCTCAAAAAGTCACTTTTGTTTGTTGTCCCCATAAATACGCATGATCTCAAATATGTATCGGCTCGCCGCTCATATGGTTGACGAAACCGATCTTGCGTTGCCGTCAAAAATTTCTTTACGGATTCCATTCCACCTGTTGTTCTTGCAAGGCTTTTTAATTCTGCCAACTCACAAATCCAAACCCCTATTAATGATTGTGCACTTCGGTCTGTATCAAGGCTGTCAAGACTATCTGAAAACCAGCTGTCATCTAGTGCCATTAGCCTCGGCAACGTAGACTTTCCCACTCCCTGTGCTCCCTGCAAAATCATACAATAATCAAATTTGCATCCCGGCCGAAAGATTCTTGCAACAGCACCCAACATCCAAAGGCGCATAACCTGATATGTATAATCAGAATCCTCTGCTCCAAGATATTCCGGCAGCAGGCTTCTTATATGCTCTCTTCCATCCCATTGAAAGGAATTAAGCAAATCTTTTATTGGATGAAATTTATGACGCATAGCTACATTCTTCATCGCATCGAAAAAATCTTGCCGACTATTCAATCCATAATCGCACTGGATCATCGAAAACAGGGCTGAATCATCACCACTGTTCCATGCTCGACAATTATCCTCTTCTTCCCATGGCACACTACCATATAGGTAAGGCTGATGTGAAAATTCATTGTATCTGATTTTTCCGGCAATTCGTTCATCGTGCTCCATGACAATTTCATGATTCTTTATGAGCTGCTTTATTTTTTTTGGTTTCCCGTCTGCATCATAAGTATAGATCAATGATTTATTTACATCCTCTATTAGTTGCTCGACGGGACTATCTCTTAAATTTAGTTCTTCCATAAATAAAAATTAACTATCTGGCTCTCACATGGCTCTCTTTCAATCGCCTTTCTTAAATTTTTTATAAAATTCCGCACAGCAGATCAAGCTGTCCTTCAGCTGCGGTTAACCTATTCCGGCATATACACCACAACCAGCTCAAAGGCTCACAGTGCCCTGAATCAAGGATGTCCTGATAGAACTCACATTCTCTCTGCAAAGCTTCAACCTGTAGCCTCCAGCGGCGTTTCTCGGCCTGTTCAGCCTTAAGACGTACCTGTCTAGCCTGTTCCTGCTGTTTGATTAAGGCAGGGTCCTTTCTATCGGGCATGTTTAACCCGAACGTCTCTGTGATCTCCTTTAAAGCTGTCCAGGAGTTGCACCCTTTGATATGTGACCACAAACGGATCACATCGCCGCCAACGGCCCGGCCGAAATCATAGAATGTATTGGTCTTTGGATAGATATAAACGCTCCCGGTTCGCTCGCCTGGGTATATGTAGGCCCGGCCTTGTTTTCTCATAAGCATGTCGGCAACGGCTTCAATGTTCACCTGCTGCCGGATTAATTCAAAATCTTCCTTCGTTCCTAACATCTCCTTTCTTTGAGATTTTTTTCGTCTTTTGTATGAAATTAATGCGCGAATCGCGCTTGATCGTCCTTTGTAGATATGTGTGTTTTAGCTATAAATTTGCTCGATGTAATTAAGAAAGACTCGTCTGTTAATCCGATAAATTCTTCCAATACGTCTAACCGCCTGTGCTTCCTCTGCAATTCGTCTCACCGTGGAAACGCCAAGATTGCTAGTTTCTGCCATTTGCTCAACAGTTACCAATTCACCGACTGGATTATTGGCTTTAATTTTTTTCATATTATCATCTCCTTTCTAGCACTTTTGTGCTTATGTGTTGTATAATACAACTATTGTGCTTATTTGTCAAGTACTATTGTGCTTGTATTTATTTTATTGTTATGTTATCCTTTAATAGAGGTGATTAAATGTACATAAATTATCCAACAGAATTACAACGCCTACGTAAACAGGCAAATTTATCTCAAAAGCAATTAGCTGATGCTTTGCATGTTTCGCAAACTGCCGTTGGATTTTGGGAACGCGGCGAACGCACGCCTTCTGTTGACATTGCAACAAAAATATCTGACTATTTCAACGTTCCTATGGATACTTTGTTTAAACCGGCTCGAGACGATTTTTCATTAGGTAAACTTGACGTTTGTTTGTCTAATACTACTTTGCATTACGATCGCGAAAATGAACTAATTCAAGTATTTCGCGCTTTAGATAGCAAAGGACAGAAAAAATTAATGGATTACGCTCACGATCTTAAACAAATTTATCCAATAAAAAAAGCACCTAACCCCAACCGCTAAAGATTTCAACAACAGACATACTTTTCCCATTAAATCAGGCCAATCTAATAGATCCATAATGCTGTTTTGAAATGCCCGGTTCAGGGCTTCATCTTTAGTAGTAAGGGTTAGATGCTTTCCGCATCACTCTATTTCTTATACTCTTATTATCTCCATTTGTCGTTTTTTGTCAAGTCTATTTTAACAAATAAAGAAAACCACCCGGTACATTAATTTGCACCGTGTATTTTTATATGTTCCATTCTGTTCTAAGTTGTGTTATACTGACTGCGTTGTCCAACCGAGACCCGGCAACGGGGGGAGGTGAACTGCTATGGGTATTGGGATTACTTTTCTTGTCACTGTTGCGGCAGGTGTGACCTGCCACCTCATCTGCAAATGGCTAGACAGGCATGACAAGGACAACAAGTAGCCTGGTGGACGCTTGACCACTTAAAAAAAGTAAGAAGAAACCCCGGATTGTACGCTACTACAATCCGGGGTTTCGTTCTTTGCTACAAGTATTCTTGGGATTACTTTTTGCCTACTGGCATTATAGCATATGCCGATCATGAAATCAATATACCGGTTCTTTATAAATCCATGATTTTTTCGCCGATTGGCATAAAATTGGCATAATTTCAATGCTTTACAGGTTTTATCAAATTAAAAACAGCCTAAAATCAAGGCGTTTTGAAACTTCATGTAAAAATAAATTATTTTATTTTGTCAAAAATAATTGCACTCACGCAAATATTGTCGTATGATACATATTAAAAATATTACTGCTCTGTCCGTGGGCAGTAAACATATATTAATGTGATAAATCAAAGGAGATAAATTTCATGCAGCTTTTAAAAGACAGAATTCTGACAGACGGCGTAGTAAAAGAAGGAAATATTTTAAAAGTGGACAGCTTTCTGAATCATCAGATGGATATTGACCTGATCAACGAGGTCGGCAAAGAATTCAAGAAACGTTTTTACCACTGTCCAATCACCAAGATCCTTACCATCGAGGCTTCCGGTATCGGTATTGCCTGTATTGCGGCACAGTATTTCCATGTACCGGTTGTATTTGCCAAAAAAGCACAGAGTGTGAACCTTGACGGCGAGATGTACACCACCAAGGTAGAGTCTTTCACCCACAAGAAAGTTTACGATGTGATCCTTTCCAAGAAATTTCTCGGACCTAAAGATCACGTACTCCTGATCGATGATTTTCTTGCCAATGGCTGTGCACTTCTCGGTCTGATCGACATCGTTAAGAAATCCGGCGCAACTCTTGAAGGAGCCGGAATCGTTATCGAAAAAGGCTTCCAGTCCGGCGGACAGACCATCCGTGACATGGGTATCCACCTGGAATCCCTTGCTATCATTGACTCCATTGCTGATGGCAAACTTACTTTCCGTGAATAAGATTTATCATAAAAAATACTCCTGAAAACTTATATACATTGTTTCCAGGAGTATTTTTATTTTTATCACAGCCGGATCATGATGTCATTTCTGATCTATGCAGCTGCATCCTTTTCTGGCTTCTCTGAAGGTGTCGGAGTTACTGTTTCCTCCGGTGTCGGTGTTCCGGAAATTTCCGTCTCTTCCTTTTCCGATGAAGCCGATGCAGCTTCCGTTGTATTTTCATCTATATCCGGTTCTTCCGTCACCGTAGCTTCCGGTGTCACTGTCGGCGTTGGTGTGGCAGTTGCCTCCGGCATGATTTCATTCTCTTCATAATATCCGTCATCCACAAGCATCTGATAATTATCTGCATCGATCAGCTGGATATCACTGGTCACAGTTCCCACGATCTTGGTCCCGTTATCATACTGCTCATAATCGGAGATCTCCGGTTTCTCCCCTTTCAGAATAGCATCCACCATCGTTACACAATCATTTGCCAGTACACGGTTATCAAACAGCAGATCATCCTCAATCTTTCCCTGGATCACAGCTGTCACTGCTTCTGCCTCACAGCCGCCTCCTGTGATCATAGGCCAGCCATCCTCTCCAGACACATATCCAGCATCCTCCAGAGCATCCACAGCCCCAAGTGCAAGGTCATCGGCACCTGTGCAGATAATATCCGGCGCACCCTCTGTATAATTCTGAGAAAGGATCTCCGACATATCATTCTTTGCGGTATTTCTTCCGAAACGCATCACTGCAGTATCATCAAAGGTCAGCTTTCCTGAAGTACATACCAGTGTTCCATCGTCGAAATATTCCTGAAGCTTCTCCATCACTCCATTATAAAAGAACAATGCGTCACGATCATCCGGAGAGCCCATAAGGAACTCAATGGTCAGCGTTTTCTTTTCTTCCCGTGCTTTCTCCAGATCCATTTTTTTTATGATGGAATCTCCCACCATTTTTCCGGCTTTTCTTGTATTAAAGGTAACATAATAGTTGACCTTATCTGTATCCATGATCAGCTGATCGTACGAAATCACGGGAATGGATTTCTCGTACACCTGCTCCAGCACATCGTTCAGGCTGTAAGCATCTGCAGGTGCGATGACAAGTGCAGAAAGCTCTTCATCATCCAGAATAGACTGAATCTGGGATACCTGCGTATCACTGTCTTCATCTGCCCAAAATATCTCTGCATCATATCCATCATCTTCCAGTGTATTCTGAAGAGTTTCTCCATCAGCAGACCAACGGGGATCATCTGCTGATGAAGGCAGAAACACACCTACTTTCTTATCTGCTGCCGCAGTTTCCTTTGCTTCTTCTTTTTCTTCTTTCTCTGCATCATCGCTGTTTTTGGCTTTTCCTTCCGGGTCTTCAGACTCCACACTTTCATTGGCTGCCTCTGTCGCCTCTTTGTTTTTTCCACAGCCGGAAAAGGCTGCTGTAAAGACAAAAGCTCCCACAAGCAGGATTGCTGTTTTTTTCTTCATGATCAAATCTCTCCTATAAGCCTTTATAGTCCTTTGCCAGTGATTTCAGATAGTCTCTGTAGGCGGCTGCAGATTTCTTGGGTTTCAGGATACGTACACTGCCGCCCATCCCGGTCAGCCATCCGTAGAATTTTCCATTTTCCGGAAGTTCTGCAGTTACCGTCAGATCTCCGCTATCTTTCATTTTATATTCTGCAGCTGTGCCGAAAAAGTCTCTCACCTCCACCTGTACAGCTCCGGCACAGAGAAGTTTTATTTCTTTTTTTATGGTTCCGGCTGAAGCCTCAAGAAGCTTCCGGTACCCTGTCACAGATGTCTCATGAATATCTTTAGTTTCACGAATATCCTTAGCTTCAGCAGTCAGCCCGGGTTCTTCAGACAGCTGTTCCTCTCCGGCACTCTCACCGGCAAGATAATAACCACCCGGCCGTTCTCTTGTATAACGGATATCCATTCCAAAAGAACGTAATACCTCCACATCATCATAAATGCTCTTTCGCTCTGCACGGATTCCCTGTTTCTCAAGATTCTCAAGGATCTTCTGCATAGATATTACCCGATGCTCCCCTGTCTCCCGCAGCATTTTTTCAAGGTACAGGATCTTCGCCTTCTGATTGTTTGATTTTGCCATACTGCCCTCTTATCCTTCGTTTTTTACAAAGCGGTGGAAAATATAGGAGTTTGCCTCCTGTTCCTCGCTGTCGTCCAGTTTCTCAAGTTCGATCTTTTTACCGTATTTCTTTTCCAGTGCACGGCTGATCAGAAGATCTGCAAGCTGCGGATTTTTGGGAAGAAGTGGTCCGTGAAGATACGTACCGATCACATTTTTGTATACAACCCCTTCCTCTCCGGATTGTCCGTCATTTCCGTATCCTGACAGAACCTTCCCCAGGGATTTGTTGTTTCCGATGGTGGTACGCCCTCCATGATTTTCAAAGCCTACGATGGGCATATCAAAAAGATCGCTCTGCATCACAATGTTTCCAATAAGGCGGCCTTTTCCCTGCTCAGTGCTCATATCTACAAGCTTCAGCCCTTCGATCATTCCCTGATCAGTTTTATAATAATTTCCAAGGAGCTGATACCCTCCACAGATTGCGATCACAACTCCATTATCTTCCACATACGCCTTGAAATCCTTCTGGATTTCCTTCAGCTTTTCACATACCAGCATCTGTTCTCTGTCGGAGCCACCGCCAAGAAGTACGATATCCAGTTTGGAAAAATCTATTCTGTCATCCAGTTCGTAGGCTATGGTTTCTGCCTCGATTCCTCTCCAGAGACAGCGCTTCATCAGACACTGGATATTTCCTCTGTCACCGTAAAGGTTCAGAAGATCCGGATATAAATGTCCTATCGTTATCTTCATTTCTCACCCTCCAGTTTCTTCAGGATATTTCTGGTGCCAAACAGCGCCGTATAATTTACAAGTACATAAAGATTGCCGCATCCATCCCCGATTCGTTTGCGGATGGCTGTCTCCACATCATTTTCCAGCATGGACGGGATATCCACATATTTCAGACGGAGGCGCATATCCTGACAGCGGATACCACTGACTGTGATGGAATTGATATTGTCCCCTCCGAAAAGATCAAAATCCACATCCCAGAGCCAGGAGATATCTTTTCCATCCTGTGCATTATCATTGATCACAATGATGATATCCTTTGGTGATCCGTCCTGCATCACAGCTGAAATGTTCTGGTTAAAACCGGCCGGATTCTTAGCTAGATTCAGAACAACACCGGTGCCCTTGATCCGAAACTGTTCATTGCGTCCGTTCTCCGGGTTAAACTTCCGGAGCATCTCATTAAAATGCTCCGCCTTAAAGCCTGCGGTACGAATTCCCGCATAGGCAGCCAGAATATTATACACATTATAGAATCCCTTATAATTGGCCACGATCCGTTTATCTTCCACTGTAAAGGCGATCTGATCATCCACCTTCACATCTGTGGCATCAAAGTCGATCTCCGGACGTTTAAAGCCGCATTTCGGACATCTGTAGTCACCCAGCTGACTGTAATGATAGAAGCTGTAGATCAGTCTTTCTCCACAGCACTTACAGAACCGGCCCTCACGGATCTCGTTTGTTTTGTTCTCGATCACCGGTTTGCTGATCCCGTAGGTTACAAAAGGATTTCCGCAGTCCATGGCAAGATATGCAGACAGTGCATCGTCGCCATTGACAATGACCTTCATATCCGGAACCTTTTTCATCATTTCTTCCAGGATGTTCATAGTGATATCGATCTCGCCATAACGGTCCAGCTGATCACGGAACAGATTGGTCATAACCATATAATCCGGTTTGATTCTTGTGAACACATGTCTTGTGGATGCCTCATCCACCTCTATACAGGCATAATCCGCATCCAGTTTTCCGCTGAATTTGGCCCCCAATACAAAGGCTGCCACAACTCCATTCAGCATATTTGAACCGGTATGATTGCAGATGACCTTTTTTCCCTCTGCCTCAAGGCCTGCGCACAGCATGTTATTGGTTGTGGTCTTTCCGTTGGTTCCGCATACTACAAATATTTTTTCTCTTACCTGAGAAGAAAGCTCTTCCAGGATATCCGGACAGATCTTCATCGCGACCTTACCGGCCCAGGTCACACCCTGCCGGCCCATAAGCTTACAGACATGTCCTGTGATCTTTGCTGCCATCACAGCAATAGTTGTTCTTATTTTCATAATCTTCTGATTCCTTTGTTTTTATTTCTCTTACCACAGATCTTCCGCTGTCAGGAAATCGGTACAGATTCCTTCTGCGCCCTGTGAAATATACCTTCTGGCCTGGTCACGGTCATTGACCGTATAAACATATAGACTGATTCCATTTTTTTCGAAGATCTTCTCCGTTTCTTCTGACCAGTACTCCCAGTATACTGTTGCTGCCGGAATTCCCTTTTCTTTACAGAAGGATGCAATATGCTCCAGTTCTTCCACAGAATACTCCTGCCACAGTGAATATACATAGGAAGGAAAGGAATAGATCATGGCCGTCCCGGGAAACATTACTTCATTGTAGATTTCCGGAATGATCTGATCCAGCGTCTCACCGGCACCTGCATTCCTGGCGATTTCCACATAATCACTGTAATCCTCCAGCGTTCTCTGATAATTACGAAGAGAATACTGTTTGGAATCGATCAGCACATATGCATCCGGATAATCTTTCAGAAGAAGAAAAAAATCCTCCAGTGTCATGGGGGTGTATTTCCCATATATTTTACTTTGTCTGAATTCCTTTTCTGTAAGGACTTTTTTTCCGTTTCCATCCCACTGTCCCATGGAATCGTTCCAGTTATGCCTGCAGACCCATACTCCATCTGATGTCCTGGAAAGATCCAATTCAAAAAGACGTACTCCCTGTTCATACATGAACAGAAATCCCTCTCTGGAATTCAGGTAATCCTTTCCGTCCATACCTCCCAGAGCATGTGCAATGGTCCTGTAATCCTTCCAGCTAAATCTTCCTGATGTATTCCGGGCAGCTTCTGTTTCCGGAAAACTTCCTCCCAGAAGAAAAAGCGATACAAACAGTATTTCCAATGTCAGTATAAAACGTCGCATCATCTCAGGCAACAAAAAAATGCACAAGACGTAAAGGAAAACAGTTCCTCTCTGCTTTCCTTTTTATCTTCTGCAAATTTATCATATCCGGGAAACTGTCCCAAATCATTCCTATATTGTTTCTGTCCGGTAATACCAAAAGTCCCACCGACCATGTTTATCATCCTTTCGCATACGTGTAGTCGTATTTCGTACATTACCGATTGTACGCTAAAAAAGGATAATAATCAAGTTAATCCTCTTCTTCCTCGTCATATTCCTGCTGAAGTCTCAGATATTCATCATATTTCTCGTGTGCATTCCGGTTATAGGATCGAGAGATCGGTATTACATGCTCGCCAATATGAAAGCTGTCATTTTCAGCTCCTGTGACCCGTTCCATATTTACTATAAAACTCTGATGACACCGCAAAAATGTACTGTCATCAAGCTGTTTTTCAAAATCTTTCAACTTACCTCGGCACTGAAGTATGCTTCCGTCTGTCTTATGGAAATTCACGATATGAAGACTGCTGGTAATATAACTCACCTGACTGTACCGCACCGTATACACACGGGCGCGATACTGAAAATGGATCACCCGATCATCATTTCCGTTGCAAAGTAGCTTCTTCAGTGGTTTCATTACATATTCCAAAGTTTCTTCGGTTACAGGTTTCAGTAAATAGTTATATGCAAACAGGTCAAAAGCCTCTCTGTAATATTCATCGCTTCTGCTCATAAAAAGCACTGCCATTGACATTTCTTTTTCCCGTATCTTCCGTATTGTTTCCAGTCCGTCTACTTTCTTTGAATCAATGTTCACAAAGATTGCATCATAAGGTTTCCTTTTCTTTTCCAATTCTTCCAGTAAAAGCTCGCCGCTTTTAAATATCCGAATTTCTGACCCTGGAACGATCCGCTCAAGCTGTTTGTGAAGTCTTCTTGCATCCACCTGCATGTCGTCACAAATGGCAATGGTCATCATCGTCATATATATGTATCCCCTTTTACTCCATCATTGTTACCTTTTGTTCTATATATTATACCATGATTTGTTATTCAAATTATGGTATCTTCATGTAATTTATGGTCGAAAATCCACCATTTATGCATTTTTTCAAACTTTTTGGAATATAAAAAAAGGACATTTGCATTTCTGCAAATGTCCTTTAAATCGGTCAGAAGTAAATTATACAAGCTCGATAAGAACTTCCATAGCTGCATCGCCCTTACGCTGTCCGATCTTAACGATTCTTGTGTAACCACCGTTACGATCTGCGTATTTCGGAGCGATCTCGCTGAACATCTTGTCAACCATGTCAACTTCTTTTGTGTTTTTCTTTCTGCCAGCGCCCTTAGCAGGAACATCTGTTACAGGATAGAAAACTTTCATCATCTCACGACGTGCATGAAGTCTGGAAGAAGCATCTTTCTTGATCTCTTTCTGAACTTCGTCGTAAACTGTTTTCTTCTTACCGTCTACAACTTCTTTTACACGTTTTCCGTCAGCATCTTTACGAGCAACCTTAGCTGTTACTGTAACTGTTTCGAAATTGTCTTTCTCACGTACAGCCATAGCGATAAGTCCCTCAGCGATCTTACGGATCTCTTTAGCCTTAGCTTCTGTTGTCACGATCTTTCCGTGATAAAGAAGGTTTGTAACCTGATTTCTGAGAAGTGCTTTTCTCTGGTTAGATGTTCTGCTTAATTTTCTATATTTTGCCATTTTATTATCCTCCATCTGTGGGACACCAGGACATGCTTGTTCGGTCTTACTGCCCTGCTGCTGACACCCCACTCATTACTCTGTTTCCGGATTATTCCTCGGTAGGCTGGAGCTGAAGTCCCAGCTCTTTGAGTTTTGCAAGTACTTCCTCTAAGGATTTGCGGCCCAGATTACGAACCTTCATCATATCCTCAGAAGTCTTGTTGCATAATTCTTCAACCGTATTGATACCGGCTCTCTTAAGGCAGTTGTAGGAACGAACAGAGAGCTCAAGCTCATCAATGCTCATCTCCAGAACCTTTTCCTTCTCATTGTCTTCTTTCTCGATCATAACCTCTGCGGTCTTAGCATTCTCGGAAAGATCAATGAACAGACTTAAATGCTCGCTGAGAACCTTCGCTGCAAGGCTGACTGCCTCATCCGGATCAAGTGTTCCATTGGTATATACATCCAGTGTAAGCTTGTCGAAGTCAGTTACCTGACCAACTCGTGTATTCTCTACGATCATGTTGACTCTGTCTACCGGTGTGTAGATCGCATCCACTGCGATCATACCGATCGGCATGTCATCGGTTTTGCCTTTGTCTGCACTGATATAGCCACGTCCCTTGGTAATGGTAAGCTCCATGGCCAGTCTGCAGTCTTTTCCACCGTTCAGGGTTGCGATCACCTGATCCGGGTTCATGATCTCAATATCCTGATCTGCCTGGATATCAGCTGCTGTAACAACACCCTTTCCCTCACACTCAATGTATGCGGTCTTCGGCTCATTGTCACTGCTGTGATTCTTGATGGCAAGAGATTTCAGATTCATGATGATCTCGGTCACATCTTCCTTCACGCCCGGAATGGAGCTGAATTCATGAAGTACACCATCGATCTTCACCTGGCTTACTGCAGCTCCCGGAAGGGAGGACAGCATAATTCTTCTTAAAGAATTGCCAAGGGTAGTACCATAACCTCTTTCCAGAGGCTCTACAACGAATCTTCCAAACTTCTTATCTTCGGATATTTCGGTAATTTCGATTTTTGGTTTATTGAAATCAAACACTATAAGGTTCCCTCCTTCTGGGTTAATCAACATTCGAGGGTATTACCAATTTTTATAACTGTAGACACAGTAAACAGTTATTAATTATTTAGAATACAGCTCGACGATAAGCATCTCGTTTACAGGAACATCGATCTGCTCTCTTGTAGGAAGCTCTTTAACTACACCCTTCAGGTTCTCCTGATCAACGTCGATCCACTCCGGAACAAGTCTTCCGCCAGTGATCTCAAGGATTCCTTTATATCTCTCAGAGCCTTTGCTCTTCTCTCTGATCTCAATTGTGTCTCCTGCTTTGCACAGGTAAGACGGAATATTTACAGATTTTCCGTTAACAAGTACGTGCTTGTGATCTACGATCTGACGAGCCTCTCTTCTTGTTCTGGCAAATCCCATACGGAAAACGATGTTGTCAAGTCTGCTCTCAAGCATAACCATAAGGTTCTCACCTGTCTGGCCCTGCATTCTGTCAGCTTTCTTGTAGTAATTACGGAAAGGTTTCTCAAGAACTCCGTAGATGAATTTTGCTTTCTGTTTCTCTTTTAACTGAAGACCATACTCAGACACCTTGCGGTTTGCACGTTTTAACTGTCTTGTGGACTTCTTATCAATTCCTAAGTAAATCGGATCCAGGCCAAGGGATCTGCATCTTTTCAGAACAGGTACTCTATTTACTGCCATTTCAACTACCTCCTAATTAGACTCTTCTGCGTTTTGGTGGACGGCATCCGTTGTGAGGAACCGGAGTTACGTCACGAATGCTGGTTACTTCAAGTCCGCATGCCTGAAGCGCACGGATTGCAGCTTCACGGCCTGAGCCCGGGCCTTTTACCATAACGTCTACTGTTTTTAATCCATGAATTAAAGCAGCCTTTGTTGCAGTCTCTGCTGCCATCTGTGCTGCATAAGGGGTAGATTTCCTTGAACCTTTAAATCCAAGACCACCGGCACTTGCCCATGAAAGAGCGTTTCCTTCGTTATCTGTCAGTGTGACGATTGTATTGTTGAAGGAAGACTGAATGTGTGCCTGTCCGTGTTCAACGTTTTTCTTGACACGACGTTTTGTCGTTTTCTTTGTAACTTTTGCCATTTTAAAACTAACCTACACTTTCCTTTTATTGAAATTAATTAGTTATATCTATAAATTATTTCTTCTTGTTTGCAACAGTTCTCTTCGGTCCCTTGCGAGTTCTCGCATTTGTCTTAGTCTTCTGTCCACGAACCGGAAGTCCTTTACGATGACGGATACCTCTGTAGCATCCAATCTCCTGCAGTCTCTTGATGTTAAGGGCGATTTCCCTTCTCAGATCACCTTCTACTGTCATTGTCTCATCAATAACAGCGCTCAGTCTCTTAACCTCATCATCAGTCAGATCTCTGACACGTGTGTCAGGATTAACCTCTGCTTTAGCAAGAATTTTGTCTGCGCTTGGTCTACCAATTCCATAAATGTAGGTAAGACCGATTTCAATACGTTTCTCTCTTGGTAAGTCTACACCAGCTATACGAGCCATGTACTGTTTCCTCCATTTTCTGTTTCTGAAAGTTCCGCATATCGTATGTCACTTGCTCTCGCAAGGTGAAATGGGACATATCGACCTGCCGCTTTCTTTTCTAGTTTCCTAATTGGGGTGCCTCGGTAAAACACCCAGCTGTAATTGGCGAATCACAGCCTTTCCGAAATTGCGGATCTTAACCGCTGTTGCCTCTCGGTATTAGGCAATACATGCTTATTATCTGTTCAGCAGAACAACCCTACCGGGTGTTTCATACTGCAGCCGCACGTTTCACAAACATTCCAAAGAAGTTCCGATATGGAAATCAACCCTGACGCTGTTTGTGCTTCGGGTTCTCACAGATGATTCTGATGGATCCCTTTCTCTTAATGACCTTGCACTTCTCGCAGATCGGCTTTACAGATGATCTTACTTTGACTGGAAATCCTCCTTCCGTAAATTAGTCTCATATCTGCAGTTTCACAGGCGCACTCATACACAGTATTTGCGCGCTTGAAATATATACTAACACCTGTTTTCCTGAAATGCAAGAAAAAATTTAAAAAATTTTGATTTTTTTTACGGGCTGTATTATAATGGGTGGCAAAGTCCGGCAGACATATGGAATCTGCCTATTTTAATGAAAGGAATCTTTACATATGCATACGGAAATGAAGTATCGTTTTCTGATACATTACACCTTATCTTTTATCGGTGGATACCTGGGGCTTTATGCCATTGTGTCAAGAGCTGATCTTTTTGGCAATGCCCAGACAGCCAATCTTCTTGGTGTTGTGAGGGATCTCATAGGCAGGAATTTTTCGGATATGCTGCTGCGTGTGGGTGCGCTTCTCATATATATGGCTGCTGTGATCCTTACGGTCTGGATCCCGGAGCATTTTTCCACAGATCTTCGTTTTATCAGTATCGGGATCGATATCTTTGCGATCCTGCTCCTGGGATTCTTTCCTTCCGGGATGTCTCCGGTTGTTGCTCTTTATCCGGTGTTCTTTGCAATGCCTTTCCAGTGGTGTACCTTCAAGGCTCCTGGCGGATATAACAGCTCAACGATCTTTTCCACCAACAATCTCCGTCAGTTCACCACAGCTGTCACACAGTTCCTTATGAAAAAGGACAGCGCACAGTGCGATAAAGCAAAATTCTACGGAATGACGCTGCTTTCTTTCCATACAGGTGCAGCTCTGTCTCTGATCCTGTATATGACCTGCGGTCTCTCAGGCGTATGGCTCTGTCTGGTTCCTGCCTTCTATTCTGTATGGCTGATCATTGCAGACCGGAATACTGCTGATACACCGGCAGTTACCCGAAGCAGCGCTTCTACCTGCAGCAGCTTCAGGAATCTTTCTTATAAGAAAAAAGAGGCCTGACTTTATTTTAGCTTTGATAAAAGAAGGGGAAATGTGATCTGTTTTTACACTGTCACATTTCCTTTTTTGTTTACGCGCAGCTTACAGCTTATATGCGTTCGAAATCCAGTATCATGGTTTTGAATAGCCGCAAATTGATTTCATCTATATTTCTCATACTGTCTTCATAACATATCAATATGTTTTGTAACTTGTTTAAACATTTTACGGCATTTGCATTGCACTTGCCGGGAAAATCTCTTATAATTATTTCAGGAATCATGAATCCCACTATATATTTTTGACCGAACATGAATGGAGAATTGAAATGCCCAGAAGTATTTACGAAGATATCTATAAAGATCTGAAAATGAAAATAGAGGACAACACCTTTGCCTATCAGGAACTTCTGCCTTCCGAAAACACTCTGATCCAAACCTATGGCTGTTCCCGCAATACCCTGCGCCGTGCGGTCCGTCTTCTTGTCAGTGACGGCTATGTACAGACCATGCAGGGAAAAGGTGTCCGCAATATCTACCGTCCAAACGAGCAGACTGCTTTCACCATCGGAGAGATCGAAACCTTCAAGGAATCTGCGGCAAGGAACGGTCAGAATGCCCATACAGAGGTGGCTCTCTTTACAGAACTTTGTATCAGCAAAAAGCAGTCTGCTTACACAGGATTTCCCGCTGGTGCAAAAGTATATTATATTCAGCGTATCCATTACCTTGAAGATATCCCACTGATCATCAACCATAATTATTTTCTGAAAGAATCCGTTCCCGGCCTTACTGCCGAGATCGCCAGCCATTCTATCTATGAATACCTGGAGCAGGAGCTTCATATGACCATTGTCAACAGCAAACGGGTCATGACTGTGGAAAAGGTTACGGAAATTGATGAAAAATATCTTCATCTGAATATAAAAGATTATAACTGCGTGGCTGTGGTGTCCAGCCAGACTTATAACAGTGATGGCGTGATGTTTGAGTATACCCAGTCACGACACAGACCGGATCACTTTCGATTTTATGATAATGCCCTGCGCCGATGAGCCCAGCTCATAACTGCTTCGCAGCTATACGGTTATAAGCCGGCAACAAATGTGTCTCACAAATATCTGCCTGGATCTGTATAGATACCTGAATCTGTATAGATGCTGCAGTTTCCTATTTCCCGGAATTATGTTATACTGAAACGAGCAAATGGAGAGAGGATATTTTATTTATATGAAAAAACGAGAATCTTTTAACAGCCGCTGGGGGTTCATTCTGGCCTGCATCGGGTCTGCGGTTGGAATGGGAAATATCTGGATGTTTCCCACCAGAGTTTCCCTGTATGGAGGGGGATCGTTCCTGATCCCGTATTTTATTTTCGTAGCTCTGATCAGCTTTACCGGAGTGATCGGTGAGATGAGCTTTGGCCGTGGGACACGTTCCGGGCCCATTGACGCCTTCGGCATGGCCTGTGAAACTCGCAGAAAGCGAAAGCCTGGCGAACTGCTCGGATGGATCCCTGTGATCGGAGCACTGGCTATGGCTATCGGCTATACAGTTGTTATGGGATGGATCTTCCGATATATGCTCGGAGCCTTTACAGGATCTACCCTGGCACCTGCGGATATTGAGTCCTTTGGGTCTCAATTCGGAGGTATGGCCTCTGCCTGGGGAAATAATCTCTGGCAGCTGGCTGCTCTTGTGATCTGCATGTTTATCCTGATGTACGGCGTTGGAAGCGGTATCGAAAAGGCCAACAAGATCATGATGCCTGTTTTCTTTATCCTGTTTGTGATCCTTGGCATCTATGTTGCGTTTCAGCCGGGCTCAAACGCAGGATACCGCTATATCTTCCGCGTGGAGCCGGAAGTTCTGGCCAAGCCTTCCACCTGGATCTTTGCACTGGGGCAGGCATTTTTCTCCCTGTCTGTGGCTGGAAACGGAACCCTGATCTACGGTTCCTATCTTCCGGACAGTGAGGATATCCCGGCTTCTGCTGCAAGAGTGGCTCTTTTTGATACCATTGCCGCCATGCTGGCAGCTCTTGTGATCATTCCGGCCATGGCGACCACCGGAGCCAAGCTTGACCAGGGCGGTCCCGGACTTTTGTTCATCTACCTGCCGCACCTGATCAAAACCATGCCCGGCGGACGGATCATTGCCATCATCTTTTTCGTAGCTGTATTCCTTGCAGGTATGACCTCGCTTATGAACCTTTATGAAGCACCCATTGCACCAGTCCAGGAAAAAACAGGTCTTGGCCGGACTCCTTCCTGCATGGTGATAGCCATGATCGGCGTTGTAGCT
>ENA-OQNO01000807-OQNO01000807.1-human-gut-metagenome-genome-assembly--contig:-NODE-807-length-24915-cov-3.092666_pt1 | contig 24915 bp, 19 predicted proteins | sample MGYA00242629_ERZ504880 | MGnify/ENA primary metagenome ERZ504880 (study PRJEB26092, sample SAMD00036377) | human gut metagenome | host: Homo sapiens | study: EMG produced TPA metagenomics assembly of... | reverse complement strand
AAACGGCCAGGGAACGACGCGAAGTGGTCATAAAAAGGAGTTACGATATGGCAAAAACGACAGTAGTATACAAGTCGAACCAGGTAGTGGTCAACCGGAACAGGAAGATGGCGTTCTGTTTTTTGCTGCCAAATATCATCGGATTTGCAGTTTTTACCTTAATACCGGCTGTTTGGGCAATCGGTTTAAGCTTTACGAATTGGGACGGATCCGGTGCGGCTAAGTTTGTGGGAATTAAAAACTATATCAATCTGTTTCGCGATTCAAACTTTACGATATCCCTTTGGAATACCATTATATATACGGTGGGGACCGTGCCGTTTATCATCATGCTGTCGTTGGTTATGGCATTTATTCTGGATTCCGGCATTAAGTTTTCTTCTGCAATCCGTGCGGCGCATTTCTTTCCGCATATTTCCTCTATTGTTGCGATTTCGGTTGTATGGCAGTTTCTTTATTCCAAGAACGGCCCCTTAAATCAGATACTGCACAGCATTGGTCTTCAAAATGTTCCCGCGTGGCTGTCAGATAAGGACTGGGCGTTGCTGGCTGTGATGATCATGATTATCTGGAAAGGAATCGGATACTATATGATCATTTATCTGGCGGGCTTAAAGGGGATTGATAACTCACTGTATGAGGCGGCTACAGTAGACGGGGCCAATTCATTCCAGTGCTTCCGGTTTATTACGATTCCACAGCTTAAACCGGTTACCTTTTACATAACCATCATGTGCATCATCAACTCGTTTCAGGTATTTACGCCGATTTTCATCATGACAAAGGGCGGCCCGGGTCGCGCTACATCCGTGCTGGTGCTTCAGATTTACAAAGAGGCATTCCAGAATTACAAGTTTGGCTACGCATCGGCGGAGGCTATGATACTGTTTGCCTGTATCTTAGTGGTGACGCTGATTCAGTTCAAACGTCAAAAACAGGATTAGGAGGGAGAGAGCATGGCAGAAAAAAAGAAAAAAACCGGACTTGCGCTGTTCTTATCGATTGTCAAGTATACGGTCGTCATCGCATCGTCTTTAACTATGATTCTTCCGTTCCTCTGGATGCTGTCTTCTTCCTTTAAAGACAGTCTGGAAGTCTTCAATTTCCCCATCCAGTGGATCCCTCAGAATCTGAAACTGGAAAATTACTCCTATATCTGGAATAAGGCCAATTATCCGCAGCTGTTTTTTAACACACTGAAGCTGACGGTGGTGATTACCATTCTGCAGATCGTGACGTGCAGCCTGGCGGCTTACGCATTCAGCAAGCTGGTATTTCCGGAGAGAGATAAGATCTTCATCCTGTACCTGGCAACCCTGATGCTTCCCTACCAGGTGGTTATGATTCCTCAGTTTTCCGTTATCAAGATATTCGGACTCACCAATACCCATATGGCGCTGATCCTGATTCAGGCGTTTAACCCCATGGGCGTATTCCTGATGAAGCAGTTCTTCGATGGAATTCCCAATGAACTGAGCGAGGCGGCGCGGATTGACGGCCTGAATGAGTTCGGCATCTATTCCAAGATCATCATGCCTCTTTCCAAATCGGTAATCGGAACACTGGTGATCCTGACCTCTGTGTCCGTATGGAACGATTTTCTGGCTCCGCTTATCTACATCAACTCCAGGGAACTGTATACGATTCAGCTGGGACTGCGCAACATGATCAGCGAGTTTACGGCAGAGTACGGGCCGATCATGGCGGCATCGGTCATCTCGATTATACCGATCCTGATCGTATTCCTGTGTTTCCAGAGTTTCTTCGAGCAGAGTCTGGCATCCTCCGGTGTCAAGGGATAAGAAAGGAGAGTACGGTATGAACGTGGATTTTAAGGCAAGGCCATTCTTCCTGGATGAGAGTGATATTGCATGGGTACAGGATTGTATGAAGAAGATGACCGTGGAAGAGAAGGTCAGCCATCTGTTCTGTATTTTAATCAAGGATAAACCGGTGGAAGAGATGGCCGCGGAAATGGATGCCCTGGGCTTTTATCCGGGCGGCTATATGACCGATGTTTTTCCGGCGAGGAAAGTAAAAGAAAATTTCAAAAAGCTTCAGGCCAGAACCGGGATTCCTCTGCTGTTCGCGTCCAATCTCGAGCGGGGAGCGGATGGGATCTGCAAAGAAGGAACTTTATTCGGAACGCAGATGCAGGTCGCGGCAGCCGGAGATAAGAGATGGGCGTATGAGCTGGGGCGGGTCTGTGGGGAGGAGGCGGCGGCAACCGGGGCCAATTGGAACTTTGGGCCGATTCTGGATATTGACACGAATTATCACAATCCCATTACGAATACGAGAGTGTTCAGTTCCGACCAGGAAACGGTCCTTCAGATGTCCAGGGAGTTTGTCAGAGGACAGATGGAAAACGGTATGGCCGTATGCTTGAAGCACTGGCCCGGAGACGGGCGGGATGAACGGGACCAGCATATGGTAACCACCATCAACGACTGCACGGCCAGGGAGTGGGATGCCTCCTATGGAAAGATTTATAAAGCATTGATAGAGGACGGCGCGGAAACCGTCATGGCCGCCCATATCATGCTGCCGGCATACTCCAGAAAGATGAATCCGGATATCCGGGATGAGGAGATTCTTCCCGGCTCCCTGTCCTGCGATTTGACCACAAGGCTCCTGCGGGAGCAGCTGGGATTTAACGGGCTGGTGGTGACGGATGCTACGACGATGACCGGATTCATGCAGACCATGGCCAGAAGAGATGCCCTGCCCCTTGCGGTGGCGGCAGGCTGTGATATGATCCTGTTTACCCTGGATTTAAAAGAAGATTACCAGTACGTGCTGGACGCGGCAGCAGACGGGACCATCAGCAGGGAACGTCTGGACGAAGCGGTTGCACGGATTCTGGCATTGAAGGCTCATCTAAAGCTTCATAAAAAGATGGAGGAGGGAACCCTGTTTCCGGGAGATGAGGCGCTGAAGGTGTTTGAACGCGAGGATAACCGTAATCTGGCCAGGGAGTGTGCGGACCGGTCGGTTACCCTGGTTAAGGACACCCAGAACCTGCTCCCCATAAGCCCCAAAACGCAGAGACGGATCCTGCTCCATGTCCTGGGCGACAAGGGCGGTTACCACGATCCCATCTGCAATCAGGCGGAGTATCTGGCCGGGCTGCTGGAGAGAGAAGGGTTTGAAGTGACCGTCTACGATGCTTCCAGAAAAGATCTGCTTCCAATTGGGAACAGCATAGAGAGCATGACGAAGCGGTTCGACCTGATTCTGTATTATTGCAGCGTGAAAACTTCCGGCAGTGACAATGTTTCCAGAATTTCCTGGACCGCGCCGGGCGGATGCAACACACCCAGATACATTTATGAAATCCCGACACTCTTTATATCTGTGGATAACCCTTATATGCTCCTGGATGTGCCAAAGGTCAGGACGTACATTAATGGTTATACACCCAGCAGATACGTAATCGATGCCATAGTCAAAAAAATAATGGGAAGAAGACGGGTTACAGGGAAAAATCCGGTGTATCCGTTTGGCGGGCTGTTCCATACCCGGCTTTAAAGACTGCTTGACATCAGAAAGTGAGAATGAGATGGACTGGACCTGCGAGGCAGAACGAAAAATTATTGAAAAAATGGACTGGGTTTCAGAAAAATCCAGATTTAAAATCCCGTATACGACGGTTTCGGGAACTCATGACAACAAGATTGACGAGGACCGGCAGTTTGGCTGGGATGATGGCGTTTCCTGGTGGACCAACGGCTTCTGGCCGGGAATCATGTGGCTTCTCTATCTGCGCACCGGGGACCAAAGGTATGTGGATATCGCCCGGTATGCGGAAAAAAAGCTGGATCAGGCATTTGCCGATTTCTATGGACTGCATCACGATATGGGCTTTGTGTGGCTTCCGTCTGCGGTGGCCGATTACAGGATCACGGGAAATCCGGAGTCGAGAAAACGCGGCCTGATGGCAGCCACCATCCTTTCCGGCCGCTTCAATCCGGCGGCCCGGATCTTCCGGGCATGGGATCAGTGGAGCGGCGCGCCGGATGAGGACACGGCGGGATGGGCCATTATTGACTGCATGATGAACATCAATCTGCTCTACTGGGCCTCCGATGAAACCGGTGATCCCAGATTCCGGGAGCAGGCGGTGATGTATGCCGACCAGGTGATGAGATACTATATCAGGCCGGATGGCTCCTCCAATCATATCATGAGGTTCGATCCGGTGACCGGGGAGCTCACAGGGTCTCTGGGCGGCCAGGGATATGCGGATGGCTCCAGCTGGACCAGAGGCCAGGCCTGGGCCATGTATGGATTTGCGTCGAGCTATATCCATACGAAGGATGAACGCTATTTAGACACCGCCAAACGGACGGCGCATTACTTTATAGCCAATATACCGGAAAACGGCCTGATCCCGGTTGATTTCCGGGCGCCGAAGCAGCCGTATTATGAGGATTCCTCGGCGGCAGCGGCAGCAGCCAGCGCGCTTCTGGAGCTTGCGCGGCTGACCGCAGCGTGTGAATCGGAGGTCTATCGGCGCGCAGCAGAAAAGCTATTGAAGGCACTGTACGAGAAACGGTGCAATTTCTCAAAAGACAGCGACTGTATCCTGGAAAAGTGTACAGCGGCATATCACCATAAAAATCATGAGTTTCACATCATTTATGGAGATTACTATTTTATCGAAGCAATCTTTAAGCTTCAGGGTGAAACTTATCAAATGTGGTAACGGGCACTCACAGAAACCGGACAGAAAGCGTTTCCGAGGGCACTCGGTAGAAAATGGAGGAAGCAAATATGAGCAAAGTAACAGAACTGACGAGAGAAAAATGGATTTTAGGCGCATTTCCGGAATGGGGGACATGGCTGAATGAAGAGATCGACCAGGAGGAGGTAAAGCCGGGAACCTTTGCGATGTGGTGGATCGGCTGTACCGGACTCTGGATCAAAACAGAAAATAAAACAAATATTGCCATCGATCTGTGGTTTGGCAATGGAAAACGGTCTCAGAAAACGAAGGAGATGGACCCGTTTCATCAGATGCGGAATATGACTGGCGGCCGTGCGACACAGCCGAATCTCCGGGCTGCGCCCATCGTCTACGACCCGTTTGCTGTTACAGCCGTTGACGCGGTACTGTCCACCCATTACCACAATGACCATATTGATCCGTTCTTTGCGGCGGCTGTGATGCAGAACTGCGGCGGCGAGGTGCCCTTTATCGGTCCGCTAAAGAGCGTGGAGAAGTGGCTGAGCTACGGCGTTCCGGAATCGAGATGCAGAGTGGTCAAACCGGGAGATACGATTAAAATAAAGGACGTGGAAATCATGGTCACGGATTCCTTTGACAGAACGTGTCTCGTCACGGCAGATGAGGACATCCGGGGCGTGCTGCCGGACGATATGGACGACAAGGCTGTGAACTATGTGATCAAGACACCGGCCGGAACCGTGTACCATTCCGGGGATTCTCATTACAGTACATACTATGCCAAACACGGAAAGGATTTCGACATTGATATTGCCTTTGGTTCCTACGGAGAGAATCCGGCGGGCAATCAGGATAAGATGACATCCGTGGATATTCTTCGTATGGCGGAGGCATTAAAGTGCAGGGTGGTGATTCCGATCCATTACGACGTATGGACCAACTTTAAGGCAGATCCCCTTGAGATTCTCATGCTTTACAACTATAAGAAAGACGTTTTACAGTACCAGTTCCATCCGTTTATCTGGGATGTGGGCGGCAAATACGTCTGGCCGGTGGACCGGGATAAGATCCAGTACCATTACAGACGCGGCTTTGAAGACTGCTTTACGGATGAGCCTAACGTACCGTTCCGTTCCCTGCTGTAAGACCGGGGCAAAGGAGTAACGATGAAATTATATACCTTGGGACTTTATGAGAAATCCATGCCAAATGAGTTAAGCTTTCGGGAAAAGCTCACGTATGCCAGAGAGGCGGGGTATGATTTCCTGGAAATGAGTATCGATGAAACCGAAGAAAAACTGGCGCGGCTGGACTGGAGCGTGGAAAAGCGGGCCTCTCTCGTACAGGATATGTACGAGGCGGGGCTTCCGATCCGGACCATGTGTTTAAGCGGCCACCGGAAATACCCGTTGGGAAGCAGCGAGGAATCCGTTCGGATCCGCGGCATGGAAATCATGGAAAAGGCCATCAATCTGGCGGATGACCTGGGAATCAGAATTATCATGCTGGCGGGATATGACGTGTATTATGAGGAGTCCAGCGAATTCACAAAAAAGATGTTTGAAATGAATTTGAGAAAAGCGGTGGATATGGCCGCGAGCAGGAGCATACTGCTGGGCTTCGAGACCATGGAAACCGAGTTTATGAATACGGTTGGAAAGGCCATGAAATATGTGCAGCTGATAGGATCGGATTATCTGGGAGTATATCCCGACATCGGCAATATCACCAATGCGGCGAAGCAGTATAAGACCGATGTGATCGAGGATTTAAAGTCGGGGAGCGGCCGTTTGCTGGCCATGCATTTAAAAGAGACGGTGCCGGGGAAATACCGGGAGATTCCGTACGGAAGCGGCCATGTGAATTTTGAAGAGGCGATCAGAGAGGCGTGGCGGCTGGGAATCCGAAGATATGTGACGGAATTCTGGTATACAGGAGGCGGCGACTGGAAGGATGAACTCCGGAAGGCGAATCGGATGATGACCGACATACTTGGCAGACAGGCGAAGGAGGAAGAACATGCAAGTTGAAAAAAAGGTGCTGGCCAATTTAACAAAGTGCTATTCCATCGCCCCACTGACGTATCAGGGAAGGTTTCATTTTCTGGTGGCGGCAGAGAAGACAGACCGCTGTATCCTGTTCGATGAGACGGGAAAGGAGGTGGACACCGTATGGGAGAGGCCGGGCGGAGTCATGACGATGGTCCAGGTGCCAGGAAGTGACGGCCAGTTTCTGGCGACCCATAAGTTCTATTCCCCCAATGATTCCAAAGAAGCAAAGCTTGTAACGGTAACGCCTGCAGACGGAGTCTGGGAGGTGAAAACCCTGGCGGAGCTTCCGTTTGTGCACCGGTTCGATATTCTCGTCAGAAACGGTGTAAAGTACTTGATCGCCTGTACGCTGAAGTCCGGCCATGCATATAAGGATGATTGGAGCTGCCCCGGAAAGGTTTACTGCGCCGTGCTTCCGGATGATTTGAGCACTTTTGACGAGGCCCATCCGCTGCCGCTTACGGTTTTAAAGGAAGGCCTGACGAAAAACCATGGCTACGCCAGGACAGAAGACGGCGGCATGGATACGGCGGTGATCTCCTGTGAAAACGGTATATTTCAGTTCCTTCCGCCGGAACAGAAGAACGGGGAGTGGGAGATCCGGGAACTCCTCGACGTACCGGCTTCCGATGCTGTGCTGCTGGATCTGGACGGGGACGGCAGAAAGGAACTGGCGGTGCTGTCGCCGTTTCATGGAGATACGTTTTCGATCTATCGGGACCGGGGAGAAGGCTTTTCTAAGGTATATGAATGCCCGGATAAAATGGAATTCTTACATGCCGTTTATGGCGGCCCGCTGTGCCGGATTCCCCGGGTCGTAATCGGTTTCCGGAAGGGCGAACGAAATCTCGTATCATTTTCTTATTGCAGAGAGAGCGGGACGTATGAGCGCGAAATCATTGACAGGGACTGTGGTCCGGCCAATGTCTGTCATTACATGGTGAATCAGAACGATGTGATCATATCCGCCAACCGGGAAACCGACGAAATCGCCATGTATACGGTGACGCCGTCTTCTGACGAACTGGCGCCTATTACGGTCAGTAAGATGAGTAAAGAAACGGAAGGTCTATAATAAGTCTTTCAGGTAATTGCGAAATACGCCCACAAGCGTGATTCGCAATTACCATTTGCATCATGACGAATCTGTATGGAGGCAAGGATCACGTTGTACCTTCTGACTTCTTCGAGCTTACCGTAGATAGGTAATGTAAATCTGGAATCATATCGACCACCCATTTTTCTCTGCTTTTTTATGTATGTTCTTACATCATCCCATTTTATAGATTGTTCACCCTGAAAAATAATATCATTGATCATTACAAGCCTTTTACCATTTTAGAGCCTGTATCTTGCGAAAATTACGCTGCCGGAAGACAACACGAATATTCTTACAAGCAAGTATCAGTTATACCTGCCAAGTGAGGAAGAGTTTATTGAGGAAATAAAAGAGGTTATTGATCTCACGGAGGAACACGAAGAAAACGAATAAGACAGATTACGCTTCACGCCCCCGTCGGCGTAACTAAGACAGCAGTCCATAAAAAACAACTTGTTCACACTATGGTACAAGTGGTACTGTTGTAGTATAATAATATCAGTGATAAGGAGGATTTTTTTATGGAGAGGAAAGCATACAAGTTCTGGTTCGCAACGGGGTCACAGGATCTTTATGGAGATGAGTGTCTGAGAAAGGTGGCAGAGCATTCCAGAATCATTGTAGAGGGGCTTAACCGGTCGGGACTTCTGCCTTATGAAGTGATCTGGAAACCGACTCTGATCGACAATACATCGATCCGCACATTGTTTCATGAGGCCAACAGTGACGGGGAATGCGCGGGTGTCATCACGTGGATGCATACGTTTTCACCGGCCAAGTCCTGGATTCTCGGCCTTCAGGAGTACAGAAAGCCTCTGCTTCATTTACATACGCAGTTTAATCAGGAGATTCCCTATGACACCATTGACATGGATTTCATGAATGAGAACCAGTCCGCTCACGGAGACCGGGAATTCGGCCACATGGTGACGAGAATGGGCATTGAGAGAAAGGTTATCGTCGGTTTCTGGGATGAGAGTTCGGTGCAGGCGGCAATCGGCTCCTGGATGAGAACCGCGGTGGGCATCATGGAGAGCAGCCATATCCGTGTCGTCCGCGTGGCTGACAATATGAGAAATGTAGCAGTAACCGAGGGCGATAAAGTGGAAGCCCAGATGAAGTTCGGATGGGAGATCGACGCCTATCCGGTGAACGAGATCGCAGATTATGTAAATGACGTGGCAGCAGGCGATGTAAGCGCTCTGGTGGAAGAGTACTACGATAAGTACGATATTCTGTTAGAGGGAAGAGATGCCGGGGAGTTTAAGAATCACGTGGCAGTACAGGCCCAGATCGAGCTGGGATTTGAGAAATTCCTGGTGGAAAAGGATTATCAGGCGATCGTGACCCATTTCGGAGACCTCGGTTCCTTAAAGCAGCTTCCGGGTCTGGCGATTCAGCGTCTGATGGAAAAAGGATACGGCTTCGGAGGCGAGGGCGACTGGAAGACTGCCGCCATGGTGCGTTTAATGAAGATCATGACAGCCGGTATGGAAGGCGCGAAGGGAACTTCCTTTATGGAAGACTACACGTATAACCTGGTTCCGGGAAAAGAAGGCATTCTGCAGGCACATATGCTGGAGGTATGCCCGTCAATCGCGGACAGCAGGATCGCCATCAAGGTATGCCCGCTGTCCATGGGAGACAGGGAGGATCCGGCCCGCCTTGTATTTACCGCAAAGGAAGGAAAGGCGGTGGCCACATCGCTGGTGGACTTAGGCAGCCGGTTCCGCCTCATCATCAATACCGTGAACTGCAAAAAAGTGGAGAAACCGATGCCGAAGCTTCCGGTTGCCACGGCGTTCTGGACTCCGGAACCAAACTTAAAGACAGGAGCCGAAGCATGGATTCTGGCAGGCGGTGCCCACCATACGGCATTCTCTTACGATTTGACGGCAGAACAGATGGGAGACTGGGCTGCTTCCATGGGGATCGAGGCTGTCTTCATTGACGAGGACACAACGATCCGCGGTCTCAAAAACGAACTCAGATGGAACTCAGTTTCCTATCGACAGATGCTTTAGAGCGTATCTGAATTATGAAGGGGTGTAAAACTATGACAAGTGTTTTTAAGGAAAAAGAAGAAGCGATGCAGGAGGAAGTATGCCGGAACATGATAAATGGCAGAACGGCGCGGGGAATAGAGCTGGGATCTACACGAATCAAGGCGGTGCTGGTGGATGAGCACCAGAAGCCAGTTGCCTCCGGAAGCCATGACTGGGAGAACCGGCTGGTGGAAGGTGTCTGGACGTATACTCTGGAGGACATCTGGGAAGGTGTTCAGGACAGCTTTGCAAAGCTGGCGGAGGATGTAAAAGCACGCTACGGTGTGACGCTTACGACCGTCGGATCCATTGGCATTTCTGCCATGATGCACGGCTATATGGCTTTCGATAAGGCCGGAGAAATCCTGGTGCCGTTCCGTACCTGGAGAAATACCATGACGGAGGAGGCTTCGGAAAAGCTGACGGAGCTGTTCCAGTACCATATCCCGCAGAGATGGAGCATTGCCCATCTGTACCAGGCGATTCTGAAGAAAGAGGCGCATGTGCCGGAGATTGATTACCTGATCACACTGGAGGGGTATGTACACTGGAAACTGACCGGGCGTAAGGTGCTGGGAATCGGCGACTGCGCCGGTATGTTCCCGATCGATACCGATAAGAAGGACTTTCATGAGAGAATGATCGCTCAGTTTGACGAGCTGACGGCCGGAGAGAATCTGCCGTGGAAGCTCCGTGACATTCTTCCTCAGGCGCTGACCGCGGGAGAGGAAGCCGGAGAACTGACGGAAGAGGGCGCGAAGCTTCTTGACCCGACCGGCGCCTTAAGACCCGGTATTCCGCTTTGTCCGCCGGAGGGGGACGCAGGAACAGGTATGGTTGCGACGGGCAGCGTGGCGAAGCGCACCGGTAATGTGTCCGCAGGAACCAGCGTGTTTGCCATGGTAGTTCTGGATAAGGAACTGAAAAAGGTTCACGAGGAGTTGGATCTGGTGACAACGCCGGCCGGTGATCTGGTGGCTATGGTGCACTGCAACAACTGTACTTCTGATTTAAATGCATGGGTGGATTTGTTTGAAGAGTTTTCCGCGGCCATGGGGATGAAGGCGGACAGAAACCAGCTGTTTGAAACCTTATATAATCTGGCATTGGAAGGCGATCCGGACTGCGGCGGCCTTCTGGCTTACAACTATTTCTCGGGAGAGCACATCACTCATTTTGAAGAGGGACGTCCGGCGTTCGTGCGTCTGCCGGACAGCCGGTTCAATCTGGCGAACTTCATGCGCGTTCACTTATATACGGCATTAGGAGCGCTCCGCGTGGGCATGGATATCCTGTTTAAGGAAGAAGGCGTGAAGCTGGACAGTCTGCTGGGCCACGGCGGATTATTCAAGACGAAGGGCGTGGGACAGCGGATTATGGCGGCGGCGGCCGGCGTACCGGTGACCGTCATGGAAACTGCCGGAGAAGGCGGCGCATGGGGCGCGGCAATCCTGGCTTCCTATATGCGTTACAGAAAAGACGGAGGCAGCGACTCTCTCGCCAAGTACCTGGCAGACAGTGTATTTGCCGACGAAGAAGGCGTGGTTATGGAGCCGCAGGAAGCGGATGAGCGCGGCTTCGAAGTATTTATGGAGCGGTACATAAGCGGCCTGCCGATTGAGCGCGCCGCAGTCGAGTGTCTGCCGGGACGTGTCTGAAAAATCGTAACAGTTCAGGCGGCTCATTCCTGCCATCTGCATGTACTGAAACAAAAAATAGAAAAGAGGAGATGACACGATGCTGGAAGAATTAAAAAAAGAGGTCTATGAGGCCAACATGGAACTGCCGAGAAGAGGGCTTATCACCTATACATGGGGAAATGTCAGCGGAATTGACCGGGAAAAGGGACTGTTTGTCATCAAACCCAGTGGTGTGGATTACGATAAGTTAAAACCGGAAGACATGGTGGTCGTGGATTTAAATGGAAATAAGGTGGAGGGGGACTTAAATCCCTCCTCCGATACAGCCACTCACTTAGAGCTGTATAAGGCGTTTGAGAAAATCGGCGGGATCGTCCATACCCATTCTCCCATGGCTACGGCCTGGTCCCAGGCGGGCCGTGCGCTGCCGTGTTATGGGACGACTCATGCGGACTATTTCTATGGGGAGATTCCCTGTGCCAGGAATTTAACGCCGGAGGAGATCGAAGAAGGATATGAGAAGAACACCGGTATGGTGATTATCGAGACCTTCCGCGACAGGAATCCGGTTCACGTGCCGGCGGTTCTGTGCAAGAACCACGGCCCCTTTACCTGGGGAAAAGACGCCGCGACCGCGGTCCATAATGCCGTGGTGCTGGAAGAGATTGCAAAGATGAATTTTGTGACTGAGATGTTAAACCGCGGTGTGGAACCCGCGCCGCAGTCCATGCAGGATAAGCATTTTATGCGCAAGCATGGACCAAACGCGTATTATGGACAGAAGTAACGGCAGCCCGTCAGGCAGGGAGGAGGGCGAGAACGGGAAGACGAAATACTACGTGCTGATGGAGGAACTGAAGAGTGATATCATTGCCGGCCGGCTGAGGCCGGGGGATAAGCTTCCTTCGGAAAATGAACTTTCCGCCACCCGCCATGTGAGCCGCCATACGGTGCGAAAGGCGCTGTCCATCCTGGCGCAGGAGGGATTTATAGAAGCGGAGCACGGCAGAGGGACCTTTGTCTCCAGAAAAATTAGAAGAGGGAAGTCCCCCTCACTTCCGTTCGGCGGAATGGATTACAGGGGTTCGGGGAATATTGCGGTTATCACCACGTATCTGTCGGACTATATTTTCCCCAGGCTGATCCAGGGCATCGACAGCGTACTGACGGCGGAGGGATACAGCATTATCCTGAAAAATACCGGCAACAGCCGCGTGAAGGAAAGCCGCTGTCTCGAGGAAATCCTGGAGAAAGATATCGACGGTCTGATCGTGGAACCCAGCAAGAGCGAGATTCTCTGCGCCAATATGGCATTGTATGAAAAACTTGATTTTTATCAGATTCCCTATGTCTTCATACAGGGATACTATGCGCAGATGAAAAATAAGCCGCACATCCTGATGGATGACTGTATGGGCGGTTATCTGGTGACAAACTATCTGATTGAATTGGGACACCGGCGGATTCTGGGGATATTCAAGGCGGACGACAGCCAGGGGAGGGAGCGCCACAAGGGGTATGTGAAGGCGCTTTTTGAGGCCGGTTATCCCTACGATCCCGATATGGTGATCTGGTTCCATACGGAGGACCGGGCGGTGAAGCCGGCAAAGGTGCTGGAACTGATGCTGGAGAGCGGAGCCGCCATGGACGGCATCGTCTGTTATAACGATCAGATTGCGCTGGAGGTTTTAAAGGCGCTTCAAAAGAAGAAAATCCGTGTTCCGGAGGACATCTCCGTAACGGGATACGACAATTCATTTATTGCAGAAAACGGGGCGGTGAAGCTTACAACCATCGCCCATCCGCAGGAAAAGCTGGGCGCTATGGCGGCAGAGCTTCTGCTGGAAAAGATAAAGGGCGTGCCGGATGAGGAAAGCCGGGTGGAACGGATCCTGAAGCCGGAGCTGATCGTGAGAGAATCCTGCATGGAGAGAGGAAAAGGAGAGTAGTTCCGGTTCTTTATTAACCTTAGGTGCAAGACGGCGCAGAGAGGCCTGGTATCCCGCGCCCGTCGGGCTTTCTGCTCACCACGAAGATGACCGGGAGTGTCGAACACAGGATGCATGTGATCGGCGCTCCCGGTTATTTTTATTCCCGTGAGCAACGAGCCAAACGGACACGCTGGCGCGTCCATTTGGCGACTGCCGCGAGGGTCAAAAACCCCGCCGCTTGTGTTGGTGCTGGGTATAACAGTAATTAAAGCAGAAAACAAGAACCAGCCGCCAACAGGATTGTCAAAAGAAAAGATAGCAACGGAAACAAAACTCCGTTGCTATCTTTTTGTCTGTTCCAAACCGTTACTGTTTTGGCGAAAACCCATGCAGCAGGGAATATGGTTATAAGCAGATTTGGCACTGTTTACAGACTGCAAAAAGGCCGATAATTGTACCTTTTATTTACAGCAGAACCGCCTAACATTCCACGCTCTACCCGTGGTAGATTACCGTATTTCAAATCTGAAAATCGCTTCAATCAATTCAGATTCCATTCGGTGTTCAACGTCAGTGTCTATATACTGGTAGGTAGAACCATCTGGACGATACGCCATTCTCAAGGAGCGTTTAATAATATATCCGCGAAAGCAATAAAGAATTGATTCAATGGCAGCTATATCACCTTGTTTTGCCGCTATCAGGGTTTCGTATGATATGTACCTATTATCCTCCATCGTTATCCTCATACAGTTTTCTCAATGTCTTTAGTGCTGCATATCTACGGCCATTGATTGTTGTGCGGCGGCTCTCGAGGGCTTTGGCAATTTTCTCGTCCGTCCACTTTAGGAAATATTTGAGAAGTATAATATTCCGACGGTGTTCTGTTAGCTGGCTTAGTGCGTCGGCCAGTTCTTCATTTTGTACAACAATTTCGTAATCAAGAACAGTGAAGATTTTATCACAGGTGTATGGCGAGGAGGAACTGTGTAGCCGACGGGCATCTGAACTAGGTAGTTCTGAAAATAGTATTTCTTTTTTCCCGCGTCGGGTACGTTCACTGTGGCCAGCTAACGCCGCGAAATGTAGAGTTCGTATTGCATATATATAAAACTGTTTTACATTGCGTTCGCGGCTACTGTTTGCATTTGGCATAAAGGTAACCTCCTGCTGTTACTAATCTGCATATGTGAGGCTTCGCATTAGCTCAGAAGAAAATCTATAACTTGTTTGTTGAAATCTTTGCCTTCTTCATAGCTTGCGTGGCCAAGCCCTTTGTAGAGAATTAAGCGACTGTTTGGGATTTTGTCAGCCATCTCCACCGAAGCATTTGGCCCGACTACTTTGTCGCTATCACCGCCAATTATAAAGGTAGGACAGGTTATGTTTTCAAGTCTATTGAAAGTATCATGTGCCAATACAGCATCTGCCTGAATTAAGAACCTGTCAAAGCTTTTCGGCTTTCCAATTCTACACAGAAGCGGATACATCAGCCGATATGTTTTCAGTTTTTGGGGTGAATATGTTTTCTCCGTTGTGTCAATCATCAGTGATTTATAATCATTATTTTCAGCGTACTTTACCCATCCGTTGATAGCATGGCGAAGAATTTCATTTGCACGGGAAGCGGTGACAGCAAGAACCAGCTTTTCTACCATAGCCGGGTAGTCGATAGCAAAGTGCTGGGCTATCATACCACCCTGTGATACACCCATTAAACAGGCTCTTTTTATTCCGAGCTGGTCCAGTGCTGCTTTAAGGCCCTTTGCCATCTCCCCGGTGGTGTACCCCTTATCAATATTTTCTTTTCTGCTGAACACGTATACCTTAAAATCTTTCAAAAACGCCCTAAAGTAATACGCTAAATTGATTGCTTGGCCCTCTACAGTTTTCAGTCCATCTGATAAGCCGGGCAAAATTATCAGTGGAGATTTCCCTTGTCCAAATTCCACATAATCCATTTTTGAACCATTGATGGTTACTGAACTTCCTTTGGCACCGTAAAACAAGATGTTCAACTCCTTCTAGTGTATAAACCCCTTCTTAAGTATCTCCATATAGTCGGTAAGGTGGTTTACATACTCGTTCCTAATTTGGTTAATTTCCAATTCATTTCCATTTTGCACTTCTGTTCTTTCAATAAAATCGGCATTAAAACCTTGCAAAAACCATTTCAGCACATCAACAACTTTTCTTTTGTCCCAATTCAACGGTTCTGTATCAACATTTTCTAATACGCTATAATAAATATTCTGGCCTGCGATATTAAATCTTGTTTCAGTCTTTTGATAGATGTCCGTATCATTTTTGTTGAATGCTTTTAAGATAAGCCTATATTTTTCCGGGTTTTGAATATACCATGAAAACTCCAATTCTGAGTATTGAATTACACGCTCAAACAAATCGGATGAAAGGGTGCCTAGTTTTTGGTTTATGCTTGTATTCAGCTCCCCTGTAACAAAATCAAGCAAATAAAAATACAAATCTTCCTTGCTTTCAAAGTATTTGAACAGACTCCCTTTACTAATTCCAGAATCCTTTACAATGCGGTTGGTGGAACTGTCTGTATACCCGTATTTTGCAAATTCCGAAATACTGACAGAAATGATTTTTTGCTTTTTATCTTCTTGCAGTTCATGAAACAACTTTTTAGGCATAGTTTCTCCGTTCGGTGACCACATGGTTATTTATGTTTTATATTTCTAGTGACCATGTGGTCACTGGAAAAAGTATACCACATGAAACTCCAATCGTCAATATGTTTTTTCCGTGAGAGGGAACCGATATTCGGGTGTTATCCTGTCTAATCCCATGGGATAGGAGGAAGAACAAGTATAGGAAGTGGCTATACACCAGCCACCTTCCGCCAAAATAGCACCCTGACCGCTTCGCGGCCAAGGTGCTATTTTTTGCTTGATGGGGAAATCCCATACCCCTGAAAAACATTGCGAGTTATTGGGCAGTTTGCCCAAGATATTTTTAGTAAAAAGTGATAGGTGGATTTTGCAAAACAGTGTTTCCTTTTCGGTAATCTACAGAAAAATTTTGCAGTTGCTATCCGAAAACCCCGTATTCTATGTCAGTAATACATAGGAAAGGAATTTGCAAAAAACAATTCCATGCGGGGATAGTGGGATACCCTTTTTACCCTTGCACGGAGTGTACTCGCCGCTTCCAGCCCGTCAAGCCTAAACTTCGCTGACTGCGTCAGGGCTTGACAGGCCGGAACCAGCGAGTGTGTGGTAGCCAAGGGGGAAACGGATAAGTATATTTTCACAATATTCGTCACTTTGGCATTTTTATGCGGGTTAGATATAGAAGGAGGTTTTGCATGAAACACATTGATAAAAACGGCAATATTGTAGTTGGTATACCTCTATCCAATCAAATCCCATCCATCAAGCTGGAACGGGAAATCGGCGGTACAGTATACACCATCACAGGCAGTTACGATGGTACCAAGAGCTTGCCCGCCAAAGTTATCCATTTAATGCAACGGGACGCAAAAATGAGTCCACAGGAGGATGATTGAGTGGTATACTTATTTCAGACAATCCTGTTTGGCAGGCTGCCGAATTTAAGGAGGACAGATGATGAAACAGCAGCCTGAACAAATCACCGCCTTATACTGCCGTCTTTCCCGAGATGATGGTGTTAGTATATAAGAGTAGACACAAAAAGTTGAACGATCTATAATAGCAATTGAAAGAGTAAAGGAGATGTTCAACATGGCGAAAAACCAAAGACATTACACTCCGGAATTTAAGCAACAGATCGTGGATCTGTACAATGCCGGAGGAACCTCGTATCCACAACTGGAGCGCGAATATGGCATAAATCGGAGTACACTCAGCAGCTGGGTAAAGCAGCTTTCACCTATAAAAGTATCGGAAGATGAATCCGTTACCCTCAAAGAATACTGGGCTTTACAGAAAGAGATACAGCGCCTTAAGATTGAGAATGAAATATTAAAAAAAGCGACCGCCATATTCGCAAAAGAACAATAACCGAGATTGTGACTTTTATAAAGAACAACTTGAATGACTACACCGTATCCCAGCTTTGCAGCGCCTTGAAATTTCCAAGGAGTACCTATTACAAGGCTCTGGTTTGTGTACCTTCTTATCGCCAGAAGAAATATGAAACATTCAGTAAACAGGTAAAACAGATTTATGATGAATCAAAACAACGCTACGGTGCAGTCAAAATCTGCCGTTCCCTAAACGATAACGGTATAGTCTGCAGTCTGAAGCGGGTACAGCGCCATATGGCGGCACAGGGGCTGCGCTCCGTAGTTGTGAAAAAATACAATCATCACGCCAATCAGGGAACTGTTCCGGCTGACAAAGAAAATATACTAAAGCGCGATTTCCAGGCAGAAACCATCAATAGAAAATGGTGTACAGATATTACCTATATTCATGTGCTGAAAGAAGGCTGGACTTATCTGGTCTCCGTGATAGACTTATGCAGCCGTAAAATTATCGGCTACGCCTACGGAACCACCATGACAGCGGAGCTGGCAGTGCAGGCAGTAAAAAATGCCTGCCTGAATGTGAAGGATACGAAAGGGATTATTCTCCACAGCGATTTGGGAAGCCAGTATACCAGTCAGATGTTTGAGGATTATTTATCCAAGAGGGGGCTGGTTCATTCCTTCAGCAGAAAAGGGAATCCCTATGACAATGCCTGTATCGAATCCTTCCATTCGGTATTAAAGAAGGAGGAAGTCTATCTTCATATCTATCAAGACTTTAAGGAAGCCCGCAGGGCAATTTTCGAGTATATAGAATCCTGGTATAACCGTAAACGGATTCACAGTGCCGATTATATGACGCCTCAGCAAAAAGAGGATGAGGAACTAAAAAGAGTGGCATAATCTTTCAACTTTTTTTGTCCAAAGTATTGACATAGGTCCAAAGATAACGCGAACGGCAAGCTAACAGATGAGCGTTTCATACAGTTGTCGAGCGGATATGATTTGGAGCAGAAAACACTTCGGGAAATGATTACAGTGCTGGAAAATGAGATTGACCAACAGGAACAACAGACTACACAAGTGGAAGAATTTATCGCCAAGTGCAAGAGGTATTCCAGCTTAGACAAGCTGACGCCTGCCGTCCTCAACGACCTTGTGGGCATACTTCCCCCGCTGGAACGCTTCCAGCCTGTTGTGGTAGAGAACCAAGGCAAAGAAAATGCAGAGACGGCGTAGCCGTAAGGCTACACCGTCTCTGTAAAACATATTACTGTTTTATCACGCCCCCGCTTGCGGCGGGGTTTTTGACTGTTCATATCCGGGTGAAGGTGACTTCTATGAGAAAAAGGAGCAAAAAAATAAAAAAAGTACAAGAATATGGTAATATTACATTTTTAAAAAGGCAGAATATTAAAATTTTAATATAATTCAGCAAATTATTTATTTTTGCCAGTTTTTCCCAATGCTATACTTTCCATATATCCTATAATTACTGCTTTCTGAATGCAGAAGCAGGTTTCGTTACTGCCGATAATACGAATTATGTCAAGTATTATCGGTATTTTTGTGTTGAAATATCGTATCGGTCTATTCGCGTTCTGACTATTCAGCCTCTTTTATCAAAAAAAATTTTTTCTTCTATGCGTGCGGAAGCCGCTATTCCCCAATACTGAAAAATTAAGTCCACCATAATTCGTATTATACTTCCAAAATCAAAAACTGGTATGACCAGTATAAGATAATTCAAGCGTAAGGAGGTTAAAAAATGAAAAAAAGAAGATAGACGGCGTTTGATTGATTCAAAAAAGAGGCGAAAAAAAAGCAAGGGGGAAATATTGTTATGCAAAAAACAAGTAAACGTTTCAAACGAAAAGCCGCGGGCATGATGGCTGCAGTCATGATGATGAGCGCACTGCCTGTTAATATGGTTGGATTTGCTGATACCTCAGTGAACAGCCGGGACAGCTATGACACAAATGACCGTACCGCGACAGATTCCAATGCCAGCCTTTCTACCGCATCCAATGCGTTAAAGATGCAGACGGAGGGGACGACCTATTACGTGGATGCCAGAGACGGTAACGACACGGCAGACGGAAAGACAGAGGATACCGCCTGGAAATCCTTTGACCGGGTAAATTCCAAAACCTTTCTTCCTGGAGACAAAATTCTCCTGAAGTCAGATTGTATCTGGAACCAGCCGCTGAATCCAAAAGGAAGCGGCCAGGAAGGCGCTCCCATCACCATTGACAGGTACGGCGAAGGAAGCCGCCCTGTAATTAATGGAAACGGTACCTCTGGTCCGTCGATTACCGGAGCCGTCACCATTTACAACGAAGAGTACTGGGAAATCTACAATCTGGAAGTAACGAACCTGGAGAGTACCGATGAGATGGGGGAGGCCATGGACAGCGGTACCAGCGAACGCGCCGGTATCCTGATCTATTCCTCCAATCAGAAAGAGATCTATAAGCACATTGTGGTTAAGAACTGTTATGTCCACGATGTAAACTCTAATTTTAAGGGAGGAAAAACCTCCGGCGGTATTATCGTCATGGGACACTATCTCGATAAGGACGGTAACCGGGTTACCATTGACGATAACGGCAATCTGACCCCGAAGGCTATGGGACGCGCGGCCTTTGAGGATGTCCTGATTGAAGGCAACTACGTGAAAAACGTGGCGATTGAAGGTATCCGGAACAAGTGCAACACGGATATCGGAAGCAGCGGATGGGGAAAGAATGAATTCCTCAAAAACTATTCCAACGTGACCATACGAAACAACTATCTGGAAGATGTGGTCGGCGACGGTATTGTACTGACGGAGACGAAAGGCGGCCTGGTGGAAGGAAACATGGTTAATTCCTCCTGCGGCCTGGATCGGGGAACTGTAAACTATGCTCAGTGCTGGACCATGTTTGCGGACGACGTAATCGTGCAGTACAACGAGGCATACGGCAATAAGTATGGCTACGATGACGGAGAAGCCTTTGACTCCGACATGATGAACGTGGACAATATATTCCAGTATAACTTAAGCCACGACTGCGGCGGCGGTGCCATGCTGTTTATGTCCAGCCAGAAAAACACCATTTTCCGATACAATGTCAGTATCAATGACGGAACGGGTACGTATCCGAACGGAAGCAGGATGCAGCAGCAGACCTTCCATTACGACAACACCAGCTCGGCAGGACCGAATGTGGGGAAAATCTACAATAACACGATTGTCGTATTCGGAGAAGGAAAACAGACCTCTCTGTTTGGCGGTAAGAGCAAGAGAACCTGCTTTGTGGACTTTAAGAACAACATCGTGCTGGCAAAAGACGGCGCTGTTATAGACTTTGCGGTCTTGGAACAGGGATCTGCAATCCATGAAGACAGTGTGATTGAAAACAACTGCTTCTACCCGGATACCATAGCCAACACAAACGCGGGCAGCGTCCTGGACAAAGACAGCCTGACCGCAAAAGGCAATATTTTCGCGGATCCGATGCTGAAAGACTATAAGGCGGGAGAAACGTATTCCGCGTATCAGTATCCTTTAGAGGATCTGGAAGACCTGATCGATTCTGATTTTACGAAAGAGAGAATTCAGGGACTGGCAGAGCCGTACCAGCTGACAGATGGTTCTCCCTGTATTCAGGCGGGCCAGAGAATAGAAGGTATGCCGACAGAGGATATCATGGGCAATACCATTGCCGGCCGCGTAGACATCGGAGCGCTGGAATACTCAAGCCAGGATGAAGAGGCGGAAGAGGTAGAGGAAGTCAATCTGGTCACAACACTGGGCGTTGTGCCGGAACTGCCCGGGACGTTAAAAGTTGTTCTGGACGGAACCGCGTATCAGTATCCGGTGGAATGGGAGGAGCTGACAAAAGAAGACTGTATGGAGGCCGGCGTCATCGAACTTCCAGGAGTACTTCCCGGACTGTCGAACCAGGTGACAGCGACTATTGTCGTGGCAGATGCACCGGAAAGCTATGAAAGCGTGGACGTTACGACCTTTGCAGGCATTTATCCGGAACTTCCGGACAAGGTGAATGCTGTATTCGCCGGCGGACTTACCATGGAGCTGGAGGTTGGATGGGAGAAATTAACGCTGGAGCAGTATTCGGGCGAAGGGGAATTTACCGTAGAAGGCCGTGTGTCCGGATTAAAGGAAAAGTGTGCGGCGACGGTCAGGGTAATTGGTGATCTTGGTGACGGAAAGACTGTAAAAGAAACCGGGGCAGTCAAGGACGCATTTACGCAGGAAAAGGATGGCGACGCGGCTTACGGAAAGCTTACTCCGAATGTGATAAAGGTCAAGACGGCCAGCAGTGACCCGGCGTATACGCGAAGAGGTCTGCTCGGATTTGACTTGACAAATGAAAGCGAGATGCTGAAGTCAGCAACAAACATCACCATAAAGCTTCAGATGACCAGACCGGTCAGCGACAGCGACTATAAAAATATCAACAACCATTTTTATTTGAAGGTCTATGAAATCGGGGACGAGTGGCAGGAAGAGACTGTGACATGGAATACGACTCCAGCATTTTCCGCTGATAATCTGGTGATAAATGACAAAAAAATCGTTTATAAAGACATCAGGGACAATCACGAAAACATAGTAGAGCTGGAGGTGACGGATTGGGTGAAGAAAGCCTACGCTGAAAATGGCCAGACAAAATTCTCCTTCCTCATGCTGACCGATTATTTCGGAGAGTATGCAAATGGCGACAACGGAGGGATTGACTTTGCTTCCAGGGAAGCGTCCGGAATGATGGAGCCGACGATTGTTTTGAGCAATGTATATGAGATGAAAGTAGATGCTGTATCCGTATCGACATCTGCAGGAAAGAAGCCGGTCCTTCCGGAGACGGTTACCGTTACGTATTCCAATGAGGAAACAAAGAGCGTGTCCGTAGAATGGAATTCGATCAACCCTGCAAATTATCAGACAGAAGGAACCTTTGTCGTATACGGAAAAGCAGAAGGCATCAATCTGCCCATTACGTGTACTGTCAATGTTATGGAAGCGCTGCACAAGGTGGTGGCTGTAAAGGATATTCCAGGAATTATTCAGCTGGTGGGAACACCGTGGGAGGAACTGGGACTTCCGGAAATGGCAACCGTGCTGCTGGATAACGGACAGGAGGCGGAGGTCGGTATCCAGTACTGGTTCCCCGATAATGCCTACGATCCGGAAAAGGAATTTTCTTATACCTGTATCGGTTATCTGGATTTGGCAAATCATGATTCCATCGAGAATCCGGAACAGAAGTTTGCAACCGTTTCCGTCAGCATCATTGAGCCGGAAGATAAGAATGCACTTCTCGTCCTCTATACGGAAGCGGCTGGACTGATTAACAGCGGTGAGGTGGGACAGCTGACAGAATCAGCAAAGAACCGCTTTATGAAGGCATTTAATAAAGCGGCTGAGGTTCTGGTAAATACAAAGGCCACGGAATTGGAAGTACATACGGCGTATACAGAGCTGATGGAAGCAATCTGGAATATGGACTCGGAAGAGAACCAGAAGGCGGATACAGATGCACTTCGTGATCTCGTCCTCATTGCGGAGTCGAAAAAGAAGAAAGATTATACCGAGGAAACGTACGATGCAATGAGAGAGGCATTATCTGAGGCAAAAGCAGTCTTAAGAGATAAGACGCTGACAAAGGCAGACCAGCCGATCGTAGACATGGCATATGAGAACCTGAAGGAGGCCGTTGACGCTCTTGTATTAAGCGGAAAAACAGATCCGGTTACAAAGGTGATGACTGGAATTAAGATTACGGCACTTCCATCGAAAACAGAATATAAAGTGGGAGAACGTTTCAGCTCATCAGGTCTGAGCGTAGCGGCCGTGTACAGTGACGGAAGCACGAAGACGGTAAGCGGATATGAGATCGGAGATGTGAATACCGGAACTGCCGGAACGAAGGATGTCGTGGTTACCTATCGAATCGCAGTCAACGATGCGATTAAAGTATTCACAGATACTTTCCAGATCACGGTGGTGAAGAGATCGTCCTCAGGAGGCAGCTCGGGAAGCAGCTCAGGAGGTGGTTCCAGCTCTGTGAGAGTGAACCGGACGGCTGTCAATGTGAGCGGTGAGTGGCAGGCAGCAGAAAATAATACCTGGAGATTCCAGAAGAGTGATGGAAGCTACGCAAAGAACGAGTGGGCCAGAATAAACGACAAATGGTACCATTTTGACGGCAGCGGCTATATGCAGACGGGCTGGATTCTGGATGGAGACAAGTGGTATAAACTAGGCAGTGATGGTTCCATGCACACGGGATGGGTAAAAGAGGAAGCCGATGGCCAGTGGTACTATTTAAATGAATCCGGAGCAATGATGACTGGCTGGACCATGGTAAACGGTACGTGGTATTACTTAAATCCGGTTACGCAGGGCAATACCGGATGGCAGAATACAGAAGACGGGAAGTGGAATCGCGGCAGTGCGGAAAGCGGAAGCCGTTCCATGGGCGCCCTCTATACCGGAACTACAACACCTGATGGTTACCAGGTAGACGAAAACGGAGCCTGGATTCAGTAGGGGGGAAATCTATATGAAATTAAAATGGAAAAAACTGTGCGCAGCGGCGCTGGCAGTGACCATGGCTATGGGGAATTTGACATATGGGGCCCCATTGGAGAATGGAAGAGCCTCTACACGGGCCTTAAGCGCTGCAAATATCGAAGGGCTTTACCAGGATATTATGGATGAGAGCGGGACCGAGGAACTGCTGAAAGACGGCCTTGTTATGCACTCCACCTTCGATGAGGGCAGCGTTACAAAAGGTCAGATCACGGATGTTACAGGAAACGGAAACAATGGAACCGTGGTCGGAGCACCCGCATATGAGAAGGGAATACGCGGAAATGCCATCTCATTGGACAATGGAGAAACAGCAGGACTGGGGAATACGAAGGCCAAACAGTACGTAAATTACGGCCGTACGAAGGACTTAATGTTCGGTACCTCTGATTATTCCCTGTCCTTCTGGATGAAGACAGAGAACCATGGACAGAACAATGGAACCATACTTTCCAATAAAAATTACTTAAGCGGCAGCAACGTAGGCTGGGCATTTGGAAATTACAATAACAGCAGCGATACGGATGTGCGCATGAACTTTTCCGGAATATCCGGAAAGCGGATCGAGATCAAGAAGATATCCGCGAATGATGACCAGTGGCATCACGTAGTCGGCACATTTGACCGTGATGGAAGCATGACAGTTTACATGGATGGGGAGAAGTATTCCTCCATCTCCATGGCGGGACACAGTGGAAAAACTGTGGATACGGAGCTGGATTTTATCCTGGGAGGTGACGGCAGAGGCTGTTATGGCATGAGCGGCTGCCTGGTGGATGAGCTTCGGGTTTATAATAAGGTGCTTGCGGATACAACCGTAAAAACCATTTATGAGGCAGAAGGTGCTTCGGCCATCGTTGACCAGATGGCGGAGCAGCTGTC
>ENA-OQNO01000801-OQNO01000801.1-human-gut-metagenome-genome-assembly--contig:-NODE-801-length-25012-cov-5.762628_pt1 | contig 25012 bp, 27 predicted proteins | sample MGYA00242629_ERZ504880 | MGnify/ENA primary metagenome ERZ504880 (study PRJEB26092, sample SAMD00036377) | human gut metagenome | host: Homo sapiens | study: EMG produced TPA metagenomics assembly of... | reverse complement strand
CTGGACCAATCGGACTGTATCTTTTGCAGATTGCCAAGGAAATTGGAGCCTTCGTCATTATGACGGGGATCACAAAAGATGCTCATCGCTTAGCATTAGCAAAAAAACTAGGTGCGGATGTGATCGTGGATACGATGAAGGAAGATCTAGCGAAAGTCGTCAATGAGATCACGGATAGCTATGGCGTGGATAAGGTGTACGATGCCTCAGGAGCAGTTCCTGCTGTTAATGCTAGTTTGCCATTGATTCGCAAGCAGGGGCAATTTATTCAAGTAGGCTTGTTCGCTAATAAAATGGTGGATTTAGACACTGAATCGATCATTCAACGAGAGATCGAATACATCGGCAGTCGTTCACAAAATCCTTATGACTGGCCGATTGCGATCCACTTATTAGCAAAAGGTGCGATCAATATCGATGAGATGATTACGAAAAAATATCCATTGACTAAATGGCGGGAAGCCTTTGATAAAGTGATGGAAGGCAACGAAATCAAGGTAATGATCGAATCCAATCCAGAAGAGTTTTAATTTGAATCAAGGAAGCTGTACCAGAATTTTTGGTGCAGCTTTTTTGTGAGTTTGTTTTATAGGAGGATTTTTTTGATACTATTTTCATGAGAACAGTGTAATAAATAATCATTAGCAAGAAATTGTAAAAGAATATTGTGTATCGAGATATTCCAATCATTGTTATTTTAAAGTGAATTCACAAAGAAAACGTTTACTATTCATCCTGTTCAAGCTAGACTATAGGAAAAAATGTAAGCAGGAGGGCACTAGATGGATCTTGATAATCGAAGCGTCCAGATATTGCAGGCAGTCGCTTCTACGGTGAAAATTTCTTCCAAAGAAATCATGGAAAAATATGATCTGACTCGCAATCAATTAGACTATGCTATAAAAAAAATCAATGATTATCTTGAAGAAAATAATTATCGTAAAATCATTCGCTCACGTAATGGTAGTTTTATCGTTGATACGAAAGTGGTCGATGTTTTCTCTGGAATTATGAATAGTGAAAGTCAGCTGCAAGCAGATGAAAACAGTTTTTTGGATGAGGATCATCGTTTGCTAGTTATTTTATTGTTAATTTTTTCTGCAGATTATCTATCGCTGTATCACTTTTCAGAAAGCTTAGAGGTTAGTAAAAACACGATCGTATCGGATATCAAGAAACTCAAAAAGCAACTAAAAAAACATAAGTTAACGATCGATTATTCCAGAAAAGGCGGATACTATTTTCGTGGGGATGAAGAAGCGGTTCGTGGCTTGATTCTTGTAGTGACAGATCAAGTGATGGATTCTATTTATAATCGCCTTATTTTTGAGAAGTATTTGGCCATCCAAGCGACAGAAATCGAAGAACAGCGAAAAATGCTGCGCATGGTGGAAGATGAGCTGCAAGTTCAGTATACAGATAATCGGATTCAAACAGCGCCGTACTTTTTGGTATTGCTAGATCGCCGAGTTAAGAATGGTCATATCATTGAGCAACGTTTTGGCTTGTTGGCAAAGGAAATTATGGATACCAACGAATATGCGGCAATTGTCAAAGTGTTGGCGGGGCAAGGAATGCTGCCGAAGTCCTATACGGAGCACCTTTATCTGTGTCTGTACATTCTTTCGTTGAAAATAACCGATCTAAGCAATATTTTTTCCCTAAATAAAGAAGATCTCAGAAAGCATATTGAACTGTTTATTGCGATGCTGGAGAGAAATACGATTATTCAGCTGAATGATAAAGAACAGCTGATTGAAAACTTAGCATTGCATCTAACACCAGCATACTATCGCATTCGCTATGGGTTAACTTCTGACTATACACTGACGGATATTGTTAAAAATCAGTTGGACCCTTTATTTTTTATTGTGAAATCATCGGTAGCGCCCTTAGAGGAATTTTTTGAAGAGCGGATTCCGAATGATGAAATTTATCTGATCACCATGTTCATTGGAGCATACATGCCAAAAGAAAAGCCGATCAATCTTGAGCGTACGATTGTCAAAGCAGCAGTGGTTTGCCCCAATGGTATCATTAGTTCAAAACTTTTGGAAAAGACGTTAGACAATTGGTTCCCCATGATTCATTTTGTCAGTTCTTTTTCGATTCGTGAATTCTATGAAAAAGAAAAGCAATTGGATGTTCAATTAATATTTTCTACAAATCCGTTAACAACTGAATTCCCTGTGATCGTTGTAGGAAATGACCTATCTGCAATGAACAAAACCTTGATCGTCAATGAAGTGATCCAGCTGATCTATAAAATTGATAGTTACAAGCTGCAGCCGGATCATATTTTATCGATCGTCAAAAAACATCTGTCAATGGATGATGAGATTGAAGGGAAGATTCGTAAAGAATTAATGATCTCTTATAATTCTATTTTTCAGATTCAGGATCAAGAGATTTTGACCAATGAAACAAAGTTAAATTTGAGCGATCTGATCACAAAGGAGAGTATCATCATTTTACCAGATGAGTTGGATTGGTTAGATATTCTTCAAGCAGCGACGCAAAATTTGATTGATCGTAAGATTGTTGAACCAAGCTATTTATCTCATCTTGAGGAGCAATTTCCTGAGGTTACCCCCAGTATTGTGTTGGGGAATCAAATCGTCATCCCTCATACTATTCCGGAACATGGAGCGCGTGAGCTGGGGATGTGCTTGGCTAAAGTTTCAAAAGGATTTAGCAGTCAAGGTCAGACATATCGATATGTTGTTGTGATTTCAGCGATTGATAAAAAATTGCATATTCAGCCTATGATGCAGCTGCTTAAAATCGCTAGTGATCCTAGAGCGATTGAGCGTTTGGATCAGGCGCAGAACAAGGAATCGCTTCTAGCGATTATCCAAGCATTCAAAAAGTAATAAAACGATTTCCCATTCATTTCACGAATGGGATTTTTGCATTATCTGTCTATTTCCGCAATTATTACAGAAGGAGAAACGCTTGTGAAATCAACGTTTTCAGCAAGTCATACAAATATTCAGGAATAGGTTCAGTAAAAAATGAGTTCAAAAGAAATTTAAAAGAAAGCGTTTCCGTGTTATCTTTTGGGTAAGCAAGAAGCAAAACAACAGAAGTAGGAGGGATCGAGTGATCAAACGTGAGTTACTTTTTAGCAAAATGAAGCCGCAAGATTATGAAGAGATGATTACGTTCTTAGGGAAAAAAATGGAAGAATTAGGCTATGTCAAATCAACCTATGTTCCCGCGGTATTAGAAAGAGAGAAGGGCTTTCCGACTGGATTGCAGATGGGGGATTATGGGATTGCGATTCCTCACACGGATCGTGAACACGTGTATCAATCCGCTTTAGCAATCGCGACCCTAGCAGAACCCATCGAGGTTTGTTCAATGATTAATCCAGAAGAAAAGGTTCGTGTATCGTTAGTAATCTTAATGGCCGTAGAGGACCCAGATGGACAGGTGAAAATGCTCAGCAAATTGATGGGACTTTTTCAAGATGTCGAAATGTTGAAGCGGTTGGAGCGAGCGTCATCTGTAGAAGAAATGTATAGTATTGTGGAAAAAATGGAGTTAGAAATCGCATAAAGAAAAAAGGAGGAAGCAGTAATGAAAAGATACAATGTATTGTCGGTTTGTGGATCAGGAACAGTGACATCTTCAATGGTGGCGGAAAAATTAAGAGAAACGTTGGAGGAAAAAGGCTATATCGTTGATACGACAGAAGCGAATCCTAATGAAGCATTGTCGTTAGCGAAGACTGGTAAATTTGATTTTATTACCTATACGAGTCCGCTACCTGATGGTGATTATGGTATTCCCGTAGTGAACGCAATTGGCTTTTTAACTGGATTTGGCGAAGATGAGTTTTTGGAAGAAGTAGATGAGGTCTTGTTAGCATTAGAAAAATAAGCTTTTGAGAAAAGGTTGTATTTGGTTTCTTGCGAAGATAATTTGTTTTGCCAGTATTTGGCAGAACTAAAATAAATACATTAAAACGAAAAAGGATGCTAGTTCCCCTTTGCGCTTTAGCACATTAGAGGAATAGTATACGGCTTGAGAATCAGACTTATTTTTCAGGAAGAAAAATAAATACATTAAAACGAAAAAGGATGCTAGTTCCTCTTGGTGCTTTAGCATATTAGAGGAATAGTATACGGCTTGAGAATCAGACTTATTTTTCAGAAAGAAAAATAAATACATTAAAACGAAAAAGGAGTAATGAGATGTTAGAAACTTTAAAGAGCGTTTTTGATACGTTTGGATCGGCTGTTTTTGTTCCGGTAATGATTTTTGTTGTTGCCAAAGTATTAAAAGTGAAGACTCAAAAGGCATTTTTATCTGGTTTATATGCAGGCGTAGGTTTGATGGGTTTCACCTTGATTTTGAATTCCTACACTCCGATTATTTCTAAAGTTGTACAACAGATGGTCGATCAAACCGGAATCAATTTGCCAGCATTTGACGTAGGCTGGCAGGCGACGGCGTTAGTTGCCTATTCGACAGAAGCGGGCATGATTTACTTAGTGATTGCCTTAGTGTTACAAACCGTTCTTTTCTTAGTCAAATGGACGAATGTGTTCCAGCCTTCTGATTTGTGGAATAACTATTCTTACATGGTTTGGGGCTCGATGGTATATTTGGCTACGAAAAACATGATTTTAGCCGTTGTCCTGATGTGCTTGTTGAATATGTACAGTCTGTTATTGTCAGAAATGTTAGCCAGAAGATGGTCCAGCTATTATCATTATCCCAATTGTACGATCATCGCGATGCATAATATTGAGCCGGGAATTTTTGCCTTAATAATGGACCCGATTTGGAATATGCTTGGTCTGCATAAAGTTCGTTTAAATCCTCAAGGGTTGCAGAAGAAGCTGGGCTTTTTAGGAGAACCGATCTCATTAGGATTATTCTTAGGTCTGTTTTTAGGAATTTTAGGAAATATCAGCAACTTAGCGGAATTATCGGCGTGGGGACAAATCACAGAAGTAGCGATCGCAACAAGTGCGGTAATGGCAATCTTTCCGAAAGTGGCGGGAATCTTCTCACAAGCCTTCAATCCGATTTCACAAGCAGCTAGTAAAAACGTTCGTGGCAATAATGAAGGCCGAGAATGGTATCTAGGAGTAAATGATGCGACTGGCTACGGTGAACCTGCTACGCTGATCTCAGGAATTCTTTTAATTCCGATCATGGTGTTCATCGCAATGATCTTACCTGGAAATCAAACATTACCAGTCGTTGACTTGTTAGCGATTCCATACATGGTTCAGGCGCTAGTCTGCTTATCGAATGGAAATATTGCGAAGACATTGTTAAATGGTGTGATCTGGTTCAGCTTAGGATTATATATGTGTTCATACACTGCGCCAATGTTTACTGAAATAGCACAAACTGTAGGGGTTACTTTGCCGGCTGGCGCATTGATGGTTACCAGCTTTAATATCTTAGGAAAACCGATTTTTGGGCTGATCTTCCTGGCCTTTTTAAGTCAGAATCCATTGTGGATTGGTTTAACGATTGTCGCTTATTTTGTTGTTTACTTCTTATTCCGTAAAAATAAAGAAGCTTTTTATGGCTATGTTGAACGAGCTGCAGCGAAAAATAGTGGTGAGATCCCTGAAGGCAAAACAAAGGTAGCTTAATAGAGAAGGATGAAAGAAATCATGACAAAAAAGATGAAAGCAAGTGTGCTGATAAAACCTGGTGTGTTGGAAGTTCAAGAAGTGGATGTTCCCGATATTGGTGAAGATGAAGTATTAGTTAAAGTCGCTTACGCGGGGATCTGTGGCTCAGATGTGCCCCGCGCAAACTTAGAAGATGGTGCAAGAATGTATCCGCTCATTTTAGGACATGAGTTTAGCGGTACTGTAGATCGGGTAGGATCACAGGTCACTAAAGTTCAAGTCGGAGATAAGATCGCAGTTGCACCACTGATCCCAGACCCAAATTCTGAATATACAAAAGAAGGGTCTTACGGTCTCAGTGATAATTATAACATAATCGGTACCGGCAGTAATGGGGCCTTTGCAGAATACGTGAAAGTTCCAGAAGAGCATTGTGTGGTAATGCCGGAGGATTTGGATTTGTTGTCAGCAGCTGGGGTAGAGCCGGCAACGATTAGCTGGCATGCGATGCAGCGATCGAACATGAAGGTTGGCGACACTGTAGCGGTGCTTGGTTGCGGACCGATTGGTCAATTTGCCATCCAGATCGCAAAAATATTTGGCGCGAAAAAAGTGATTGCAGTCGACATTTTTGATGAGAAATTGGCTTTAGCAAAGAATTTGGGCGCGGATGTAACAATCAACAGCAAAGAGCAAGATTTAGAAGCTGCAATCAAGGCAGAAACAGGTTTAGGGGTCCATGTCGTAATTGAGACTGCGGGTAGTAAATTCACTCAGAAGCAGGCACTTTTGATTACACGTAAGCACGGAACGGTCGTATTAGTAGGAATCTCTCACCAAGATCTGCCATTATCAGAGCACGAAGCAGAACGAATCATGCGGGCAGAGTTAACCATTACCGGTTCATGGAATTCCTATACGGCACCTTATCCTGGCCGCGCGTGGGAGGCGACATTAGAAGAAATGTCTAAACGTCGAATCAAGTTCAAGGAAATGGTGAGTAATGAAATTACCTTAAACGATTTGCCAGAGGTGCTGCCTAAGATGTTCAAACGCGAGCTTGCCTATAACAAAATCGTTGTTGCTGTCAATCCAGAGTAAGAGAGGGCCGAATCAATGTTAGAACAATTAAAAGAAGAAGTATTTCAAGCAAATTTAGATTTACCTAAACAAGGGTTAATTAAATACACTTGGGGCAATGTCAGTGCTTACGATCCTGAGACGAAGTATTTTGTGATCAAACCCAGCGGTGTCAGCTATGAAGAAATGACAGCGGAGGATATGGTCGTTGTCGATTTGGAAAACAATGTGATCGAAGGACGATTGAATCCATCTTCTGACACACCGACTCACGCAGTCTTATATAAAGAGTTTCCGGAAATTGGCGGAATCGTTCACACCCATTCAACGTGGGCAGCTGCTTGGGCACAATCAGGGTTAGACGTTCCGGCAATGGGAACTACCCATGCGGATACCTTTTACGGGTCTGTTCCATGTGCACGTTATTTGAGTCAATATGAAATCGATGAAGGCTATGAACACGAAACGGGCTGTGTCATCGTAGAGACCTTTAAGCAACGGGAAATCAAACCCTTAGAGGTTCCAGGAGTGCTGCTTCATGGTCACGGGCCATTTACATGGGGCAAGGATGCTCATAGTGCCGTGATGAATGCCGTAGTATTGGAGGAGGTTTGTAAGATGAACCTACTGACGCGGCAATTAAATTCCTTTGCTGAAGAGCTGCCGCAACGTGTTTTGGACAATCATTATTTACGTAAGCAGGGAGCAAATGCTTATTATGGGCAAAAGTAGTTATTAATTTGTGAGGAGGATTACGATAATTAGCAATTTGTTTGTTTTGATTGGATCGGCCTTTTTTATCGAAATCTTTTTTGATGGCGCCAAAAAACTCGTGATTGGAGCGAATGGCGATGTTGTTAAGAGCAAAACGTATCTGATTCATGGTGTGTTAGGTGTGGCCTTTATGATCGTGGCACGACTAATTACGATTCTCCTCTAATCTATAGTCAACAGGGGATGATAAAGTGAAACTTCATGAGATCAATCAAGCTCCTTTTATCAAAGAAATGTGTGAAGCCACCAGTCAATTATGGGCGTACGGCTGGGCAGAGCGAAATGGTGGAAATATCAGCTATCGCCTGCCGCAAGAGGAGGTTCAATATTATCTCGATAGTGATCAGGTTAAAAGAACTATTCCATTGGATTTTACTGTAAAAAGCTTAGCAGGTGAGCTATTTCTCGTGTCAGGATCAGGCAAATATTTCAAAAATATTCAAAAGAATCCCGCTGATAGTTTAGCCATCATTCGAATAAGTGCAGAAGGCGACAGGTATGAGCTGCTGTGGGGACTAGAGGGTGGTGATTTGCCAACGAGTGAGCTGGCGTCACATCTTCAATGTCATGAAGTTCGTCTTGCACAAGATCCAGAGCATCGGGTCATTTTGCATACTCATGCGACGGCTATATCGGCGATGACGTTTATTCACGACCTAGACGAAAAGAAATTCTCTAAGACGCTATGGCAAATGATCACAGAATGTTTAGTCGTTTTTCCAGATGGGGTGTCGGTTCTTCCTTGGATGGTTGCAGGAACGAGTCAACTTGGAGCAGCTTCAGCTGACAAAATGCAGAATTCTAGAATTGTGATTTGGCCGCATCATGGAATTATGGGTGCCGGTCAAACGATGGACGATGCTTTTGGTCTAGTGGAAACGGCGGAAAAGGCTGCAGAAATCTATCTGCAAATTTGCTCAGCCAAACAAGAAATTAAGCAGCAGATCACAGACCAGCAGCTTTTGGATTTAGCAGAAAAGTTTCACGTGAAACCGAAATCCGGGATTTTATTGGAAGAAGGTCTGCGCAGTGACTAAGGTAGTCGTGATTGGTGATCCTTTCGTTTCAGCAGCAAATTTGGCAAATGCTGCAAAAGGACTACTACTTGAAGAGCCCGTTATTATTCAAAGCTTCGAGTGGCAGTCTGAAAAAACACGGTCAGAATTTCGCGAAGTTATCAAAATTCTGGAACATGATGGACCGAATGGTTTTGAATGGTCTGCTGAGATCTTGGCAGAAGTAGCAGAGGCCGAGTATTTGCTCGTACATTTGGCGCCTGTTTCACGAAAACTATTAGCTCAAGCAAAAAAGCTAAAGATGATCGGCACCTGCCGAGGTGGACTAGAGCATATTGATCTGGAGGCAGTGAAAGAGAGACCTGGACTTTCGGTAATCAATGTTATTCGAAATGCGGAACCAGTCGCGGATTTTACGATTGGTTTGATGTATGCGACTGTTCGCAATATCGCGGCTTCTGCTATTCAAGTAAAGCAGGGAAATTGGCCGCAGAATTTTCCAAACGATGCATATAAAACCTCCTTTTCCAATCTAAAAGTCGGGCTAGTGGGATTAGGACATATTGGAAAAATCGTTGCTAAACGCTTAACTGCTTTAGGGCTGGAGGTCAGTGCTTATGATGCGTTTATCGATCAAGCCAGCCTAGATCAAGAAGGCTATCAAATCAAATTAAAAAGCTTGAAGGAGATTTTCAGTGATTCAGATTTAGTATCTCTACATTTGAGAGTAGTACCAGAGACCCAGAATTTGATTAATCATTCGTTGTTGCGTTTGATGAAGCCCAGTGCCTATTTGATTAATACCGCGCGACCGGATATTATTAATCGAGCAGATTTACTTGACTGTTTGACGAAAAATCAGATCGCGGGAGCGGGTATCGATGTCCTATGGGAAGAACCAATCGCTTCTGATGAGCCCTTGCTAGCATTGGACAACGTAGTCATCACTTCACATATTGCAGGAGACACCATCGACGCGATAGACCGTTCGCCGCAATTATTGCAAGTAGAAATGAATCGAATATTAGGAAAAGCGTGAATTTTCACTCATCTAAGAGTTGCATTTAACAATTTTAAATGTAAACTTTTAGATGGGTGTTTTTGTCAGTTTTTCTTCCTGCTTTAGCAGGTTAGAAAAATGATATGCGTGCGAAAATAAAACCATTTTTCACGCTTTTTGAAAAATGAATACAACAGCAATGAACTAGCTGTCAGTTTTTCTTGCCTTTGCAGGTTAGAAAAATGATATGCGTGCGAAAATAAAACCATTTTTCACGCTTTTTGAAAAATGAATACAACAGTAATGAGCTAGCTGTCAGTTTTTCTTGCCTTTGCAGGTTAGAAAAACACCTAACTACATGGAGATATCTGGGAAATTTAATGAATGAGGCGATAATATGAAGCTTACACCAAAGGAATCAGGTGCGTATCAAAAACATTTTTTAATGGATACAGAAGCAATCAAACAATATGTTGTGGAAAGATTGGGCGCTTTTCCTTCAGGGACACCAATTGAAGTATCGGAGATTGGTGATGGGAATATCAACTATGTTTTTCGCGTGGTGAATCAGGCGACACAGGAAAGTCTGATCATCAAGCAGGCAGATATCCTGTTACGTTCTTCTGGGCGACCATTAGACATTGAGCGAAACCGGATCGAAGCGGAAATATTACGACTGCAAAATGAATTGGCACCGCAGTTTGTACCAGAGGTTTATTATTATGACCAAAAGATGTATGCTTTGACAATGGAAGATGTCTCAGCCTATCAAAATATGCGCTATGAATTGATTGACAAGCAGATTTTTCCAGATTTTAGCGAAAAGATCGCGGAATTTTTAGCACGTACGTTACTTTTAACAAGTGATTTGGTCTTAGATCGCGACGTGAAGAAGCAGCGCGTCAAAGACTTCATCAATCCTGAAATGTGCGATATCAGTGAAGACCTGGTATTTACTGAGCCATATGATGATTATAAGCAAAGGAATATCGTGACTGCAGGTAATGAAGATTTTATCAGAGAAAACCTATATGAAAATGAACCGCTGCAAGTAGAAGTTGCATTGCTGCGTCATAACTTTATGAATAATGCCCAATCATTGCTGCATGGCGATCTGCATACGGGATCGATTTTTATTAATCAAACGGGGTTGAAGGTGATTGATCCAGAGTTTGCTTTTTATGGTCCAGCGGGCTATGATATCGGCAATGTTTTGGCTCATCTTTATTTTCCAATGATTAAAAATTTGTTTGATTCGACGAGCGATCAAGAATTCCACCAGTGGTGCAAGGAAACGATTGCCGCTGTTTACGATCAGGTGCAGGAAAAATTAGAGACAGTCTACGATGAAGCAGTGACTTTTCCGTTGTATCGGAATCACGCGTTTAAGGAGATAATGTTGCAAAAAATCATGGAAGATGCGATCGGCTATGCTGGAACCGAGATCATTCGCCGCGTGGTAGGAGATTCAAAGGTGAGGGAATTATCCTTGATTCCTTCTGATAAAAAGGTCACGGCTGAAAGGATTTTATTGAAAATAGGCATTCAATTAATTATTAATCGACAACATGTTATTAGCGGCAGTCAGCTAGTCGCTGGAATTGACGAAGCTGTCAATTCGGCTTTTCCTAGTATGCAGAATTAAGAAAGATGAGGAATTGCTGCAAATTTAGCGGCACGTTCAGCACTAAAAGGTATTAGAACAAGATTCCTTCAACAGAAGCAGGTGAACAATTTGGAAAGACAAGATTATACGATGCCAACATTGCTGCAATATGAGAATGTCGCGTGGTACGAGAAGGGGAAAGTCCGTATTTTGGATCGGCGGATTTATCCAACGCAGCTCGAATTTGTGGAGTGTGAAACGCATCAAGCTGTAGCGCAGGCGATTACGGACATGGTTACACAAAGTGCCGGACCTTATACTGCGGCAGGTATGGGTATGGCGTTAGCGGCGGAAGAGAGCCGCGATTTCGCACCAGAAGAACAGATCGCTTATCTAAAAAAAGCATCTCACACGATTGCCAACGCCCGTCCGACAACAGCAAATCGCATGACACTGATCACAGAAAAATGTGTAGAAGTAGCAGAGCAAGCATTGGACAAAGGGGAAGATCCAACCGAAGCGATCAAGCAAAATACGATCAATTCCTTAAATCGCCGTTATTATACAATGGATCAGGTGGCTAAATACTTGATCGAAAAAATCCCGGATAATGGAACCGTTCTTACGCAATGCTTTGGTGAAACGATCATTGGGATGCTGCTGAGAGAAGCGATCGAACAGAACAAAACGCTGCGTTTCTTTTGTGCGGAGACGCGACCATATCTGCAAGGTGCGCGATTAACTGCCAGCTGCTGTGCAGAAATGGGGTTTGACACAACCGTTGTTTCTGATAACATGATCGCTTATTTAATGGCGCATGAAAAAATCGATTTATTCACTTCGGCGGCGGATACGATCGCTCAAGATGGCTATATTGCCAATAAAGTCGGTACGTATCAAATCGCAATTTTGGCGCAAAAATTTGGTATTCCTTACTTTGTTACAGGTATTCCAGATACAGATAAAACAAGTCATGAAAGCATCAAAATCGAAATGCGCGATCCTGAGCAAGTCATGGAGTTAAATGGGATCAAGCATACTTTAGCCGGGGTCAAGGCCATTTATCCTTCCTTTGATATCACACCGCCAGAATTAATTGGAGCAGTTGTGACGGATCGTGGATTTTTTTCACCCTATGACTTGAAACGCTATATCAAAGAGCAGCCGGAAAATAATTTTTATTGATTGAATGATTACGTGATAAAAATAGAATCATCAATAGCAGTGAGGAGAAGAAGATGAAGCATTTAAAAGAGCGTGAGCTGATCGTTGACTATGGCAAGAAGCTTATCACTGAAAAATTAACGACAGGTACTGGCGGCAACATCAGCATTTATCTGCCTGAAGAAGAAACGATGCTGATTAGCCCAAGCGGCATTCCTTATTTTGAAACAGAACCAGAAGACATTGTACTAATGGATCTTCATGGCAATGTGTTGGAGGGCAATCGTAAACCTTCAAGTGAATATGATCTTCATAGTATTTTTTACGCGAATCGTCCAGACGTTCGCTCAGTTGTTCATACTCATTCAGAATATGCGACGACGTTTGCCTGTCTGCAGCAGGAGATCGAACCATTGCATTACATCATTGGTTCTGTAGGGGAGAAAATTCGTTGCTGCGAGTATAAAACGTTCGGTACTCGGGAATTAGCCGAGGAAGCCTTTAACTTTATTCATGAAGACAACGGAATATTGCTAGGCAACCATGGCGTTTTGACCATTGGCCCAGACTTATCCAGCGCCTTTGGTGTGGCGAAAGACATCGAGTTTCTTGCTAAACTCGATTATCGTGCTCGCTACATTGGAACACCGAAACTACTAAATCAAGAACAAATGAAAGAAGTTCTAGAAAAGTTCGAAACCTATGGGCAACAATAATAAACCGCTGCTTTGACGGGAGTCAAGGCGGCGGTTTTTGTTTTTCGTAGAAGTAAATAAAAGATTGGTCAAGTGAAAACTCCGCTGTTCGTTTATTCACAATTAAAATAGTCTGTGAGAATTTTTGATTGGTCTAATATTTTTTTATAGCTGAATATCCTATATGTATAAATTTTTTTCTTCTGGATAGATTGTGAACGAACCTTCATGCTCATCTCCTTTTCTATTATATTTCTAAATTAGGACCTCTTTCCCATTTTTATATATCGTTATTTTAAGAATGTGCAATTGTGGCTTTTTTATTGTTTGAATTATTTCGATTTAATAGATAATATTTTTTAGATATTGATATATCACGTTTTTTACGGTAATTTTTACTTTTGTAACATATGTTCCAATTGGTAGAAAACGGTAGTTTGTGAAAAGAAAGCGTTGACACTTATTTTTACGATGTTATACTAAAAGTGATTTAAGGCATATGTCAAATGTGTTGTCATATGTCAAAAAAGTATGGAGGGGTAACAATGACACTTTATGGGAAGCTTTTGGAAAGAGAAAGAAATGGCGCACCGATCAAAGTTGGGGTAATTGGTGCAGGTCAAATGGGTTTTGGGATGATTGCTCAGATTTCGACGATTCCAGGAATGGCAGTGACTGGTATCAGTGATATCAATAAGGATGCCGCGCAGCGAGCAGCGGATGCTTATAATGCAAGTGCAGAGAAAAAAGTGGATATCTTGGTCAGCTCAGATTTTAAAGAAATCATTCATTCAGACAAGGTAGAAGTTATTGTTGATGCGACAGGTGTCCCAGAAGTTGGCGCCCAAATTTCATTAGAAACTTTATTAGCGAAAAAACACATTGTATTGCTAAATGTGGAAGTGGATATCACAATTGGGCCATTGATGAAGAAAATGTACGATGCGGCAGACTTAGTGTATACAGGATCTGACGGTGATGAGCCGGCTGCTACGACAGAATTATTTGAATTTGCAAAAAGCATGGGGATGGAAGTATTAGTTGCTGGTAAAGGCAAGAACAACAAGCTGAAGGTTGGTGCAAACCCAGATACTGCGCAAGCAGAAGCGGATTCTAAACAGATGTCTAGCCATATGTTAGCTGCGTTCCAAGACGGTACGAAGACTATGGCTGAAATGAATCTACTGTCAAATGCGATTGGATTCATTCCTGACAAAGTAGGAATGCACGGAATCAGTGGAGATGTGGATTCAGTTATTAAGGATTTAGACTTGAAGGAAAATGGCGGTATCTTGGATAAATATGGCGTTGTTGAATATGTCGATGGATTGGCGCCTGGAGTGTTCGTGATCGTCAAGGGACAAAATGACGGGGCACGTCATGAGTTAAGTTACTTGATGAAAAAGGGTGATCGCGATCATCATATCTTGTATCGTCCCTACCATTTAGCAAGCTTAGAAACACCGATTACGATTGCAAAAGCAGTCTTGAATCACGATCATGCAATCGTTCCATTAGGTGCTCCAATTTCAGAAACTGTTGCGGTAGCTAAAAAGGATATTAAAGCAGGCGAAAAAATTGATGGCATTGGCGGTTATTGCGTACGCGGTGTGTTAGAAACCCATGCAGATCTGGTGAAAAACAATAATGTACCAATTGGTTTAGTTGGTGGTTCTTCTGTAGCGAAGCGTGATATCAAGGATGGCACCTTCTTAACCTATGATGATATTGAGATTGATGAAACAACGACGGTTTATCGTTTACGGAAACTTCAGGATTCAACGTTTGGTGATTAAGGCAAATTTAAAGCAGATGAGGGATACCCTCGTCTGCTTTTGGAGAGGATGTAGCTTATGAGTGGCTTAGTAATTGTTTTAATCGTTTTGATGCTTAGCCAGAGCCTGTTGAGCATTGTTCAGGTAAAATACTATCAGCGTTTTATTAAAAAAATTACGACAGAACAAGCAGGTACAGAGTATGAGTTTTATACCGAGGTCGTAAAGGGAAGACTTTTACGAGCGATCGTCGCGGTAGTTGTGGATGCAGAAGGCAGAGTTATTCAATGTTATGTCTGTAAAGGTTTGACGATATTTGCACGTTTTAAAGAGGACCAATCGTATAAAGGAACGCAATTGGTTAATTACAGTAATGTTGCAAAAGAAAAAGGCGCATCTCAAACAGAAAAAGCATTATCGCAGATTTACACACGAAAATTGGAAGCGGTTACCTAGAAAGAGGAGGATTTTATAATGAAATATATCGAATGGGCAGGGAAAAACTTTATTGGTATGTTTGAAGCCGGCGGCGAACAGTTCATGGGTTACATGACTGGAATCGTTCCACTATTGATTGTACTTTTAACGTTTACTTATTCAGTTATTGCATTTATTGGTGAAGAACGTGTAGATAGAGCGATCCGTTATTGTTCGAAATATATGATTTTACGCTATTCGTTAATGCCGATTTTAGCTGTTTTGATGCTGACAAATCCAATGGCGTATACCTTTGGAAAATTTGTTAAGGAAGAGGAAAAACCGGCGTTTTACGATGCAGCCGTTTCTTTTGTTCACCCAGTTACTGGTCTATTTCCATATGCGAATGCCGGAGAGCTTTTTGTTTACTTAGGAATTGCCAACGGCGTAACGAAAGCCGGATTTAGCCAATCAAGTTTAGCTGTCCGGTATTTCTTAGTAGGGATCGTGGTTATCCTGATTCGCGGAATTGTTACGGAAAGACTAACGAAATTCATGATGGCTAGAGAAGCGAAGAAAGCGACTGCGTAAAGGAGGAATCGTAATGTACAAAACAGTATTTGTAAAACCTGGAAGTAAAGGTTGGGGTGTTGGTCTAACATTAGTTCCATCAGAGCAAAAAAATAAAGTTGTTTCTGTTACAGGCGGAGGTATTCATCCGGTGGCGCAGCAAATTGCTGATTTAACCGGTTGTGAGGCTTGTGATGGCTTTAAGAATCAAATTCCAGAAGATGAAACTCTATGTGCCGTAATTGACTGTGGCGGCACGGCTCGAATCGGTGTATATCCGATGAAACGCATTCCGACAGTGGATGTTTTGCCGTCTTCTCCTTCGGGTCCATTATCTAAACATATCACGGAAGATATCTTTGTTTCAGGGGTCCGTCCAGAAGATGTCTCTATCTTAGAAGAGGCGAATTTAGAAGAAAAACAAATGGCAGCGATTAATCACGCTCATGCACAGGATGCGGAATCAGCAGCCGCGACAGAAAAAATTGTGACAAAACAAGACGAAGGCCGTGAGTCTGAAGAAGAGTTCAGAGAAAGATATTCAAAAATCAAAGAAGAGCATAAAGAAGAACAAGCGAAAAAGGACAGCTTCTTAGTTCGTTTCTCCCGTGGTATCGGCGGAGTGATGAGTACCTTCTACCAATCTGGTCGCGACGCGTTAGATATGCTGTTGAAAAATATTATTCCTTTCATGGCATTCATCAGTATGATCGTTGGGATCATTAACTACACAGGTATCGGTGATTGGTTGGCGAAAGTTCTTTCACCATTAGCTGGTTCACTGCCTGGTATGATTGCGTTGGCTTTGATCTGTAGTATTCCGATCCTATCGCCGATTTTAGGACCAGGAGCAGTAATCTCACAGGTTATCGGAGTATTGATCGGTACCCAGATCGCCAATGGCTCAATTCCAGTACAGTATGCATTGCCGGCATTATTTGCAATTAATGCTCATGTAGGTTGTGACTTTATTCCGGTAGGGTTATCATTAGGTGAAGCCAAACCGGAAACCGTAGCAATCGGAGTGCCAGCGATTTTATATGGACGGATGCTGACTGGTTTTACTGCCGTAATCTTGGCATGGTTGGCTAGTTTCGGAATGTATTAAAACTGTTTGAATGGAGCGAATGGATAGATGGTAAAAACCAAAATTATTGAAATCGGCAGCATGGTGCCAGCCTTTGAAGAAGAACGCTTAGTTATTTTGTTTGGTCCTTCTGCAACGGCAGAATTAAAAGATATTTGTGTGATTCATGAGTTCGAGGATCAGCCCAAGGATGCGTTGAAGGTCGGCGGGAAAATCAAATTCGGCGATCAAGAATTTACGATCGAAGAGGTAGGTTCGCAAGCAAATGCAAATTTTGAAGAATTGGGACATATTTCGATTTATTTTCGTAACGCAATTGGCGAAATCCTTCCAGGGGCAATCATTGTCAGTCCTGGCAATTTCCCAAGCTTTGAAGTCGGTGGCGTGATCGAAATTATTTAGTTTAAAAGGTCGAGGATGTGCCGAAAATAGGTCATCCTCGGCTTTTTTAGTAAATAGAGCAATTCTGTATAATTTTCGTACTTGCAGGCGCGCAGGATCAACCGTATAGTGAATGGGATCAAAGTAGTTCAGAAGGTGGGATCAAAAAATGGCTATAAAACATAATCGCGACATCGTAAAAGTGGCTACGATGTATTACAAAAAGAATTTGAAACAGTCGGAGATCGCTAAATACTTGGGTATTTCACGTTCACTTGTTTCAAAATATTTGAATGATGCAAAGAATGAAGGGATCGTTGATATTTTTATTAAAAGCGAGAGCGCCTATTCCATCGAACTGGAGCTGGCTTTAGAGGAAACATTCGGGTTGAAAAAAGCCGCGGTCTTAGATACCAGCAGTTTGCGAAAAGACGAGACCGAACGCTTATTAGTCCAAACAGCGATCACGGCCTTTCAAAAGGAGATCACGAAAGCTCAAACGATCGGTCTTTCTTGGGGGAAAATGCTGCGGGGAATCGTTGATGAGTACCCATATGAAAATCAAGCAGATACCACGATTATCCCATTAATCGGCGGACTAGGGTCAGAGATGGTAGACGTTCATTCCAATCAGTTGGCCTATGATCTAGCGAAAAAACTTAGAGCGAAATGTAAATATCTCTATGCACCTGCACTGGTGGACAATGCATTTATTAAAAAAAGTTTGATTGAAAATGACGGAATCCGCGATGTCTTGGAAGCGGGAAAAAATGTTGATTTTGCATTAGTGGGAATTGCTAGTCCGTTTTCTAAAAATAATACGATGACGGAGATCGGTTATGTTGATCAGCAGGATATTGATGAACTGGAAAAACTAGATGTGATCGGAGATGTTAATTCAAAATTTATTGATCAGAATGGTCAGGAAGTTACCTGCGAGATCAACGAAAACGTGATTGGTCTAGGTGTTGAGGATGTTCGGAAAATTTCAAATGTCGCAGTTGCCTGCTACGAGGAAAGCAAAAAAGAAGTGCTGTACGTCGGGGCGAAAACTAAAATTTTTACCCATATTACAGTGACAGATAGCTTAGCTGAATACTTATTAGAACGAGCAAAAAACGAGACGTCTTGATGAAACGTCTCGTTTTTTATTTATAGGGAAAATATAAAATTTTTACATGATTAAATCGCTATATCCATGTCCGACTTTACGAACTAGCTATTCTACGCAAACTAAGCATACGGTTACTGCTAAACTCCATTAAGCAGAACTAGCATATCGGTAATAAGCAAAAATATTGCTCAAAAGCTGAGCGAGTTGGCAAAGCCTTTCTTATTGAACGTATTTTTGTAAAAACGCCGTAACTTTTTTCTGATACATGGCAGGATCGCTGCTCAGAGCTTTTGCATGTTTAGCGTCATGAACGATATATTTTTCCTTTGGGCCATTTGTCGCGTTATAAACCTCATCTAGCATTGAATAAGGAACAAAGTCATCCTTGTCACCATGAATGAAGAGCATTGGCCGCTTGTTCTTGTTCAACTGTTTGATGGTATCTGCCTCGCCAAAAAAATAGCCCGCACGTACTTTTGTTACGACACTGGTAACAGGAATCAAAGGAAATGCCGGCAAATTGAACATTTGTTTCAACTGATAACTCAATTCCCCATTAACAGAGCTATAGCCGCAGTCTTCTATGAAAGCTTTGACATTATCCGGCAATTTTTCTCCGCTAGTCATCATAACCGTTGCTCCTCCCATACTAACACCATGAAGGACGATTTCTGATTGAGGATCTTGCTTGACGATTCGATTGATCCATTGAAGATAGTCTTTTCGTTCTGGCCAGCCAAAGCCGATATAATCGCCTTCGCTTTTGCCATGACCACGAGCATCCGGCATTAGTACGTTATATCCGAGATCATGATAGATTTTTGCATATTGCGGCATGTCTGAAGCTTGTCCCATATACCCATGAGCAATGATGGCTGTTTTGTGCTGCTCTTTTTCAGCTGGCAAATAATAAGCAGATAATTTCAGCCCATCTGTGGATGTCAACTGCCAATCTGTACGGTTATTTTTATTATTGAACCAATCTTCAGCGGCGATCAATTCCTTCGATTTTTTATCTGAACTCTCCGCCAAGAAATCTTTTTTGGCCGGAACCACGGCGTATGAATAGAAATAATTTCCTGCTGCAATTAGTGCAATCACTATAACCAGGACAATTCCTAAAATTATTTTTATTGGTTTACTCATTTTTGCCTCCTCTAAATGTATCATAAGCAGTATAAAGAAAATTCCGACTCATAACAAGTTCACACACTGTCGTATTTACAGAGGTATATATTCATGAGAAAATGTAGCAGAGTTTAGAGCAAGGATATCAGTTCTGCTTTTCCCAGATAAAAAAATTCGAGCAATAATCCTGAATTCTTAGAACAATTGAGCAGGAGCAATTTAGCAGAATGATATACGTCACGAAGACAAAGTGATTTTTATAAAAATCATTACCTTATTTATGAGCAAGGAGTAAGCAAATGAAAAATAAAAAAATTACGATTAAAGACGTTGCGAAGCAATCAGGTGTTTCCATCGCAACGGTTTCTCAGATTTTAAATGGCAACGATCAAAAGTTTAGTCCAAAAACTGTCGAAAAGGTGCTGGCAGCCAAAGATGTATTGAATTATGAACCAGATTATTTTGCACGCCGTATGATTATGAAAAAAAGCAAGACGATCGGTGTCTTAGTTCCCGATATCACCAATCCTTTTTTTAGTACTTTGGTGCGCGGTATTGAGGGTGTACTATACCGCGAAAATTTCGTGACTATGTTCTGCAACGCAGATCTGGACACGAAAAAGGAAACAGTTTATCTAGAAGAGCTTAGTCGTCGCGGTGTTGATGGCTATATCATCGCCAGCTCAGCGATTTCCAATCAGGCGATCAATGACTCTTTACGAAAAAAAAATCTGCCCTATATCGTCTTGGATCAAAAGAAGGCAGAAGGCTTCAGTGATGCGGTCTTGACTGATGACTTTACAGGCGGAAAACTTGCAGGCGAACATTTAAGCCAATTAGGTCATCAAAAAGCGGCTGTTGTTTTGCCAGAGGATGCGACAGAAAATATTCAGACACGACTGGCAGGTTTTCAGGAGATTTATCCTGATGCTATTCTGATTCGTGGAGACTTAACTAAAAACGGCGGACGCCAAGCAGCTAAAGAGATCATTAAAACTGAGGCGACTGCGATTTTTGCGATCAATGATGAATTGGCTTTTGGACTTTATTTGGGTTTGGCAGATCTGAATAAGAAAATTCCGCAGGATTATAGTGTGATTGGTTACGACAATATCGATATGTGCGAATACGTGACGCCTCAACTAACGACAATTGCGCAACCGATTTACGAGCTAGGCCAAACGACCGCACGATTATTACTGGAAAGAATTGAACAGCCCGAGAAGCATTGGGAGGAGAAGACCCTCCCAGTACAGCTGATTCAACGTTTTTCAACGGCACACTTGAAATAGCTTTCAAGCTGTGCTATATTTTTGGTGTCGAGTTAAAACGTTTTAATAAAACGTTTTAACTTAAAAGCAAATGAATGAGTTTAAAGAACGAGAAATGGAGTGAAGAAAATGAATACGATTACAGTCATTGGGAGCATCAATCTTGATCGGACAATTCGTGTAAAGCAAATGCCAAAACCTGGTGAAACCATGCATACCAAGGAAATTTTTTCAGCTGGCGGAGGCAAGGGTGCAAATCAAGCAGTGGCAGCAAAACGTTCTGAAGCTGTTACAAATTTTATTGGGGCAATCGGCAATGATGAGGCTGGCGAAATGATGCGTGAACTTTTATCAGAAGAAGGCATTGAATTAGCTGGTGTACAAACATTGGAAAAGCAAGCGACAGGGCAAGCTTATATCATCGTGGATGATCAAGGAGAAAATAGCATCATGATTCATTCTGGTGCCAACAATGCCTTTACACCCAAACAAGTTCAAGCGCATACGGATCTAATTAAGGCGAGTGATTTTATCATTGCTCAATTTGAAAGCACTTTAGAAAGCACGGTTGAAGCCTTTACGATCGCTCGTGAAGCAGGAGTGAAAACGATTCTAAATCCTGCTCCGGCTCTAGAAAATGTTCCTGAAGAATTATTGAAGGTAACCGACATGATCATTCCAAATGAAACGGAAACCGAAATTTTGACGGGAATCAAGGTCACAGATGAAGCAAGCTTAAAGGCTGCAGCGGATCATTTGCATCAGTTAGGAATTGAAGCAGTAATTATCACCATCGGTAGTAAAGGTGCATTTTATGATGTACAGGGTCGTAGCGGTATCGTACCAGCATTCAAGGTCAATGCAGTGGACACAACCGCAGCAGGCGATACCTTTATTGGCGCGATGAGTAGTATCTTAGCCAAAGATTTCAGCAATTTGGAGCAGGCGATCGAATACGGAAACAAAGCCTCTTCTCTAACTGTTCAACGCTTTGGTGCACAACCATCTATTCCCTATAAAAACGAATTAAACTAACGAAAGGATCTTTAATATGAAAAAAAGTAAAGTCATTAACTCAGATATTTCACGCGTGATCGCACAGATGGGTCACTTTGATCAATTAAGCATTGGCGATGCCGGCATGCCGGTTCCCATGACGACAGAAAAAATTGATTTAGCAGTTGATAATGGTATCCCAAGCTTTATGGATGTTTTGAATAATGTGCTGGAAGAATTGGAAGTTCAACGGATTTATTTAGCTGAGGAAATCAAAACAGAAAATCCTGACATGTTGAAGAAAATTCAAGAACGTTTACCTGAAACTCCTGTGACGTTTATTCCTCATAGCGAAATGAAGGTAGCGTTGCATGATAGTCGAGCATTTATTCGAACAGGCGAAATGACTCCTTACGCGAATATTCTATTAGAGAGCGGCGTCGTATTTTAAGAATTGTCATAAGGAGGAAATACTATGAACACAACAGCAATTTTAATCGGATTAGGCCCGTTACTTGGTTGGGGACTTTACCCAACGATTGCTTCAAAAATCGGTGGTCGTCCAGTAAATCAAATTTTAGGTTCAACTTTAGGGACCTTGATTTTTGCCTTCGTTTTCGCATTAGTTAACGGAATGAGTTTACCAACAGGGATGGATCTAGTCTTCTCGATTCTCTCAGGAGTTGGTTGGGCGATTGCCCAAATCATTACCTTTCAATCCTTTACGCTGATCGGTTCCTCACGGGCGATGCCGATCACGACAGCTTTTCAATTATTGGGAGCATCTTTGTGGGGGGTATTTGCATTAGGTGATTGGCCAGGCATGAACGCTAAATTATTAGGTGGACTTGCTTTAGTTCTCATCATTTTAGGTGCATGGATGACGGTCTGGACAGAAGAGAAAACACAGGAAAAAGCCAACGTCTTAAAGAAAGCGGTTCTCTTATTAGCCGTTGGTGAGATCGGCTACTGGGCTTATTCTGCTGCCCCTCAAGCAACGAATATTGATGGGATGCATGCATTCTTACCGCAAGCGATCGGAATGCTTCTAGTAGCTCTTGTCTATTCAGTAATTTTAAGTGTGAAGGATAAAGAAAAATCGGCACTTGCAGAAGCCGTTTCTTATAAGCATATTTTTTCAGGTTTCTTTTTCGCCTTTGCAGCATTGACTTATTTGATTTCAGCCCAACCAGATATGAATGGATTAGCAACAGGCTTCATCCTGTCTCAGACTTCCGTTGTTCTAGCAACATTGACGGGTATCTGGTTCCTAGGACAAAAGAAAACGAAAAAAGAAATGACCATTACGATCATTGGATTGGTACTGATTCTAGCTGCCGCTGCGATGACGGTAATGATCTAAAAATTAATGATAACTTTCAGACGAAAAGTAGGCTAAAAGCTTGGTAAGCTTTGGCCTATTTTTTCGTCTAAATTAAGTTTGAAAATTGTTTGATGAGGTAAAAAAGACAAGTATCTCTTATGTGAATGCTATAATCAAAGCATGAAAAAGAGCATGCCGCTTTTATTGGATTAATAAACGGGCATCTTGATTTTATTAGCAGAAAGAAGGAAAACTATGAAGCTGACAGTTTCGTTAGATATTTTAGAAAAAACATTCTATTATGTTTCGCCAGTTAAGCCTGTATCGACAGTTCCGTTAATTTACGCGACTTTTTTAATGGAAAAAGCGCAGGTGGCTTACACTACAGAAAATGAAGTGAAGTTCGCGCGTAAGGTTGAGCGATCATTTAAAACAGCTTTTCATGAGATTGTGGAAGCAAATCAGGAATATCGTGAGCTGTTGGATCAGGATCAGCTTTTATCCTCTCAGCAGCATTTGACTTATCAGGCTAATTTGATTGATTCTGTGATAGCAACGATTCGAGAATATCCTGATATGCAGTTGATTCGTGTCGAGCTTGCCGGAAGCTGGCCAGTGTTTCAAACAGAAGCTGGGCGTCTGGATTTGGGCGAATAAGTTTGTTAAAACGTAGATAGATGTTACAGTTAAATTGAAAGGGTGAAGAAAATGGAACTCACATATTTTGAAGGACAAGCAGCATTCTTAGAGGATTATCAAAAAGTTGCTAAAGCAGCAACGATTGACCAGCAACAAGTGGTCGATGATGTAATGGAAGAATTGAACAAACCGACACCAGACGATCAGCTTTATTACATTTTACCTGGTGATAAAACGGCTAACGGGCAAGCAGTCCGATTTCCCTTCCGGAAAGAATTGATCGCAATGGATGAAGATGCAACAGTTTCAACGCAATTTTTCTATGAAGGATCACCGTACGAATACGAAGTTTTAGAAGAAGAACAACGCTAATTATGCAAGGCTTTCAAGTTTAAATGCTTGAAGGTCTTTTTTTGACTTGCTTTAAAAGTAGAAGCTGGTATGATAGATACAATATGGTTTGTTATTTTTTAGCAAGAATGGGAGGTGATGGTCTTGCATGATCGACTAGCAGCAGGGCTATTTCCTGCAAGCAATGAATTAAAACTGAAAGGAAGTTAATGAATTGTTTATTCTTGAAAAGAAAGCGGAACCAGCACAACAAATATGGACACACATCAAACGTCACTATCAGGGGGAGAAAGTAGCAGTTGTTGGAGTCGAGAAGCAATTGCCACAAACCTTCTTACGAAATAAGCAAGTTATTTTTTATGAAAGCCTGACTGGACGATCGTTGGTAGAAGAAGGAAAACGATTTTTAGACAAATTCTCAAAGGATTATTCTGCTTTTGTCTTTTATGTAGACTGTCCAAATGAAGTCGCAGAACAGCTCATCGAAGCCGGACGTGCTTTAGGCGTTAGAGTAACGGTTACGGTGGAAGCGAAGGCTGCTTAGGAAATTAGCCATGTGGAAAGAAGTGATTCACCAAAAGACGGTCCAAAATACGATTTTACGAAGTGGATTACGACTTTTGCAACAACAGTCTTGGTGCCAAAACAAGGAAAAAAGGGCATTGCTAGAGCTATCTGAGCAGCTTCAGCATGTGATGCAGCTACATTTAGAGACAGAGAATTTAGTCGTAGGTGTTCCCGGATTTGGGAAAGAAGTCACGCTATTAGAAGTAGCTGAACCAACATTTGTTCCGCATCATAAAATAGAACAAGTCGTCGAATCTGCCGCAGGGTATTTTATCAAGTTAAAAGTAATAAAAACCATTTAAAAGTAGTCGCACAGCTGTGCGGCTCTTTTTTTAACATTAAAGGAAGTATAACATTTTAAGCGGTCAAAGGATTGATACATCAATCTTTTGACCGCTTTTCATCTGGTCTTTTTCCTATTAAACTGGAGATATGAAACCCAATATTTTACACG